>JGI12269J14319_10002659_pt1 | contig 17101 bp, 20 predicted proteins | sample PeaSoiSIISIP2007_FD_14319 | JGI IMG/M metagenome (IMG submission 14319) | reverse complement strand
CGCCGCGCCGACGCCGCAGCCGATGTCGAGGACGGTGTCGCCGGAAGCCGCCGGCACCGCGGCGGCGAGCAGCACGGGATCGATGGCGACGCGATAGCCGGTCACCGGCTGGCGCAAGCGCACGCGGCCGCCGAGCAGCGTGTCCTCGCTGAAGGAAGGCACCGGCTCGGATGCGCTCACGATGCCTCCTCCGCCGCGCGCAGGAGCGCGCTGGCGCGCGGGTGATCCGCCGCGGCCACCATGAGGCGCCGAGGAATAGCGCCGATGCTGCCTTCGATGACGCTGGTATGCGTGTCGAGCACGATGGCAGGGATGCCGGCCGAGGCGAGCAGCGCCTGAACCCAGGACAGCCGGACGGAATCGTTGGTGCGCAGCAGTTCTTTCATGTCCGATGCGGCGGCGCGGTACTATTGTCGCAGCCTCGATGGCTGCGCTATGCTCCCCGGCGGGCGCAGCCCCGTCAAGCGGGCCGTGTTCGCGGGGTGGCGGCTGCACGAGAGGAGTGTCGCGTGGCGCTGGTTCTGAGTGACCAGGACGAAGCGAAGCCGCGGCCGACGCTCGATCGTCTGTCGTCGCTCCTGAAGGGCGATCTCGAGCAAGTCAATGCGCTGATCGTCGAGCGGATGCAGAGTCCGGTCGCTCTCATTCCCCAACTCGCCGGGCACATCGTCGCGGCGGGCGGCAAACGGCTCAGGCCGATGCTGACTCTGGCGACGTCGCGAATGTGCGGCTATCGCGGCGACCGGCATATCGCATTGGCGGCGTCCGTCGAGTTCATTCATACCGCGACCCTGTTGCATGACGATGTCGTCGACGCCAGCGACCTGCGCCGCGGCCTCGCCACCGCCAATGCGGTCTGGGGCAACAAGCCTTCGGTGCTCGTCGGCGATTTCCTCTTCAGCCGCGCCTTCCAGCTCATGGTCGAGGACGGCTCGCTTAAGGTGCTCGACATCCTCTCGCGCGCCTCTGCGGTGATCGCCGAGGGCGAGGTTCTCCAGCTCGTCACCTCGAACGACATCAAGACGACCGAGGAAGCCTATCTCTGCGTCATCAATGCCAAGACCGCGCAGCTCTTCGCCGCGGCGAGCCGCATCGGCGCGGTGCTCGGCGGCCGCTCCGAGGCGGAGGAGTTGGCGCTCGACAGCTTCGGACGCAGCCTCGGCATTGCCTTTCAACTGGTCGACGACATGCTCGACTATTCTGCCTGCGAGGTCGAGCTCGGCAAGACCGTCGGCGACGATTTCCGCGATGGCAAGATCACGCTTCCGGTGGTTCTGGCGCTGCGCGCGGCGGATGAGTGCGAGCAGCAATTCTGGCGCCGGACGCTCGAAGATCTCGAGCAGCGCGACGGCGATCTCGAACGGGCGATCGAGACGATGTCCCGGCACGGCACGCTTGCCGCAACGCGCGAACGGGCGCGGGAATATGGGCTCGAGGCCCGCCGCGCGCTGATGTCCTTCCGCGACGGCCCCGAGCGTCAGGCGCTCGACGAGGTCATCGACTTCTGCCTCGAGCGCAGCTACTGAGGAAAGTGCCGGCGGACCCTTCAAGGCAGGTCCCGCATGCGCCGGCCCCGGTTCCGCCAACGCGGTTGCGGCCCGGGTCGGAAAAAGCTATACCGCGCGGCGCCGGAGTGTAGCTCAGCCTGGTAGAGCACCGCTTTCGGGAGGCGGGGGCCGGAGGTTCAAATCCTCTCACTCCGACCAGCTTGTTTCGTCCCCGGCGCTGCGAGCGAGCGGCCAACCGCCCGGCGGTTGGAACCGCGGGGCAGATGGCGACGTTAATCGCGGCGGACCGGCTTGCGGTCAATTGATGTCTTGAGGGTGTCGATGCTTCGGTGGGCGGTCATTTTCTTCATCATCTCGATCGTCGCGGGGCTGTTCGGCTTCACCGGCATCTCCGCCGCCACCGCGGGCATCGCGAAAATCCTGTTTTTCCTGTTCTTGGTGATTTTCGTGATCTTTCTGGTCATGGGGCTCATGGCCGGCTCGGTCATATTCTGACGCGCGACCCGGTCCGAGGCCGGGCGCGGACATCATTTTGCCACCGCAGCCGGGGCTTCCTTGCCGTAGCCGAGCTGGACGATCAGGTTGTCCTGCCTCTCGGCGAAGGACTTGTCGTCGACGGCGCGGATATCCTTGCTGTCGCCCGCCTGCGCCGGAATCGACGCCGCGAGCAGCACCGGATCGATCGCCACGCGATAGCCCGCCACCGGCTGGCGCAGCCTGACGCGGCCGCCCAGGAGCGTGTCCTCGCTGAAGCCGGACTGGGTCGCGTCGTGGGTCACTGCGAGCCCTCGGCGGCGGCGAGGAGTTGGACCGCGCGCGCGTGGTCCCCGTCGCCCACCACCAGGCGCCTCGGGATCGCGCCGATGCTGCCTTCGACGATGCTAGTATGGGTGTCGAGCACGATGGCGTCGATCCCGGCCGAGGCGAGCAGCGCCTGCGCCCACGACAGACGGACCGGGTCGTTGGTGCGGAACAATTCCTTCATCACATTGATGTGTGCAGCGCTGGCATGTGCGGCGATGCCGCGGGATGCTGCGATCGGGCGGGCTTGACCCGTTCGGCAGGGTCTTTATGCTCGCGTGCGGTCTTCGCCCCGTCAAGCGAACGGTAGGTTGGGACGGCCCCCGGGAGGGAGCATCGCGTGGCCCTGGTCGTTGGCAAGCGAATTGACGGCGCGAAATCACCGGCGACGCTCGACCGCCTGACCGCCCTCATCAAGCCCGATCTGGAGCGGGTGAATGCGCTCATTCTCGAGCGCATGCAGAGCCCGGTGAGCCTCATCCCCGAGCTCGCCGGCCACATCATCGCCGCCGGCGGCAAGCGCCTGAGGCCGATGCTGACCTTGGCCGCGTCGCGCATGTGCGGCTATCGCGGCCACCGCCACGTCGTGCTCGCGGCGGCGGTCGAGTTCATCCACACCGCGACATTGCTGCACGACGACGTGGTCGACGCGAGCGATTTGCGCCGCGGCCTCGCCACCGCCAACGCAGTGTGGGGCAACAAGCCGTCGGTGCTGGTGGGCGATTTCCTGTTCAGCCGCGCCTTCCAGCTCATGGTCGAGGACGGCTCGCTCAAGGTGCTCGAAATCCTGTCGCACGCCTCGGCGGTCATCGCCGAGGGCGAGGTCCTGCAACTCGTGACCTCCAACGACATCGACACCACCGAGGCGGACTATCTGCGCGTGGTCGACGCCAAGACGGCGCAGCTCTTCGCCGCCGCGAGCCGCATCGGCGCGGTGCTGGGCGAGCGCTCCGAGGCCGAGGAGCGCGCGCTCGAGGTCTATGGCCGCAATCTCGGCATCGCCTTCCAGCTGGTCGACGACATGCTCGACTACTCGGCGCGCGAGATCGAGCTCGGCAAGTCGATCGGCGACGATTTCCGCGAGGGCAAGATCACCCTGCCGGTGGTGCTCGCGCTGCGCGCCGCCGACGAGCGCGAGCGGCAATTCTGGCGCCGCACGCTCGAGCAGCTCGACCAGCGCGAGGGCGATCTCGAGCGCGCGATCGAGATGCTGCGCCGCCATGGCACTTTCGCGGCGACCGCCGCGCGCGCCGCAGACTATGCCGGCGAGGCGCGGCGCGCGCTGGCCGTGTTCCGCCCCGGCCCGGAGCAGCAGGCACTCGACGAGCTGATCGATTTCTGCCTCGAGCGCTGCTACTGAGAAGCGTGCAACCCGATGGCGGTTGCCTCGGGCGGCGGAAGACGTTATATCGCGCGGCGCCGGAGTGTAGCTCAGCCTGGTAGAGCACCGCTTTCGGGAGGCGGGGGCCGGAGGTTCAAATCCTCTCACTCCGACCAGGTTCCCTTTGCCGCGAGCCCGCCCTGACGTGGCGGGCTTGTTCGTTCCAGCATGGAGGAAAGGCGTGATCGCTGCCAAGCCGGATCGGGCGGCCGGCACGGGCGCGGCGCCCTGGCTTAGCGCCCATCCGGTGCTGGCGACCCTCTTCATCGCCTTGACCGCCACCACCTTCGCGCTCGGCTCGACGGTGATACGCTTCGCCTACGATGCCGGCGCCGGCACGCTCACCATCGTGATGACGCGGACCACCATCGCGGCGGTGGGATTGGCGCTGGTGCTGGCGGCGCTGCGCGTGCGCGTGCGGCTCGACCGGCGCGAGCGCTGGGCGGCGCCATTGATCGGCCTCTTCATGGCGGGATATTCGGGCGCCTTCTACATGGGCCTCGAATACATGCCGGTCGCGCTGACGGTGCTGACTTTCTACACCTATCCGCTGATCACCGGCCTGTTCGCCTGGGCCCTGGGACAGGAGCGGTTTGGCGTCGCCGGCTGGGTCGCGCTGCCGGTGGCGTTCGTCGGATTGGTCCTCGCGCTCGACGTGACGGGCGGCGGCTTCTCGCTCGTGGGCGCCGCCTGGGCGATGCTCGGCGCGGCGGGATTCTCGGCGGTGCTGATCCTCTCGGCCGTGTTGCTGCCGAAGCGCGCCGACACCCGACCGCGCACCCTGGTCATGCTCGCGACCTCGAGCGCCGCGTGCATCGTCGCCACCTTCGCCACCGGCGCGGTGTGGTTTCCGACCACCGCTGCGGGCTGGAGCGGGCTCATCGGCTCGGCGGTGTGCTACGCGCTCGCCATGACCGCGATCCTTTATGCGGCGTCGGTGCTGGGCGCGACCCGGGTCGCGGCGGTGATGAATTTCGAGCCGCTCGCGAGCCTCGCCCTCACTTTCCTCATTTTGGGCGAGCGGCTGGGGCCGTGGCAAATTGTGGGCGCGCTCCTGGTCGTCGCCGTCATCTTCGCCTTCCGTCCGCGCCGCGCCGCGCCGGCGGACCTGGCCCCTCAGGGCGAGGGCGCCTCGCCATAGCCGAGCTGGATGACGAACCCGTCCTTGCGCTCGGCAAAGGATTTCTCGCCCGCCGGGCGGATATCGACGCGGATAATGGCGGTGTCGAGCCCCTCCTTGGTGAAGGCGGCGAAAATGGCGTCGGCGCGCTGCTTTTCCAGCCCCGGCTGGTTGGTGTCGGCGGGCTCGGTGCCGTCGACCGCGATGAAGCGCGGCTTGGCGCGGGTCGCCCGGGCGACGGCGTTGGCCAGGGCCTCGACGCCCTGCTGCGAAGGAGTCGGTGTTCCCGCCAAGAAATCTACGATAAAATACATCGAATGCACGCGCTCGGTCCCGCAGCCGGCGAGCAAGGCGCCGGCCAGGAAGAGGACCGTTAACGATTTCGCGAGCACACTGACTGTCATGGGAGGCGTGGCCAAAGACGGGTGGACGGGGGGCCGTCGGGTTCGAGGCGTTCCGCAGCTTGCGGAGCGGCCTCGTGCCGGGGCAAGCTTGCAGCCGCGAGGAGCGGACGATGCGAGGTAAGGATAGCGAGCCCGTCGAATTGCGACCCGGCATGAGCGCGCGCGAGGCCGCCCGCATCGTCGAAGCCGAGCAATGGGCTTGGCGCCGCGTGCGCTCGCTGCGTGCCTTCTACAGTCATCTTACCGCCTATGTGGTGGCGAATTTCGTCCTGTTCCTCATCGATTCAACGACGCCGGGGCCGGCTTGGTTCTATGTCCCGCTGACCGGATGGGGTCTGCTCGTCGTGCTGCACGCGCTCCATGCCTACGAGATGTTGCCATGGACCACGCAGGATTGGGAACAGCGCAAAGTCCGCGACCTGATCGATACGCGCCTTCGGCGCTGAACGCCACTAGCATCGCACCCGAGGCTTCGCCATAATCGCGCGCCTCATGTACCCGGGCCCAAATTCATGATCATTCAGCTTCGCCGCTCCGTCGCCGCATCGCTTGCCGCGGCCACGCTCCTTGTCCTCGCCGGGTGCGTCGCGATGCCGCGGCAGAGCGCCGAGACCTCCGACGTGAGCGACCTCGCGCTTTATCGCGGCGTCCTTGACCGCGTCAAATCCAGCTATGTCGAGCCGGTGGGCGAGGACAAACTGGTCGCCAATTCCTTGAAGGGCATGCTCACCGGTCTCGATCCCCATTCCGACTATATGACCGAGAACGAGTATCAGGAGATGCTCGACGACAATTCGGGCGAATTCGCCGGCATCGGCGCCGAGCTCACGCGCGAGGATGGGCGCCCGAAAGTGATCTCGCCGATCGACGACACGCCGGCCGCGCGCGCCGGCATTAGGTCCAACGACGTGATCCTCAAGATCAACGGCAAGCTGACCGACGGGCTGAGCCTCAAGGACGTGGTCGACCAGTTGCGCGGCCCGGCCGGCAGCCCCGTCGCGCTCACCATCGGGCGGCGCGACGAGAAGCCGTTCGACGTCAATCTGACGCGCGCCGTCATCCACGTCGCCTCGGTGAAGTCGAAACTGCTGCCGCGCCGCGTCGGCTATGCGCGCATCACCACCTTCGCCGAGAAGACGCAGCAGGAGCTGACCGCCGCGCTCGACGCGATGACGCGGCAGGCGGGCGGGCATCTCGACGGGTTCGTGCTCGACCTGCGCAACGATCCCGGCGGGCTTCTCGACGAGGCGGTGCGCGTCGCGGGCGATTTCGTCGATGGCGGCACCGTCGTCTCGACGCGCGGGCGCGACGCCGACGACAACCACGTCTATCGCGCGCCGCCCGACGGCGACCGGCTCAAGGACGTCCCGATCGTGGTCATGATCAACGGCGCCTCGGCCTCGGCGTCGGAGATCGTCGCCGGCGCGCTGCAGGACCGCCACCGCGCGACCCTGCTCGGCACCAAGAGCTTCGGCAAAGGGTCGGTCCAGACCATCATTCCCCTGGACGGACACGGCGCGCTGCGCCTCACCACGGCGCGCTACTACACGCCGTCGGGCCGCTCGATCCAGGCCGAGGGGATCGTCCCCGACGCGGTGGTGGCGGCGCCCAAGAACCAGGTCAGCGCCGAGGCCGAAATCCTGCACGAGTCCGACCTGCGCGGCGCGCTCGACGCCGGCGGCCCCGGCAAGAGCAACCGCACCGCTGCCGCGCCCGCGCAAGCCGCCGCCGACACGGGCGCGGACCAGGGCAGTATCGATCCGAGCGTGATCGGGACCCAGCAGGACTATCAGCTCGCCCAGGCGGTAGCCAAGGTGCTGTCGCTCAAGGAAGGCTCGGTCGCGCGCTCTCAGGCGCCCGGCAGCCGGTGATCGGCGAAGTCGCGGCGTAGCTGCGTCTTCAGCAGCTTGCCCGTGGCGGTATGGGGCAGCGATTCCACGAAAACCACGTCGTCGGGAATCCACCATTTCGGCACCTTGCCGTCATAGACGCCGAGGATGTCCTCGCGCGTGACGGCGGCGCCGTCGCGCCGCTGCACGATGAGGAGCGGCCGCTCGTCCCATTTGGGATGCTTGACCCCGATCACCGCCGCCTCGGCCACGGCCGGGTGCGCAACGGCGATGTTCTCGAGGTCGATGGAGCTGATCCATTCGCCGCCGCTCTTGATCACGTCCTTGGAGCGGTCGGTGATCTTGATGTAGCCGTCGGCGTCGATGGTGACGACGTCGCCGGTCGGGAACCAGCCGTCCTTCAAGGGCGATTGCGGCTCGTTGTAATAGGCGCTGGCGATGCACGGACCCTTGACCAGGAGATCGCCGAAGGTGGTGCCGTCCCACGGCAGCTCGCGCCCCTCGCCATCGACGATCTTGAGATCGACGACGGGGAGCGCGCGGCCCTGCTTGGCCTTGACCGCGCGCTTCTGGTCGCGGCCGAGTCCCATGTGCTTGCTCTTGAACTGGGACACGGTGCCGACCGGGCTCATCTCGGTCATGCCCCAGCCGTGCAGCACCTCGACGCCGTATTCGTCCTCGAACGCCTGCATCAGCGCCGGCGGGCAGGCCGAGCCGCCGATCATGATGCGCTTCAAGGTCGACAGGCGGCGGCCCTTGGATTTGAGGAACTGCAGCGCCCCGAGCCACACGGTCGGCACGCCCGCGCTGAAGGTCACGCCCTCGGACTCGAACAGCTCGCACAGGCTCTCGCCGTCGAGCGCGGCGCCGGGCATCACGATCTTGGCGCCGGTCATCAGGCAGACATAGGGAATGCCCCAGGCATTGACGTGGAACATCGGCACCACCGGCAGCACCACGTCGCGCGCCGAGATGCTGAGCGAATCGGGGAGCGCGATGGCGAAGGTGTGCAGCATGGTCGAGCGGTGCGAATAGAGCACGCCCTTGGGATTGCCGGTCGTGCCTGAGGTGTAGCACAGGCCCGCGGCCAGGCGCTCGTCGAGCTCCGGCCAGGCGAAAGCGTCGCTCTCGGCTTCGAGCAGGCTCTCGTAGCAGAGACACCCGGCGGGAACGGCGCCCATGTGCGCCGCGTCGGTCATCGCCACCCAGCCCTTGACCCTCGGGCATTGCGGCCGCAGCGCCTCGACCAGCGGCGCGAAGGTCAGGTCGAAGAACACGTAGGAATCGTCCGCGTGATTGATGATGAACCCGATCTGGTCGCGGAAGAGACGCGGATTGACGGTGTGGCAAACGGCGCCCATGCCGGCGACGGCGAGATAGATCTCGAGATGGCGCTGGCCGTTCCAGGCCAGGGTCGCGACCCGGTCGCTGGCGCCGATGCCGATGCCGAGACGCTGGAGCGCGTTGGCGAGCCGGCGCGCCCGGGCATGGAGGACGCGGAAGCTCACGCGCCCGATCGGCCCCTCGATCGTCCGCGACACGATTTCGCTGTCGCCGTGATGGCGGTCCGCGTGCCGAATGAGGGACGACACCAGGAGCGGATGATCCTGCATGAGACCGTGCATGGGCGCATCTCCGTTCATTGTGCGAAATCCTAGATCGTGGCGCGGCGGCGTGGAATGACGGAATTTCCGCCGCCCGGCCCTCACGCAAACGTAATGGCCCCTTGAGGCGCAAATCGCCGGGCGGGCGCCTATAATCGGGTGGGATGTCCCCGCGGAGCCTGTGTGATGCCGACCGCCTGCCGCCGCGCCTTCCTGGTCCTGGTCTTGATATTGGCGGGCTGCGTCGCGCCGGGGCCGCCCTTCGCCAGCGTCGCCAGCACGATCCCGCCGCCGCCGCCGGGCAGCGCGCGCATCTTCCTCTATCGCTGGCTCGAGCCCTACGAGACGGTTGCCATGACGACGGCCTACTTTAACGGCAGCGCGGTCGGCGTCACCGAGACCGGCACGGTGCTCTACCGCGACGTGGCGCCCGGGCGCTACACCATCTCGGTCTGGAGCGAGGGCGTCTATCCCGATCAGTTCAAGACCGTGACGGTGGGGCCAGGCCAGGTCGTCTATGCCCGCATCGAGTCGCTGAGCTCGTGGTCGGTGTGCGGCGGCTTCGATGTCAGCATGGGCGGCGCCGCCGGGTGCTGGGACACGTTCGTGGTCAACATCATGGACCCCGCGGTGGCCCTGTCCGAGATGCAGTCGCTGCGCTTCATCAGGGGTTAGGTGCGCTTGCGCCGGCAGGGGCGATGGGCTAGGGAATTTCCTTCGGAACCAGAGGTTCGGGACGCGTCTTCCTGGCATGGATGCCGTCGACACCACCACCCCGGAAACCGCCAAGCTGCATGTGAGCACGCTGCTGGTCGCGTCCGAGCGCGCGCTGTCCAACGCGCTCGACGAACTGGGTTTCGCCCAGGACGACGATCGCGTCATCGAGCACGAGGGACGGCTCGCCTTCATCACCTGCAGCCACGATCCCGACTGCGACGATCTCTACGCGCTGATCTCCGAGCTCGCGGCCCGCGGCGAGACCTGGGAGCTGCAGTTCCGCATCGACACCAGCGAAAGCCGCGCCATCTTCCAGCGCCTCGCGCGCCACCAGCCGGTCGAGGCGGTGGACGCGCAGCTTCCGCCCGAGCCCGCGGGCTCGGCCGAGGAGCTTCCCGCGCACGATCTCGAGACCGACGCGGGCAAGGCCAAGCTGCGCAAGACCTTGGCGCGGGTCGATCCGGCCGACGTCTTCGTCACCATCGGCTCGAACGCGGGCGGCCGCGCCAGCGCGGTCGTGCTGAAGCGCAATCCGCGGGGCGCCATCGCGGTCGCGGTGGGCGCCGACGAGGCGAGCCTGCGCGCCGCCATCCGCGAGATCCTGCCGACCGTCATGTTCTCGGTGACCATGAAGCCGTCGGCCGGATGAACGAGCGCGGCCGCGCGAACAATTTCGATGCGCTCCGGCTCATCGCCGCGGCGACGGTCATCTACTCGCACTCCTTCATCATCGCCAACGGCAACGAGAATGCCGAGCCGCTGATCGTCGCGAGCGGGCGGCAGTCGATCCTCGGCCTCGCCGGCGTGTTCGTGTTCTTCGCCATCAGCGGCTTCCTGGTGACGCAGAGCTGGGAGGAGACGCGCTCGCCGTGGCGCTATCTCGCCAAGCGGTGCCTGCGCATCTTTCCCGGGCTGGTGCTGGCGCTGGTGCTGTCGGGCTTCGTGCTCGCGCCCGTGGTTTCGACCCTGAAGCTCGGCGAATATCTGAGCCACGCCGAGCCCTATCGCTACGTGTTCTGGAACACGCTCTTGGATTTGCGCCAGCACGAGCTGCCGGGCGTGATGTTCGTCGACAACCCGGTCGGGCTCGAGGTCAACGGCTCGCTGTGGACGCTGCGCTACGAGTTCGAGATGTATCTCATGGTGCTGGCGCTGGGCGTCACGGGCCTGCTGCGCCTCCCGGTGCTGCTCGCGCTCCTGGCGCTCGGGCTCGCGTGCATCCAGTTCCAGCAGGTGCCGGCGCTCGATGCGCTCGGCGGCTGGGGCTGGATGCTGTCGTTCTTCGTCGCCGGCATGGTGCTCTACAAGCTGCGCGGCACCCGCATCTTCGACGGCAGGATCGCGCTCCTGGCGCTCATCGGTCTCGTGGCGACGGTGCGGTTCGGCGGCTTCATCCTGATGTTCTCGATCTTCGGCTGCTATGTTGCGCTTTATCTCGCGCTCCACCCCAGGCTGCCGCGCATCCCGGCCGCGCGCTGGGGCGATCTTTCCTACGGGCTCTATATCTATGGCTGGCCGTCGGAACAGGCGGTGATCTGGGCACTCGGCGGGCACGCGACGCAGATGCAGGTGTTCCTGTTGGCGCTGCCGCTCGCGGCACTCCTCGCCTTCGTGTCGTGGCACGTCGTCGAGCAGCCGGCGCTCCGCCTCAAGCCGCGCGGCGCCCGCACGCTCCCCGCCCAACCCGAAACCGCTCCGGCGACCTGACCCATGGCGACCGAAATCCCCTTCAACCGCGACTTCGACTGGCAATACGGCGTCGCCGAGACGCTGTCGCCCCTGGTGCGGCGCGTCGTCGCGCGCAATCCCAGCCCCTTCACCTTCAAGGGCACCGGCACCTATGTCATCGGGCACGGCCAGGTGGCGATGATCGATCCCGGCCCCGACCTCGCCGACCATGTCGCGGCGCTGCTCGATGCACTTCGGGGCGAGACCGTCACGCACATCCTCATCACCCACACCCATCTCGATCATTCGCCCGCGGCGGCGGCGGTGAAGCGCGCGACCGGCGCGAAGACCTACGGCTATGGCCGCCACGGCTCGGGCCGGGCCGAGGACCGCGCCGGCATCGGCGGCAAGACCGAGGAAGGCGGCGACCATGATTTCGTGCCCGACGTGACGATGCGCGACGGCGACACGGTGACCGGGCCGGGCTGGCGGCTCGGCGCGATCGAGACGCCGGGCCACACCTCGAACCACCTCTCCTTCCATCTCGCCGAGGAGAACACGCTGTTCTCGGGCGACCATGTCATGGGCTGGTCCACCAGCGTCATCGCGCCGCCCGACGGCGACATGGCGTCCTACATGCGCTCGCTCGGGAAGCTGCTGCACCGCGAGGACGCGCTCTATCGCCCGACCCACGGCCCCGCGATCGCCGATCCGCGCCCCTTCGTCGCCGCCTTCATCGCCCACCGCAACGAACGCTCAGCGGCGATCCTCGAGCGCCTTGCCTTAGGCGACCGCACCATCGAGGCGATCGTGCGCGAGGTCTATCGCGGGCTCGACCCGCGCCTGGTGCCGGCGGCCGGGCGCTCGGTGCTGGCGCATCTCGTGGCGCTGGTCGAGGAAGGCCGCGTCCACGCCGACGGCCCGCCCCGGCTCGACGCGAGCTATCGCATTAAGGGATAGTTCCCTCTCCGCGATGCGCGGAGAGGGAAGGGGTGTTTTTCCGCGGCACAATCGCGCCCGCCATCGACCCCCACCTCACCCTGCCCTCTCCGCCCCAAAAGGGCGGAGAGGGCGTCAACTCTAGGCACTGCACGTTTGCGCGTCTTCGATCGGGACGCCGTTGCGCCACATGCAGCAGCGCATGAAGTGCTTGCGCTCGGCGTTGGGCACGGCCTGATCGTCGATCGCCTGCTCGCACGTGGTCATCTGCCAGCGGTAGTTGGCGCCGTGGTTGTACCAGCCGCCATACTGGTTGCCGTAGGGATCGGTCAGCGTGACCACGCTGCACGCGCCCAGCGCCAGCGCGAGGAAGGCGATTGCCGCTTTCATCTAGGCCAGCGGCTCCTTGGCGTCGATCAGCACGAAGCAGATGCGGCAGTAATCCTTGCTGCGGTTGACCCAGGCGTGGTTGGTCGCCTGCTGCACCAGGACGTCGCCGGCCTTCAAGTGGACCTCGGTGTCGTCGAGCAGCATGTCGATCTCGCCCGACATGATGATGGCATAGTCGATGGTGCGGGTGCGATGCATCATCGGATGGCGCGGCTTCCTGGCGCGCGGATGGCTGTGCTCGGGGCCGAGATGCGCCTGCATGGCGCCGACGTCGAGCTTGCTCACGTCGCCGATCGGCGGGATGTCGAGGATGCGGATGATGGACCCGCCTTTGGGCGGCGGGATGTCGACCTTGCGCGCCATCTTGTCGGTCTTGGCCTTGAGGTCGGCCGGCGTCTCGTCGGTGAGCCAGAGATTGTGCAGGAACACGGGCGTGGCGCCCGATTCGCGCTCGACGCGATGCGGCGTCAGATCGTCGAGCAGGACAACGGCCTTGCCGCTGTCGTCGTGGGTGGTGACGACGCGGCGAACCTTGTCGCTAACGGGTTTTGCTGCCATGAAACGCTCCCTCGCTTAGCGGCAGCCCTCGAGCGTGCTGCCTTGGTTGATCAGCTTGAACGGACCCAGCGCCTTCCGCGCCTCGTCGGCGAAGCTCTCGTCGACGAGGCGGTCTTCGGGCGCCTTCTTGTCGATGACGTGCTGGTTGTAGAACCAGTTCTGCACGTCGATGATGCTGGCGGCATTGAAGCGACCATCGGGATCGCGCGCCTGCCACGGCATGCGGTCGGTCAGGTCGCGGTCGCTCACCGCCTTGTACTTGATCAGCACGTCGATCACCTCGGCGCGGTTGGGGCCGTGATGATAGGCCTGGCAGTATTCGCGCCCCGCCTTGGCCAGCGCGACGAACAGCTTGCGCGCGATGTCGTGATGCTCGCGCGCCCAGTCGGTATTGACCTGGTATGAGACGATCGACATCGGCGTCGGCCGGATGAGAGTGTCGGGATCGAGCAGGCTCACCGCGAGCTTCTTCTCCAAGACGAGCGAGCCGAACGGCGGCACCTCGATGCCGGCATCGATGGCGCCATTGGCGAAGGCCGCGCCCATCTGAGTGAAGGGCACGTATTTGAGGTCGATGTCCTTGAACGAGAGTCCCGCGGTCTCCAGCACCTTGCCGAGCTCGTAGACGCCGACCGAGCCGGGCGACACGATCGCGACGGTGCGGCCCTTCAAATCGGCGACGGTCTTGATCTTGTCGGCGAGTTCGGGCCGTATCATCAAATCGTGATAGAGCGGCGACGAGCCCGCGTCGAGCGCCAGCACGATCGGCAGCCCCTGCACCAGCGAATTGAAATAGCCCACCGTCAGGCCGCCGCCCTCGACCACCTGCATGTGGTTGTTGGCGAGGAACGGGATCACCTTGGAGACCGAGTCGATGGTCTCGATATGCGCCTCGATGCCGGCCTCGGCGAGATAGCCCTTGTCGATCGCGAGATAGGTGATCGCGGCCGGAACGCTGGGCACGACACCCATGGTGATGGGAATGAGGGACTCCGCGGCGGCGGCGCGCGCGACGGAAGCGGCGAGCGCGAGGATCAAGCCGACAGCACCGAACCGCACCCGCGCCTCCGCTTGCATTCGTTGCCGGATCGTTGTTGAGCGCTGCCGCCTTGTCAAGGCGCGCGGGCCGCGCTGCATTGGCATCGTGCGTCCTTCGACTGCGCTCAGGATGAGGAAATTCCGTTGCGGCCCAAAGACTGGTCCTCGTCCTGAGCGGAGCGAAGCGTAGTCGAAGGACGCATGGGCCGAGGTCCAGTCACGGGATGGGTACTTATACCCAGTCGCATTGCGCGCATGGCGGGTTGTCACCATGTGAATTTCGCGAACTCGCCGATCGGTCCTGGCATTCACAGATCCCGTGTCTGCCGGCTCAAAGGAGCAAACACATGACGGCCAAGACCCTGCTACGCCTTGCCGCGCTCGCATTGGCGCTGGCCGCGCCGTTGGCGGCCTGCGCCCCCTTCGGCTCGGGCGCTCCCTATGATCAGTCCGACAAGTACAAGAATTCCAACGGCACGTCGGATATGGGTTCTCCCGGCAGCGCCATGCGCGACTGATCGCGCTCGAGACGGCGCGCCGCGCGGGCGCAGGCGCCACATTGTCACGGCGCGCGAATGAAACTATAAGGGCGGCCGGGGAATAAGAACGCCTGGCAAGGAGGACCGCCCGATGCATCGCATCTCGAGGCTTGGCAGTGTCGCGTTGGCTTGCGTTTTCATGCTGCTTCAAGGAAGCGCGCGCGCCGCAGAACCCATCAAGATCGGCTTCAGCATGGCGCTCACCGGCGGGCTCGCGCCCAACGGCAAGTCGGCGCTCTTGGCGATGCAGATCTGGGAGAAGGACACCAACGCCAAGGGCGGGCTCCTGGGCCGCCCGGTGCAGCTCGTCTATTACGACGACCAGAGCCAGCCTTCGACAGTGCCGGCGATCTACAGCAAGCTCCTCGACGTCGACAAGGTCGATTTCGTGGTCGGGCCTTATGCCACGGCGCAGATCGTGCCCGCGATGCCGATCGTGATGCAGCGGAACCTCGTCTTCATCACCCTCCTCGGCCTCGCAGTCAACGACCAGTTCCATTACCCCCGCTATTTCCAGATCGCGCCCAATGGCACGGGCTCGAAGGCCTTCACCAAGGGATTCTTCCAACTCGCGGCGGCCCAAAATCCCAAGCCCCAGACCGTCGCCATTGTCTACGCCGATCAGCAATACGCGCATGCCAACGCCGACGGCGCCCGCGACAACGCCAAGGAAGCCGGGCTCAAGGTCGTCTATGACAAGAGCTATCCGCCGACGACCACCGACTTCTCGCCGATCGTGCGCGCAATCCAGGCGACCAACCCCGACGTGCTTTCGATCGCCTCCTACCCGCCCGATTCGGTCGGCATGGTGCACGCCATCCGCGAAGTCGGATTGACGCCCAAATTGGTCGGCGGCGGCATGGTCGGCTTACAGGCCACGGCCCTCAAGACGCAGCTCGGGCCGCTCCTCAACGGCATCGTCAATTACGATTTCTGGCTGCCCGGTCCCAAGATGCAATACGACGGCGTGATGGACGTGCTGAAGCGCTATCAAGCCGACGCCCAGAAGGAAGGCGTCGATCCGTTGGGCTATTACATGGTGCCGTGGTCTTACGCCTATCTCGAGGTGCTGGCCGACGCGATCGTGGCGACCAAGGGCCTCGACCAGGACAAGATCGCGCAATACATGCACGCGACGACCTTCAAAACGGTCGTCGGCGACGTGAAGTTCGGCGAGGACGGCGAGTGGGCCGTGCCGCGCATGCTTCAGGTGCAATTCCAGCACATCAAGAGCAATGACGTGGAGCAGTTCCGCGACCCCAAGAACACGCCGATCCTCGAACCGTCGAGCCTCGAGGACGGTACCGTCGTCTATCCCTACGCCGATGCGCTGAAGTAGCGGGAGACCCGTCGCGATCCATGCCTGACGAGGGCGACAGACCGGGCGAGCGCGATCCTCCGCCCTGGCTCGTCCGCCGCTTCCTCACGGTGCGGTTCTCGAGCGCGACGGCGTGGCAGATGCAGGCGGTGGCGGTGGGCTGGTACGTCTATGCCTTGACCGACAGCGCATTCGATCTGGGCCTCATCGGGCTGGTGCAGTTCGTGCCCTTCGCCGGCCTCGCCCTCATCGCCGGCCACGCCGTCGACCGCTTTCCGCGCCGCAATATCGTGATGTCCGCGCTGGCGGTCGAAAGCCTGTGCAGCCTGGCGCTGGGCCTGCTGGCCCTGTCGGGCGCGGGCAGCGCCGGCGCCGTGTTCTCGATCATCGCCTTCTATGGCGCGGCCCGCGCCTTCGACCAGCCGGCGATGCAGTCGTGGCTGCCGGCGCTGGTGGCGGCACGGCTCTTTCCCAGGAGCGCGGCGCAGAACTCGCTCACCTCGCAGTCGGCGGTGATCCTGGGGCCGGCGCTGGGCGGACTCCTCTATCTGCTTGGGCCGGCGGTGCCGTTCCTGTGCGCGGCGCTGCTGCAAGGAGGCGCGCTGGCCCTCGCCAGCGGCCTGCCGGCGCAGCGCCGCGCGGTCACCGAGCCGCTGTCGTGGCACACCATCCTCGGCGGGGTACGCTTCATCTGGCACACCGATACAGTGCGCGGCGCCATTTCATTGGACCTCTTCTGCGTACTTTTCGGCGGCGCCACCGCGCTGATGCCGATCTTCGCGCGCGACATCCTGAGCGTCGGCCCGGCCGGGCTCGGACTGTTGCGCAGCGCGCCGGCCCTGGGCGCGCTCGTGACCGGCCTGATGCTGACGCGGCGCCCGCCGCAGCGCCATGTCGGGCGCAGGATGATGATCGCGGTGGCGATCTATGGCGCGGCGACGCTCGTCTTCGGCCTCTCGACGAACCTGGTGCTGTCGCTCGCGGCGCTTGCCATCCTGGGCGCGGCCGACATGCTGAGCGTCGTCATTCGCTCGACGCTGGTGCAGGTGGTGGCGCCCGACGCGATCCGCGGCCGCGTCACGGCGGTGAACTCGCTCTTTACCGGCACCTCGAACCAGCTCGGCCAGTTCGAATCCGGCGTGACAGCGGCGTGGTTCGGGCCGGTCGGATCGGTCGTGCTCGGCGGCGCCGCGACGCTCCTCATCGTCGCGCTGTGGACCCGCCGCTTCCCCGCATTGAGCCGCATGGACCGGCTCGTCATGGCGG
>JGI12269J14319_10002655_pt1 | contig 17112 bp, 15 predicted proteins | sample PeaSoiSIISIP2007_FD_14319 | JGI IMG/M metagenome (IMG submission 14319) | reverse complement strand
ACAGATTAACACAGATATCACAGATTAAGAAGAATTAAGTATAGAAAAATGGCGAATATCAATTGCGTTACAAGCGATTGATATTTTAGAGCTAAAAATGTGTTTTTAAATCTGTGGTAATCTGTGGTTGAGTACCTGAATAGTCACAAAAAAAATGATTCGCAATTCAATTTGTAGGTATAATTTTTCACGGAAATCAAGGTTATAACATTCTTTCTGTAATATTGGAAATGCTTCACAGAACACATAGTTATTGGTGTGCATTCCGCACGGTACCGTAGGGGTACGATGCCTCGTGCCCTACTCTAAAACGTAAAGGCCGGGATGTTTAATCCCGGCCTTTACATTTTATTTTAGATCAAAACGGCACCTTTACTGGCGGATGTCACTAATTTGGCATACCTCGCCAGATAACCGGTGGTGACCTTGGGTTCGGGTCTTACCCATGCCTGGCGACGTTTTTCGAATTCCTCCTCAGAGATAAGGAGTTGAAGGGAACGTTTGGGGATATTAATCGAGATGACATCGCCGTTTTCGACGAAGGCGATCGGACCACCTTCCATGGCTTCTGGAGAGATATGACCGATACACGCTCCACGCGTAGCCCCGCTGAAACGACCGTCGGTGAGTAAAGCCACTTGTAGACCCATACCCGTGATAATGGCGGTCGGATTAAGCATCTCTTTCATACCAGGGCCGCCTTTAGGCCCTTCATAGCGGATAACTACAACTTCTCCGTCATGAACCTGTTTATTTAAGAGGGCTTCGAGTACCTCTTCTTCAGAGTTGAAAACGGAAGCAGGGCCTTCAAACACTAGCATGTTGTCCTGAACGGCACTTTCTTTAACGATGGCCTTGTCTGGTGCTAGGTTTCCGGAAAGCACAGCGATACCTCCAGTTTTACGATAAGCATTTTCCATTGAATGAATGATATCTGGGCAAGTTGTTTGAGCGTTCTCCAAACGATCCCCCATAGGTCCAGTAACAGTTAAAGCATCAGTATGAAGGACGCCGGCTTTGTTGAGTTCATACATAACGGCATTGATACCACCAGCTTCATCGAGATCCTGAAGGTGATGCGTGCCAGCAGGGCTCAGTTTGGCAATGTATGGAGTCCGAGCACTAATGGAATCAAAGAGAGAGAGGGGGAGCTCAAGGCCCGCTGCATAGGCAATCGCCGTGAGGTGCAAAACTGTGTTTGAGGACCCGCCTATTCCCATATCAACCGCAATGGCATTTTCAAAGGCTTTTTGCGTAAGGATATCCCGTGGCTTTATATCCTTTTTCACGAGGTCAACAATTAAAGTGCCAGACCGTTTAGCCAACATTTTCCGGGCGCCAGAGTTGGCAGCGGGGATTGTCCCATTTCCAGGGAGTGCCATGCCGAGAGCCTCCGTTAAGCAATTCATGGAATTTGCCGTAAAAAGACCGGCACAGGAGCCGTAGCCAGGGCAGGCTGATTGCTCCATCATGTCAAGTTCCTGGGCGCTAATTTTTCCGCTTTCGTAAAGCCCTGCCGCTTCAAAGATCTGGCTGACACTGATGTTTTTCCCCTGATAGCGACCAGCTAACATGGGCCCGCCACTAACCACCACACAGGGTATGTTGAGGCGTGCGGCAGCCATCAGCATGCCAGGAACAATTTTATCACAGTTGGGAATTAAGACCAGTCCGTCCAGCGCATGCGCTTCCGCGAGCGCTTCGATCGAATCGGCGATCAGCTCACGACTGGGCAGAGAAAAGTTCATACCTTTATGCCCCATAGCAATACCATCGCAAATCCCGATGGCAGGAATTTCGATAGGGGTCCCACCCCCAGACGATACCCCTAATTTAGCTGCCTGTGCCAAATCCTTAAGATGTCCGTGACCAGGAATAATTTCATTAAATGCGTTAACAATCCCAATTAGGGGTTTCTGCAGATCTTCAGGGGTAAAGCCCATAGCATAAAAGAGCGCACGATGTGCTGCTTTCGTTGAACCCTTTTTAACAATATCACTACGCAAAATGATTCCTCCCATTATTCACTTTTCAATCTAAGCTAACAAGCGTCGAGTTTTTATGATCATTATAGTACATGGAGATTGACTGTCAAGCCACTTCGTTCCTGTGCAGGGTTATCATTCCCAACTGTGCCTTGGTCACCGAAATCAAATCTATTGGACGTAGGAAGAGCTGAAGCCCACGTAACCCGGCGCTAATGGCTATCTTCTCGTGGTTTTCTATTGTCTTGTCGATGAAGACGGGATAGTTCTTTTTCATTCCAATGGGGGAAACCCCACCTCGAATGTAACCAGTCAGAGGTTGGACTTCTTTTAGAGAGACAACCTCGACTTTCTTATTTCCACTCAGGACAGCCAAACCTTTGAGATTGAGTTCGTAATTACTTTGAATGCAAGCGACAAGTACTCCGGTTTTATCACCGCGTGCAACTATGGTTTTATAAACTTGTTCGAGGGGAAGGCCCACCTTCTGGGCGACGGAAACCGCGGATAAATCGGTTTCATCAACTATATATTCCTTTAAGTCATAAAGGATCTTGCCCTGCTCGAGAATTCGGGCTGCGTTTGTTTTTTGTGACATGTAGTTATCCCCTTTCTCACTTTCTGAATACTCACTTCTATAAGTGGTTCTCCAATTTCCACTGATTATTACCTTTCCTTTTTACAGGGATGTCCCTATAATATAAGTGAACATCAAGAGAAATTAAAGGTAAAGGGTGATCAATAAAGGTTGTGGTTGAGGAGAGGGAGGTCCAGTCTTTGAAACAGTTAAAGGTTCTCGTATTCTCCGCAACGTTTGGAAACGGACACTTGCGGGCGGCTGAAGCTGTTATTGAAGGGATACGTAGCAAAGAACCTTCCGCAAAGATTATTCACCTGGATTTTGGTGATTTCCTGGGGATAAGGTTTAACGCCATAATTAAAAACATTTATAGTGAGATGATCAAGTATATCCCTAAGCTTTGGGGGAAATTATACTATAAAACAGCTAAGGTACAACCACAATCGCTCAGTCAACGTTTTTTGAACAAACTGGGACGAAGGGATTTGCTTAAATATATTCAAGTCTTTAAACCGGATTTCATCTTGTGTACTTATCCCACAGTTTCTTCGATTCTGGCTCAACTCAGGCTCGAACAACTTCTTCAGGTTCCTGTGATCACTGTAATCACGGATTATACGGTTCACAGTCATTGGGTCCATCAAGGGGTTGATGGCTACGTTGTGGCTTGTACTGAGGTAAAAGAAAGTTTAATGTCTTGGGAAATTAACGCGCAACGGATTTATGTGACAGGGATTCCGGTAAGCCCGAAATTTGAAGTAGAAATGGATCGAGGGCATATTATCACCAAGTTAGGTTTGAAGTCGGATCTTCCCACCTTTCTCGTCATGGGAGGGTCCTATGGAGTTTTGAAAAGCGCAAAAAGAATCTGCAAGAAACTTGCAGATTCGCTAATCCCGGTCCAGGCAATTATTGTTTGTGGGAAAAATAAAAAATTGTATCTCTCTCTGGAAGAGGTCATGGCGCATGGTCGCAATCCTATGATACGGTTCGAGTTTGTTAATAATGTAGAGGAATTAATGTCAGTCTCTGATTTGATTATCACAAAAGCGGGCGGGTTAACGGTTTCTGAGGCGTTAACGATGCACTTAGCGCTGGTTATTTACAAGCCAATTCCTGGTCAAGAAGAAGAAAACGCTTATTTTGTACAACGTAAAGGTGCAGGGTGCGTAGCAAGTAACGAGAAGGAATTGGAACAGCTTCTAAACCGCTTTTTAAGGTATCCAGAAGAGATTGGTAAAATGAGAAAAAAAGCGGCCTCTGCTATACCTGATCATTCCACAGAACGCGCTGTGGAAAATATATTTCAATTAGTGTTGGATTTGAGAATGGAGCAAAGAATTGGCTGAGACAATTCTTTGCTCCATTTTTTTACTTTTATGAGGATGGTGTTGGATAATTTCTCTAAACTTTTGCCACACTAAGAAGGCAACAAACAAAGTGAGGTGAGGGCATGAAATTACGCGTTAGACCCTGGGGGGTTGTCTTAGCTATTGGGCTGATACTCAGTATTACCCTGTCCGGGATTGCGTATGCAACATTAGGAGATCGTTTGCTTGGGCGAGGAAGCACAGGTCAAGAAGTCAATGAGTTGCAAAGTAAATTAGCACAGTTGGGGTATGGAGTGGGACCGATTGATGGAAAGTTCGGGCCGAAAACAGAGGCAGCAATACGGGATTTTCAAAGCGACCGTGGGCTAAGAGTAGATGGCTTAGCTGGAACGCAAACCACTACAGAATTAATGCGGTTAACTAGCCAAAGTACGAATGCATCAGGAAAGGCTATTGGGAACAAAAACATTGACGCAAACCTCTTAGCCCGCTGCGTAAATGGAGAAGCACGTGGAGAACCCTTCGAGGGACAAGTTGCGGTGGCTGCCGTGATCATCAATCGGATGTCAGATCCGGCCTACCCGAAAACAATCGCGGATATTATCTATCAGCCTCAAGCCTTTTCCAGTGTAGATGACGGCCAAATCAATTTACCGCCTTCAGCATCTGCCCTACGTGCTGCTGAAGAAGCGATAAATGGATCGGACCCTTCAGGAGGAGCAGAATTCTTTTTTAATCCCGCTAAGACTAGTAATAGATACATTCGGTCACGACCAACGATTAAACAAATCGGCAATCATATCTTTACGAAATAGGGGGACAGGCATGCATAGAAAATTATGGTTCGGAATTTTAGCGGCAGCTTTCTTGATCTCCCTAGGCTGGGGATTTAATGAATATCGTCTGGCGGGAAATTATCGTCTCGCCGCAGAAAATAATAACCATCGAGCTTTGACGGATTTCGCTAGTCATCTTGATCAGATGGAGACAGATATGGTCAAAGGAGACGTAGCTAGTAACCCCACCCAAAAAATCCTCTACTTGAGCCAGGTTTCAAGTAAAAGTGAGGCAGCGCTCCAGGATTTCGCTCAAATCCCGGCCGATCAGGCAGGCCTTAGTTATGTGGGCGCATTTATAACACAATCTGGTGACTTCGCTCGGACATTGACGCAAAAAATTGCTGGGGGAGAAACAATTTCGGCAGAAGAGGAAAAGACACTCAGAGATATGCATGAACGGCTCGTGCCAGTTAATCAAAAAGTTCAAACTATAATGACTAAAATGGACACGGAAAATTTAGCTTGGACAGATCCAGCCCCGTCGATATGGCAGCGACTAGGGTTTGGTGGGCCTAAAATTGCTAAAGCAACTGCGGATGGCTCCGAAGCCCCTTCCAAATCCGTCAGGTCTGGGTTGGACCAACTGGAGGCGAGTCTACAAAAATTGCCGCCATTTTCGTATACCGGACAATATGCCACACGCGTTGTGTCAAAGCCCTTAGGGCTCCCTTCCGGCAATGTAACCCAAAATCAGGCCCAAGGTGTGGCTCGGGATTTTCTGGATAAGGTGGGCTATAGGAATATAATGCCGGAATTCTCAGGGGAGTCGCAGGGTCCACTCGGAGGCTATATGTGGAAGTATAAAGAAGCTAATTTGGAAGTTACCCGTCAAGGAGGAGTTATAACACTTTACCGCGATCAACGTACGATCGAACCCAGGACACTGACTATTGAAGAAGCTTCTAAGAAAGCAAAGGTAGCTTTACAGGCGTTAGGTTGGCAATTGACTTTGACATCAAATGAAGACTTTGGGTCGTATGTTCAAATTGATGCCGTAGTTGAAAAAGATGGGGTAAGGATATACCCGGATAAGGTGCGCCTGATGATCGCTTTGGATAATGGCCAGCTTATTGGATTAGATGCGACACCATATTATGCGTTTCATCATTCTCGAACCTTCCCAACTAAACTAACGCTGGATCAGGCGGAACGTAAGTTGCGTCCGGACTACAAGGTCCTAGAGAGCCGCTTGGCGGTCATTGCTAAAAGCGGAAATCAAGAGGTCTATTGTTACGAGTTTCGCGGTCGGTATCAGGGAGAAGAATATCTCCTGTACCTAAATGCTGCAACAGGCGCGGAAGAGAAGATTCAGCGGATTATCAAGACACCACGCGGAGAATTCCTCCAGTAAAATAGTCGAGCACGCATAAGCGAGAGGGATGTTTCCCTCTCGCTGTTGTATATCTGAATCCAACTACGGACCACGACTAATGGCGACATGCAATTGGGTAAAATTAAACAAGAGTAAAAAAGGATTTTTTCAAGGTTAACGAGAATACGCTCATATGAGTATATGCTCATTATTGGATCATCTCACAAGTGCGATTCAGGCCTGGTCTTTGCGTAGGCTTTAGGATATTATGGAATAATTCATACTCAAGAAAGTATGCAACAAAGAACCGGCCCTACTCCCCCCTCCGACTCCTCCTATAGCGACAAGCGACTAGCAACTAGCCATGCAGCTAGTGCGAAGAGGATAAGACGCTTCCTCACCCCACCCAATACAGGAACAGGATGCAACAAAGAACCGTCCCTACTTGCACTAAAATTGTCCCCACTTGCGTCCGAAAGGAGCAAACTAGTGAAGAAGACCTCGGTATCCATCCAGGTTAATGGTAAACAGATCTATCCGGAAGGGCATGAAGACCAACAGGAATTAAGCACAGTCGGAACATTTTATGAACGAAATGGTATATTCTATTTGTTTTATAAAGAATCAGATCATGAAAGTACAGGCCTTGGAGATGTGACAACGTTACTAACTATTAAAGAAGGGCTGGTTGCTTTATATCGTAAGGGTGCGGTCAATCTAGCGCAAGAGTTTAAAAAAGGTGTGCTCGACCGAAGTATTTACACAACCTGCTATGGGGAAATTATGCTGAGTGTTATGCCTCGGCGAGTAGAGTTTGACTTGACAGTCTATGGGGGACGTATTAATCTAGAATATGACCTTTTTGTAGAAGATAAGTTGGTCAGTTATAATTTGCTGGTGCTAAACATAAAGGAGGATCTCCCCCAATGAGTCTCTATGAGAACATAAAAACACAGGTTCTGAATCAATTGGTAGAAGCTGCGCATTCTGCGCAAGCGGCTGGAAAATTAACATTTGAAGAATTACCGAATTTCGTTTTGGAAGAACCGAGAGAAAGACAACATGGAGATTTGGCAACGAATCTAGCTATGGTACTGGCCAAACAAGCAAAACGTTCGCCCCGGGAGATAGCCGCCATACTTATTAATCACATGGACACGACCGGGACTTGGATAGAATCTTCTGAGATTGCAGGAGCTGGTTTTATCAATTTCCGCTTAAATCCGTCCTGGCTTACGAATGTCATAGACGCGGTAATTAAAGCCGGAGAACTCTATGGTCAGGTGGATATCGGAAAGGGTCAAAAGATTCAGGTCGAGTTTGTGAGCGCCAACCCCACGGGGCTATTACACATGGGTAATGCTCGCGGAGCAGCACTCGGCGATAGCCTCGCTTCGTTACTCTCTACGGCAGGTTATGAAGTCTCCCGTGAATTTTACATTAATGATACGGGGAACCAAATACATAATTTTGCCTTGTCCTTGGAAGCAAGGTATTTACAACAACTAGGTCAGGATGCTCCTTTCCCAGAAGGGGGGTATCATGGCGAGGATTTGATCGAGACAGTTAAAGGGCTTATTGCCAAAGTAGGAGACAAGTATCTTTCAGTCGAATCGGGACTTCGACGTGAGTTTTTGGTGCGTTATGCCTTGGACGAAAAAATGCGAGATATCAGGGAGACACTTCAGGATTTTGGGGTAGAATATGATGTTTGGTTTAACGAACAATCCCTGCATGACTCAGGCGCCGTTCGCTCAACCATGGAAGAACTTGAGAAAAAAGGATATATTTACGAGAAGGAAGGCGCGCTTTGGCTTAAATCCACCCTCCTTGGCGATGAAAAAGACGAAGTGGTGGTTAGAAGCAATGGAACGCCAACCTACTTCGCGGCAGATATTGCCTACCATCGCAATAAATTCGAACGCGGCTTTAATCGGGTCATCAATATTTGGGGTGCCGATCATCATGGACATGTGGCTCGCCTGAAAGGAGCGATGTCCGCCTTAGGGTATGACGCAGATAATCTTCAAATTATTCTGATGCAGCTTGTGAGACTCATCCAAAACGGTGAAGTGGTAAAAATGTCCAAACGTTCTGGTCAGTACATTACCCTGCGCGAATTGATGGACGAAGTTGGAAAAGATGCTGCGCGGTTTTTCTTTAACCTGCGGGATCCTGACTCTACGGTGGACTTTGACATGGATTTAGCAAAAGCTCAGTCGTCAGATAATCCTGTTTATTATGTTCAATATGCCCATGCCCGGATGTGTAGTATTTTGCGGCAAGCCGAGGAACTTGGAGATGTTGGAACACCTCCTTCGGCAGAGGACTTAAAACGCTTAGATAGTTCGGAGGAACGAGACTTACTCAAAAAAATGGCTGACTTACCAAGTGAGATCATCGTAGCAGCACGTCTCATGGAACCCCATCGTTTAGCCCGTTATGTGCTGGACTTGGCCGGTCTCTTCCATACCTTCTATAACAGCCAGCGCGTTCTTGTGGACGATGAAGGGCTACGGCGAGCTCGTCTGAGCTTAGTGACGGCCGTGAAACAAATTATTAGCAATGTGTTGGGTATCTTAGGGGTATCCGCTCCGGAAAAAATGTGAAATCTAAAAATTTAAATTTTATGTTTAAACAATCGACAAGCAGGAAATATTTAGGGGTGGGCCGAATATATTGATATTCAAAACGACGAAGGGCGGTGGAGTTTTGACCCACTCTTTAAGCAGAAAAGATAAGCCAACGGAAGCTGATATAGCTTATGAGGTTCTAAAAGCCCAAGGTAACCCCATGCATTATCATAATTTAATTGAGGAAGTACTAAGGCGCCTAGGGATTTCTCAGGAGGCTATACGGATTGCAGCGGCACTGACTCAGATCAACCTAGATACACGATTTACTTTTCTCGGACGGGGCGAATGGGGCTTGAAGGTATGGGAACCGGCGAAAACTGCCAAGCGGTTGTCGCCTATTACCTTGATGAACAAAGCGTCATCTGATGAAGAAGACAAATCAGATCTAGAAGAGTTAGACGAAGATGCTTTAGACGAGGACGCTTCAGAAACAGACGAAGTTTTTGATGAGGCGGACGAGGGCAGACGCGGAGAAAAGTGGTAAAGGAAGTCTATTGTCTTGACATCCTTTAAAAGTGTGGCTAAAATAGAGCAAGTGAGTTAAAGGAAACTTGGCTTGTGCCCAAGCCGTCAGGTGTAAACACAAGTCTTAGTTGCACTTATGTGCAGTTCAGTAGAACAAAGATATTCAGGGTTAGAATACCGGGAACCCACTAAAACATAGTATTACTGACTGGTAAAATAAAGCTAGTGCGGCTCGCGGACTAGCTTTTTTACGTGTTTTTTTGCAGAGGATAGTCTCAGTGCATAGATATCAACTGCTTGAGAATAGAGGAGTTCGCTCGGTATACATTCAAGGTCTGAAAGGAAATGGTAAAGCGCATGACAAAATTTATTTTCGTAACGGGCGGCGTAGTGTCTTCCCTTGGCAAAGGAATCACAGCAGCATCGTTGGGTTGTCTTCTGAAAAATAGGGGGCTAAAGGTGGCAATCCAAAAATTTGATCCCTACATTAATATCGACCCCGGGACAATGAGTCCGTATCAACATGGAGAGGTGTTTGTTACAGATGACGGGGCTGAGACGGACTTGGATTTAGGCCACTATGAGCGCTTTATCGATGTCCCGGTTTCGAAAAATAGTAATGTAACGACAGGTACGATTTACTGGTCAGTCATTCGTAAAGAACGTAAAGGGGATTATCTGGGAGGGACAGTTCAAGTCATTCCCCATATTACCAATGAAATTAAAGAACGGATCTACCGCGTAGCGCGGGAGACACATCCGGACTTCGTAATTACTGAAATCGGCGGAACCGTAGGAGATATAGAATCGCTGCCCTTTCTCGAAGCAATCCGTCAGATGAAAAACGACATAGGGCGAGAGAATGTCATCTACATTCATGTCACTCTGGTACCGTATTTACCTATGTCCGGAGAATTGAAAACAAAGCCAACTCAGCACTCTGTTAAAGAATTACGGGGAATCGGGATTCAACCCACTATCATTGTCTGTCGCTCCGAGAAAGAGCTTTCCGGTGATATGAAGGAGAAGTTGGCCCTGCTCTGTGACGTTGAATCCGAAGCCGTTATACAGGCTTTGGATGCGCCGACCATTTATGAAGTCCCTTTGAAACTCCAAGCAGAAGGACTTGATGATATTGTCCTTCGTCGCTCAGGCATTGAGGCCCCCCCGGCGGATATGACAGCGTGGAAAGCTATGGTGGAGAGGATTAAATCCCCGACGCGAGAGACTGAGATTGCGATTGTTGGAAAATACGTAGAACTTCCCGATGCTTACTTGAGTGTTGCGGAGGCTCTACGGTCGGCAGGGACCGAGCACGGGGCAAAAGTGAATGTGCGTTGGGTGAATTCAGAGAATATTGAAGAAGAAGGCGTTGAAAAATACCTATCAGGCGTTGACGGAATCCTTGTCCCAGGAGGTTTTGGTAACCGAGGGATTGAGGGGAAAATCGAAGCTATTCGTTATGCCAGAGAAGAAAAAATACCATTCTTTGGGATCTGCTTAGGGATGCAAACAGCCATCATAGAATTTGCTCGTAATGTCTGTGGTATGGAACGAGCTAACAGTACAGAATTTGATGCAGACACATCGTATCCGGTTATAGACATTCTTCCGGAGCAAAAAGACGTTGAAGAAAAAGGCGGTACTATGCGTTTAGGTATTTCCCCAGCGAAGTTGGTTGAAGGAAGTCGTGCGCATGAAGCGTATCAAGATCAAGTTGTTTACGAACGTCATCGTCATCGCTATGAAGTCAATAACCAATTTCGGGCTGAGCTCGAGGCGGCTGGGTTGAGATTTTCTGGGGCGTCGTTGGATGGTCGTCTGGTGGAAATTACGGAATATCCTGATCATCCTTGGTTTGTAGCTTCCCAGTTCCATCCAGAATTTAAGTCTCGTCCAAACCGGGCGCATCCGCTTTTTAGAGAGTTCATTCGAGCAGCACTTAAGTAGGCCTTGTATGACACAGCGCTCAGTGCTTACGACGCAGAGCAAACTAACCGTTCAAGCTCCCGGCTTTGGGGAGCGGGGTTCCCGGCCAAAGCGACATCCCTGTCGCATGGCCGGCAGTGCACATCCTTGTGCACTGCCCCGTGTCTGGGGTCGGTCGCTTGAACGGAAGTTTGCTATTCTGCTTACGTAAAGACATCGCGCTCGTGTCATACTGCGGCCGGGGCTTGGAATGTGGGAACGTTCAAGCTTGCTTTACGGGAAAGGGGACGGTTCTCGTTTGCATCCGAGAGACGGCACATTTCATGTGCACCGTCTCGGGGGTGCAAGTGGGGACGGTTCTTGCTTGCATGATACTTGCGTTTTGCTCGTCCGACACGCTTCCTGGACTTGGAACGGAGGAAAAAGGCAGTACGGGAAAGGGGACGGTTCTCGTTTGCATCCGAGAGACGGCACATTTCATGTGCACCGTCTCGGGTGCAAGTGGGGACGGTTCTTGCTTGCATGATACTTGCGTTTTGCTCGTCTGACACGCTTCCTAGACTTGGAATGGAGGAAAAAGGCAGTGCACGGTTCTCGACGTATATGTTGACTCAGGGAGAGTTCTGCTAAACCTAGAATTAGGGGTGATAGCACGAACTCTTATGTTATATCAATGAGCGGTTGATTAGACGAGCGTAACCATGGAAAGAATGGCTAGAGGAGGGGGATTGAACCGATGGCCTATGTGGCAAGGTGGATCGACAAAAGTGAACATGAACGCTTTAATGCTTTTTTGGCCAAGGATTCGAGAGGACATGTGCTCCAGTCTTGGGAGTGGGGAGAGATAAAAAGTCGGACAGGATGGATGCCCTGGCGGTTGATTATTGAAGAAAACAAAGAAATTGTTGCAGTGGCCTCTATTCTGGAACGCAAGATCCCGGTTTTGGGAATGCCTATTTTTTATGCTTCTCGCGGGCCGATCGTGGACTGGAAGAATGTCGCACTGTTGGATTTGGTGTTGGCAGAGATTCGCAAGTTGGCGAAAGCTCGAGGGGCAATTTTTCTGAAAGTCGACCCAGATGTGCCGTCTTCAGAAAGAGAAGTGGAACAGTCTTTACTTTCTAGAGGATTCAGCTCCGCCGAGAGTGGCAAGGGCTTTGAAGGAGTTCAACCAAAATATGTGTTTCGTTTGGATATCTCTCCGGATGAGAAGACATTACTAGCTAATATGCAGCAAAAAACTCGTTACAATATTCGTCTTGCCCAGAAGAAAGGGGTTCAGATCCGGATAGGAACGCGTGAAGATTTACCGGAATTTTATCGTGTCTTAACAGAAACGACAGAGCGCGACCGTTTTTTGGTACGGGCCTATTCTTATTTTGAAGATCTTTATGACTCTTTGGTTCCGGTTGGCTTAGGAGAGTTATTCATCGCTGAGTTTGAAGGGCAAATCATATCCGGAACCTTGGCATTTGTCATGGGAGATAAAGCCTGGTACATCTATGGTGCTTCATCGAACGCTCATCGCAATGTGATGCCTAACTATTTGATTCAGTGGGAAATGATCCGTTGGGCAAAGTCGTTGGGCTGCACGCTCTATGATTTCCGAGGGGTCCCAGGGCATTTAACAGAAGATAATCCGCTCTATGGGCTTTATCGGTTTAAGAAGGGGTTTAACGGAGAGTATACAGAGTTCATTGGAGAGTGGGACGTAGTGTATCGACCCGCCATCTATTTTCTCTGGAACCACTTGGAACCAATCTATTCGGACGTTGTAAAAGGAATTATCGGTAAGTTACGGCGAGCTCGGAGGGGATAGGGCCATGTCTGAAACTTGGATCGAAGTTGACCTTGATGCCATCGTGGGAAATTATCAAGAAGTTATAAAGCACCTCTGTCCTGGCGCGAGATGTATGGCGGTGGTGAAAGCAGATGCTTATGGACTGGGCGCGATCGAGGTGGCGCGCGCCTTGGAAAGAGCTGGATGTGAAGCGTTTGCAGTTACAAGGGTTGAAGAAGGGTTAATCTTGAGAGAGCAGGGAATCAGGGGTCTTATCCTAGTGTTAGGGCCTACCTCGAAAGAAGAATGGCCCAAGGCTATCAGTGCCGAGTTACAGCTGACAATTTCATCGCTGTCCTCGATTACGGAATTGGATGAGATTTATTCGGAAATGGCATTGAACCCAGAACTGAATCCGGAAATTCAGCGGCAGGTCCTAGTACATCTCAAATTAGAGACTGGTATGGGACGAACCGGGTTCCAGCATACTGAAATGGAGGCGCTTGCCATAGCCTTGGCGAATGCTTCCCATGTTCAAGTTGCAGGAATATATACTCATTTTGCTCGGGCAGCTCAAAGGGATAGGAGATATTCGTTAGGGCAATATGAACGCTTTCTGTTCTTAACGGCGCGTCTTGAAGAACTGGGGATTTGTCCGACTTGGAAACATGTCTGCAATAGCGCTGCTTTTCTGGATTATCCCCAATGGCATCATGATTTTGTGCGAATTGGAACATTGCTGATTGGGCATTATCCTGGGCAAGGTTTCGGACAGAAATTAACGTTACGCGACCCTTGGGTTGCTAAAAGTCGAATTGTTCATCTGCGCACAGTCCCCAAAGGGACGGATGTGGGGTATCAAAGCATTTATCGCACGAAGACTTTAACTCAACTTGCGGTTCTCCCTGTAGGGTATGCGGATGGGTTTGGCTTGGCTCCCCATTTCGTACCTCAGGGATGGGTCGACTTTCTGAAAATTGTGACTAAAAACTTTGTAGCTTTGTTTGGTATTTTCCTCGGGCAAGAACGGGTAGAACTGAAAGGTCGGAGGGTTCGTGTGGTCGGAAAAATCGGTATGCAGCTTACAGTGATTGACGTTGGCATGCAGGATTGCGTTTTAGGGGATGAGGTTCGGATTCCTTTACGTCGTACTGTAGCAAATCCTCGAATTCCTAGGAGATATAGCCAAGCGGGACAAATGTTGTCAGAACGGACAATGAAAGAAGGAGTTTTGCCAGCAAATACAGAATATTCCTTTCAATAAAAGAATTGAGAAGTGTGATGGAAAGGAATGTAAGGAATGACCAAAATTCTCGTAGTCGATGACCAACTAGGTGTACGTCGCTTGCTTTTTGAGACCTTTAAAGAGGATCAGCATGAGGTTGAAATGGCCGCGAATGGGGTGGAGGCTCTCCGGTTACTGAAATCATTTGAGCCAGAGCTCATTTTGATGGATATGAAAATGCCTGGTATGAACGGTCTAGAAACATTAGGACAGATTCGTGCCTTGGACAGTCAAGTCGGTGTGATCATGATGACGGCCTATGGAGATACTCAGAATATGGAGCAAGCTAAAGATCTTGGTATTCTGCACTACATGGCTAAACCCTTTGATTTATTTGAGTTGAGAGAACGGGTAAAAATGATATTACCGACGACATAGTTCAAAAGCCTTCGCCACACTATATACTTTTTTGTTAGCTGAAAGGCAGGAAAATCTTCTCGCACGACGAAGTATATGCTGTAGGAAGAGGTGGGAATTATGATTCTAACGACAAATACAACGATCGCCATTCAGTGTTCTCAATGTGGAGAACTAGAATTTCATGCCCTCTCTCTCTTTGCATTTTCTCAGCGGGAACGTAAGAAACTGCTTTGCGATTGCGGTTTTGAGCTTATGTCTGTAACTAGCCGGAACCGTCAGCAGTTCAACGTCACATATGCATGTGCTTACTGTGGGGATACCCATTATTTAAGATTAAACCGCCATGCCATTTGGGGAAAAGCGGCTCTGCCACTTGATTGCCCAGCCGTGGAAGCTTCGGTTGGATATATCGGGCCTAAGCAGAAAGTCACCCAGGCTTGTCATGAGCGTGAAAAATCCATTGGGGAATTGGCAGTAGAGCTGGGTTATGAGGAAGAGTTCGAAAATCCCGAAGTGATGCTTTTTGTTTTAGATCATCTTCACTATCTGGCTAAGCAAGGAGATTTAGGGTGCGCTTGTGGAAATCATCAGTTATCCTTTGAATTATTACCGGATCACATCGAACTTTATTGTGATTGCTGTGAAGCTGTGGGCGTGATCTATGCTGATAGTGCGGATAATGTTCGTCAGATTGAAGGAATAGACTCGATGTATTTGGAAGAGAATAAGACTTGGCTTATTAATAGTCCATTGCGAGGTCAGCACATTTCAAAGACGAACAAGGAGGAAACAAAATGGCGTTAGTTTCGATGGTTGGGTTACTCGCTAAGGCCCAAAAAGAACATTATGCAGTAGGGGCTTTTAACTGCAATAATATGGAGATTGTCCAGGCCATAGTGGCTGCAGCAGAGGCGGAAAATGCTCCGGTTATTATTCAGGCCAGTCAGGGTGCCATAAAGTATGCAGGGATTGAGTACATTTCTGCTTTGACGAAATTGGCTGCCGAAAATGCCAGCGTGCCGATTGCCCTGCATCTGGACCATGGGACAAGTTTTGCTCAAGTTATGCAGTGTGCACGTAACGGATTTTCATCCGTGATGATTGACGGGTCTAAACACTCGTTGGAAGATAATATTGCCTTGACTAACAAAGTAATTGAGGCAGTTCGGCCGCTAGGTATTTCTGTAGAGGGCGAATTGGGTAAAATCGGCGGGACAGAAGATGACATCACTGTCAGCGACAGAGAGGCATTGTTTACGGATCCAGCTGATGCGGAACATTTTGTTCAAGCAACGCAGGTGGATGCGCTAGCGATTGCCATCGGAACGGCTCATGGTCAATACATAGGGATTCCGAAACTTGATTTTGAACGATTAACAAAAATTCGAGAACGTGTTTCAACGCCGATCGTCTTGCACGGATCTTCCGGAGTTCCGGATGAAGCGTTGCGAGAAGCGATTTCTCGAGGTGTCTGTAAAATTAACATTGACACCAATATCCGCGAAGCGTTTGTCAATGCAGCCCGCCTTGTGCTTGAGCAGAACCTCAAAGAAATCGACCCTCGTAAAATGTTGGGTCCTGCTCGGGAAGCTGCAATCGCGATAATCCGCGAGAAAATTCGAGTTTTCGGTAGCAACGGGAAGGCGTAAACTTAGGCATCTTGAATGTGCCTCTATAGAAAGAAGGTAACCTCATGCAGTTCTTTTTGGACTCTGCAAATATTGAAGAAATCAAGCAAGCTTGGGATATGGGCGTCATTGCCGGTCTAACGACGAACCCTAGTTTGGTAGCTAAGGAAGGAAAGGACTTCCACGAACTTCTCAACACAGTGACAGGGATCGTTGACGGTCCTATAAGCGCAGAGGTTATTGCACTCGATTATGAAGGAATGTTGCGGGAAGCGCATGTGTTAGCAGCAATTCATTCGAATATAGTGATCAAGATCCCTATGACTGAAGCTGGCCTCAAAACAGTCAAGAGCTTAAGTGCCGAGAAAATCAAGACGAATGTCACTCTCGTGTTTACAGCAAATCAAGCGTTGCTAGCAGCACGGGCGGGCGCAACCTATGTTAGCCCATTTCTGGGGAGACTGGATGACATCGGTGAAAATGGGCTGAATACGTTGGCGGATATGTGTGAGATTTTCCAAGTAAATGATATCGAAACAAAAATTATTGCTGCTAGTATCAGAAACCCGGTTCATGTAACGGAAGCTGCCAAATTAGGCGCAGATTATGCAACAGTTCCGTTCGGCGTCTTAAGGCAACTATTCCGTCACCCCTTGACAGATGCTGGGATTGAGAAATTTCTAGCGGATTGGAAAAAACTGTAGAAGTTCTTGTTATACATGAGCGTAAATACAGCGTTATTTTTATAAAGAAGACTGCAGTAGGTGGATTTTATTCCTCATTCTGCAGTATAGTTGAAAGCTATCTTGAATTTCGAACATCAACCTTGGCATCTGCTGTCTGAAATACAGATAAGCTGATGCCAACCTTTTTGTGAATTTAAAAGGTTTATGTGGTTGAAAACGTTTTAAAAGTATGTCATCATATTTATTGACAATAAATATGATGACATACTTCTGAATGTATACTTATTGAAGATAGA
>JGI12269J14319_10002652_pt1 | contig 17114 bp, 14 predicted proteins | sample PeaSoiSIISIP2007_FD_14319 | JGI IMG/M metagenome (IMG submission 14319) | reverse complement strand
GCGCTGGCCAGCGTCTCCATCGTCGACAAGCCGTTGTTGAACAACGCCCTTGTCGCGAAGGTGCGGGAGCTGTTGGCCCCCCAAGGCTGAGCGCGGCTTTTGCGCTGGGCTGGCCCTACTCGTAGTGCAAGGCGTCGATGGGATTGAGGTTGGCGGCCTTTCGCGCCGGATAGTAGCCGAAGAAGATCCCGACCGCCGCGGAGAACAGGAAGCCGCCAAGGATCGCCGCCGGCGAGACCTGCGTCGGCCAGTGGGCGACCGCCGAGATCACGAACGAGACGACGACGCCGACCGCGATTCCGGCCGCCCCGCCGGTGACGCTGAGCAGAACGGCCTCGACCAGGAACTGCAACAGCACCTGCAGCTGGCGCGCGCCGATCGCCATGCGGATGCCGATCTCGCGCGTGCGCTCGGTGACCGAGACCAGCAGGATGTTCATGATCCCGATGCCCCCGACCAAGAGCGAGATCGAGGCGACGGTCGCCAGAAGCGCCGACATCACTTGGCTTGATCCCTCCTGCGCCTGGGCGATCTGGCTGAGATTGCGCACGCTGAAATCGTTGAGCTGGCCGGCCTGGATGTGATGGCTGCGGGCGAGCGTGCGGGTCACCTGGGCGATCGCGGTCGCCACCAGGTCCGGGCCGCCAGCCTGGACGTAGATGCCGTTGACGTAGCCGGTCAGCACCGGGTTGATGCCGTAAGGGTTGACCGCCGGGGGATAGGCAGCGCTAACCAGATTCTGCGCCGATTGCGGGCTGGCGACGCCCAGCACCTTGCGCTCGGCGGTGTTGAACGGGATCAGCACCACGTCGTCCTGGTCCTGCCCGAACCCGGTCTGGCCTTTGGGCGCGAGCAGGCCGATCACCTGCATCGGAACGCCCTTGATCAGGATCGTGGCGCCCACAGGGCTCTGCCCTGGCGGAAACAGGTTCTGGTAGACGGTCTGACCAATCAGGGCGACCGTGTCGGCTGAATCGTTCTCCTGGTCGGTCATGGTCGCGCCGTCGGCGATCTGCCAGTTCACGATGCCGACATAGCTCGGCGACACACCCTGGATCGCCGTGCTCCAGTTCTGGTCGCCATACTGCACCTGGGCGGTCTGCCGGGTGAGGTACCCGACCTGCGCGACGGCGGAATCGCTGCTCAGGACTGTCTGCGCGTCGGTCACCGTCAGGGTGGAGGCGCTGCCCGCGCCGGCGCGCGCGCCGCCGGCCGTTGTGGCGCCCGGCTGGACCACGACCATGTTCGTGCCGAGGCTCTCCAGCTGCTTCTTCACCGCCGCGCTGGCGCCGTCTCCGACCGCCACCATGGCGATGAGCGCGGCGACCCCGATGAAGACGCCCAGCATGGTGAGCGCCGAGCGCATCTTGTTGCGGCCCAGCGCCTGCAGCGAGGCCGTGAACGCCATCGACAGGAAGGCCGTGCTGAAGCGTGAGTCGCCGTCGGATTGGGGCGCGAGGGCCGCCGGCGGGTCCGCGGCCTTGGCAGGGCCCTCCGTCCCGTCGGAAGCCGCAACGGCGGTCTGACGCCTGTCGGACTCGATCCTGCCGTCGCGCATCACGATCAGCCGGTTGGCGTAGGCGCCGATGTCCGCCTCATGGGTGACCAGGATCACAGTGACCCCCTGCTCGCGATTGAGCTTGCGGATGATTTCCATGATCTCGTGCGAGGTCTTGCTGTCGAGGTTGCCGGTCGGTTCGTCGGCCAACAGCACGGCCGGATGGTTGATGAGCGCCCGTGCGAGCGCGACCCGCTGCTGCTGGCCGCCGGAGAGCTGACTGGGGGTGTTGCGCTCCCGCTCGGCCAGCCCGACGCTGGCCAGCGCCTCGCGGCCGCGCTCGGTGCGCTCTCTCGCCGTGAGCTGGGCGCCGGCCCCATACAGCAGCGGCAGGAGAACGTTCTCGAGCGCGCTCGTGCGGGCGAGCAGGTTGAAGTTCTGGAACACGAAGCCGATGCGGCGGCCGCGAATGTCGGCCAGCTCCGGCTCGGCCAGCCGTGCGACGTCGCGGCCCTCGAAAACGTACTCGCCGCTGGTGGACCGATCGAGGCAGCCGATGACGTTCATCAAAGTCGACTTGCCCGAGCCGGACGAGCCCATGACGGCGACGAACTCGCCGCGCTCGATGGTGACGCTGACGCCGCGCAAGGCCTGGACGACAGTGTCGCCGAGCTGGAACGACCGGGTGAGGTCGGTGACACGGACGACGGGGCCGGCCATGGCGGCGTCAGACCCGCAGCGACGGAGTGGTGGCCGGCTGGGCGGAGCCCGATTTGCCCGCGACCGCCGCCGACACGACCACTTGATCTCCGACCTTCAGGTCGCCGGCTTTGATCTCCGCGAACGTGTTGTCGTTGAGGCCGACGGTGACGGGCACGCGCACCAGCTTGCCGTCCCGTTGCACCCAGACCGCGCGACCGGCGCCTCTGCCGGCCGCGGCGCCGGGTGCGCCGACCGCGCCGGCGGGGGTAAACCGAAGCGCCGCGGAGGGGACCCTCAGCACGTTTCGGACCTGCGATTTGACGATGGCCGCCGTCGCGGTCATCCCCGGCCTGAGCAAGAGCTGCGGATTGGCGACGGCGACCACCACGTCATAGGTGATCACGTTCTGCACGCTGATCGGCGATTGCCGCACCTGGGCCACGATCCCCTGGAACGTCCGGCTCGGATAGGCGTCCACCGTGAAGCTGGCGCTGGCGCCCTGGGCGACGCCGGCGATGTCGGACTCGCTGACATTGGTGTCGACCTGCATCTTGGTCAGGTCGGTGGCGATCAGGAACAGGGTGGGCGTCTGCAGGCTCGCCGCCACGGTCTGCCCGGCGGTCACGTTGCGCGTGACCACGGTGCCGTCCACGGGAGAGGTGATGTTGGTGTAGTTCAGATTGATCTGAGCGGCCTTCAGCGTCGCGGCGCGCTGGGCGATCGTGGCCACGTCGACCTGCACGAGCGCGAGCGCCTGATCGTAGGCGTTCCGGGCGAGGTCGGCGGCGTCGCGCGAGCCGGAGTCTTCCTTGAACAGCAGCTGGTCGCGGCCGTTGGCAAGCTGGGTGTAGACCACGTTTGCCTGGTCCTTGACGAGCTGCGCCTTGGCCAGAGCCAGGTTCGCGGCGTCTTCGTCGACGACAATCTGGTAGGGCGCCGGATCGATTTTCGCGCAGAGCTGGCCCTTGCTGACCCGGGTGTTGTAGTCGCACGTCAGTGAAACGAGGGTTCCGGAGACGTAGGTTCCCACCTGCACGGTGACCACCGGGTTGATGGTCCCGCTGGCGCTGACGGTGGTGGCGACATCGCCGCGGGTCACCTCGGCGGTCACATAGCTCGTGGGCTGCGGGCGAACCGCGAGCCACCAAGCCGCAGCGCCGGCCGCGACCACGGCAGCGGCGCCGACGAGCGCGATCAGTCTCCAGTTCAGGCGCTTAGTCATGCCCGCGGGACTTGCCGCCTGATGCGCCAGTCCGCCTTGATCTGACGCAACCGCGGGGGTGTGCGCATGCGCAAGGCGTTGGCAAGAGAGGGTTGTGACATAAGGCGACCCCACCGACCGTCGTCGCGCCGGAACTCTAGCTAGGCCGAACGCCGGGGCGATGGAAGGGCGCCTGGCGCTTGCGCGCCGACGCCACTTGATCCAACTCAATGCCTTGGCGATGGATCGGCGACTAGAAGCCGGCGATCAAAACGAGGGGCTGGAATGGTCTACAGCGACATCGTCGTCCAGATCGACAAGCCCGAGGCGCGGGCGCGCTACGAGACCGCCGTCGCGCTGGCCGCGCGCGGTCATAGACGGGTTGCCGGCGTCTATCTGAAGACCAGCCTGATCAATCAGTACAACAGCATCGATCCGATCGCCTGGCTGCCGCCCGACACTCTCAACCAACTCGTTCACGAGCATATCGCGGCGCAAGACCGCGCCGCTGGCGCTTCGAGCGCCGCGCTGCTGGCGATCGCCAAGCGGGCCGGCGTCGAAGCCGAATGGCACGTCGTCAGCGGCGATACCCCAGACGACCTCGTCGCCCTCGCCCGATGCGCGGACCTCGTCGTCCTGCCGCCGCCCACGCCGTACGCAGCCTACAGCGTGCACGCATCGGCGGTCGCGGTCGGGCTCGAGTGCGGCGGACCCATCCTGATCGTGCCGGAAGGGTCGCAGCCAAGCGAGATCGGCGCGCGCGTGCTGATCGCCTGGAACGGCGGCCGCGAGGCCGCACGCGCGGTGCGCGACGCGCTTCCGCTGCTGGCCGAAGGCGCGGCGGTCGAGGTGCGCGTGGCCGGCGACGCGGCCGATGATCCCGCGGGTGCGCTTCGCCGCCGGCTGGAGGGCCGAGGGCTGAAGGTCAACGTCGTCGTCGCCGCCCACCACGCGGACGAGCATGTCGCCGACTGGCTGGCGTCCGAAGCCAAGCAGGCTGACTGCGACATGATCGTCATGGGCCTTTACGGCCACACGCGCGTTCGCGAGTTCGTGCTGGGCGGCGTCAGCCGCGGAATGCTGCATGAGCCGCCGCTGCCGCTGCTGATCTCCCACTAAGCGCCGTGGCTCAGCCTGCCACCGGGGCTTCGTTTTCCAGATCGAAGACCACCCGCGAGTGCGCGCAGTCGGCGGGATCGAGGCTGACCGTCGCGCCGAGTTGGCGAGCGAGGTCCAGCATGGTCGTGTTCTCGGCCAGCACTTGGCCGAAGACCCGGACGTAGCCGCGAGAGCGCGCGTAGGCGAGGATCTCGCGCATGAGCTGACGGCCGAGGCCACGGTGCTTCAGGTCGCTGCGCACGCTGATGGCGTACTCGGCCTCGATCCGGTCGGGATCGCCGGAGAGGCGCACCACGCCAGCCACCGTCGAGATTCCGTCCGGCGCGGTCGGAATCGCCAGGAGCGCCATTTCGCGGTCGTAGTCGATTTGCGAGAGGCGGGCGGCGAGCCGGGGCGAGAGCTCGGTCATCGCGCCAAAGAAGCGCAGGCGAAGGTCGGCGGGGTCGCAGTGGGCGGAAAGCTCGATCAGCGCCGGCGCGTCGTCCGGGCGCACCGGGCGCAGTCGGAAGGTCTGCCCGCTCTCGAGCGTGATCGTGCGATCGAGCCCGCTCGGATAGGGCTGGATCGCCAGGGTCGACGCCGCATCGGCGGCGACCGGCTTCAGGACGACGCGGGCGTCGACGGCTAGCATCCCTTCGGCGTCGGCGAGAAGCGGGTTGATGTCGAGCTCGACCACCTCCGGCAGGTCGACGGCGATCGCCGACAGGCGAACAAGCACATCCTCCAGCGCCGCATGGTCGACGGCGGCAACGTTGCGGTAGGCGTCCAACAGCTTGGCCACGCGCGTGCGGCGGATCATGTCGCGCGCCAAGACCGCGTTCAGCGGCGGCAGGCCGAGCGCGCGATCGCCGACGACCTCGACCGCGACGCCGCCTTGCCCGACCAGGATCGCCGGACCGAAGGTCGCGTCGGCGACGATGCCGCAGATCAGCTCGCGGGCTTGCGGGCGTTCGATCATGGATTCGACGGTGAAGCCTTCGATCGCCGCGCCGGGCGCGCTGGCCGCGACGCTCTTCAGCATCGCCGTCGCCGCGGCTTCGACCGCCTCGGACGAGCCGAGGCCAAGGCGCACGCCCCCAACGTCCGACTTGTGGCTGATGTCGGGCGACAGGATCTTGAGGACGACGGGAAAGCCGATCTTGGCCGCGGCCTGGGCCGCATCGGCCGGGCTCGCCGCGGTCTCGCTGGCGACGATCGGGACCCCATAGGCGGCGAGCAGCGTCTTGGCTTCCGGCTCGGTCAGGACGCCGCGGCCGGCGGCGAGCGCGCTATCGACCAGCGCGCGGGCGCGGGTGCGCCCGTCGCCGTCGATCTCGGGGCCGGCGGGCGGGGTCTCCATCAGGAGCGCCTGGTTCCGCCGATACTGGTCCAGCTGCATGAAGGCGCGGACGGCGTCGTCGGGGGTCTCGTAGGTCGGCACGCCCGCCGCGGCGAACCGGCGGCGTGCGGCGCTCGCCGTGGCCTCGCCCAGCCAGCAGGTGAGCAACGGCCGGTGTCGCGGCGCGGCGGCTGCGGTCACCAGTGCATCCACCACGCGCGCGTTGTCGACCACCGCGGTCGGGCAGTTCATCACCAGGATCGCGTCCTGATCCGGGTTGGCCTCGAGCGCGCCCAGCGCCGCCGCGTAGCGGTCGCCGTCCGCATCGCCCAGGATGTCGACCGGGACCCCGTGCGACCAGGCCGTGGGCAGGATGCCGTCGAGCTTGGCGCGGACGTCCGGCGCCAGCTCGGCCAGGCGCCCGCCCAGCGCTTCCAGCGCATCTGTGGCCAGCACGCCCGCGCCGCCGCCGTTGGTCAGGATGGCCAGGCGGTCGCCCCTTACCGTCAGACGGCTGGCCAGCGTTTCGGCCGCCTCGAACAGCTCGTGCAGGCTTTCGACCCGCAGCATGCCGGCGCGCCGGAAGGCCGCGTCGTAGACCGCGTCGGATCCGGCCAGCGCGCCGGTGTGCGACAGCGCGGCCTTCGCCCCGGCGGCGCTGCGCCCGGACTTGATGACGATCACCGGCTTGGCGCGCGCGGCGATACGAGCGGCGCTCATGAACTTGCGCGCCTGGGTGACGGACTCGACGTAGAGCAGGATCGAGCGCGTCGCCGTATCCAGCGCCAGCCAGTCGAGCATGTCGCCGAAATCGACGTCGGCCATGTCGCCGAGCGAGGCGATGTGGGAAAAGCCCAGGTCGCGGCCGACCGCCCAGTCCAGCACCGCCGTCACCAACGCGCCGGATTGCGCGACGAAGGCGACATCGCCCGACCGCGGCGCGAGGTGGGCGAAGCTGGCGTTGATGCCCGCGCCCGGCGACAGGAAGCCAAGGCAATTGGGCCCGACGATGCGCAGCATGTGTGGTCGCGCGGCGTCCAGCATCGCTTGGCGGAGGTCGGACCCGGCGCGTTCCTCGCCCTCGCCCAGACCGGCCGCGACCACGATCGCCGCTCGGCAGCCACGCTGGCCGAGCTCGGCGATCAGCTCGGGGGCGGCGGCCGCCGGCGTGGCCAGAACGGCCAGATCCGGCGTGAGGGGAAGCTCGCCGACCGATCGGTAGCTCAGCACCGAGCCGATCGCCGGCTCATGCGGACTGACCGCGAGGATCGGCCCGGCGAAGCCGGCGGCGTAGAGGTTGCGCGCGATCGCCCAGCCGACCGCCCCCTCGCGATTGCTCGCGCCGACGAGCGCGATCGTCTTTGGCCGGAAGAGGGCGTCGAGGTTGCGGGTGCTCATGGCGCTGGCCGGAGGTTACGCGGACGCGCCGAAGCGCCGCTTGACTGCGCTCTCCACCTCGGCGGCGGCGGCCCGCACCGCTTCGGCGGTCAGGCCCGGGGTGATGTCGCCGAAGTGCAGGTGGTCGACGAACGAAAGCCCGCACACCTCGGCGAAGTGTCCATCGAACAGCGTCGAAAGCGCGCTCCAGTCGCCGGTTTGGCGGACCCAGGCGGTCGGCGCGCCGGATGAGGAGACGCTGATCATGCTGCGGCCCTCGAGCAGCGGCGTGTTCCCGGCGGGGCCGCGCTCGAAGGCGAAACCATAGCCGAACACGCGCTCGAGGTAGCCCTTCAGGATCGCCGGCGGCGAGTCCAGCCACAGCGGGTAAACGAAGCAGAAGACATCGACGTCGGCCAACAGCGCCCGTTCGCTCGCCACGTCGGCGCCCGGATGGAACCCGTCGGCGGAGGGAAGTTCGTCGGCGGCGAGACAGGGGTTGAACCCCAGCCGGTAGAGGTCGCGCACGATCACCGCATGGCCCAGCGCCCGCGCCGCGGTCTCATAGGCCCGCGCCATGGTCAGGTTGAAACTCTGAGCGTTCGGGTGGGCGACGATGACGGCGTGCTTCATGACGGCCTCGCGGGGCTCCCAGCCAGACCGGCGCATGCGCGCGCCGTCAGTGGCACATCAGAATGTACTTTGACGACGAGGCGATGAAATCCTCGGTCATGCCGCCCAGCGCCCATTCGCGCACGCGCGAGTGGGCGTAGGCGCCGATGACGATCGTGTCCGCGCCGTGGCGGTCGGCGGCGCGTTCAAGGTCTTCGGCCGTCCCAGCCCGCGCCTTGGCGATCACTTCGCACTTCACGCGCGCGCCGTGGCGGGTCAGCCGCTGCGCGACCTGGTCCAACTCGGCGTGCTGGGCGTCGACCTCGGCTTCGCTGGTGATGGCGATCAGCACCACCTCGTCGGCGCCCATCAACAGCGGCATGGCGCCGGTCAGCGCCACCCGCGCTTCGCGCGTGTTCTTCCAACCGACCACCACCCGATGGCCCTCGAACGATTGGCCGGCGTCGGGCGTGATCAGCACCGGCAGGCCCGCGCGCATGACCAGGTCGGCGCAGGCGGCCGCAAACGCATGACCTTCGCCGGCGGCCGGTCGGCTGGCGACGATCAGGTCGGCCGCGCGCGCGTGGATGACCAGCTCGCTGCAGGGATCCTGCACGCCGGTGACCCAGAACACGGGTTGTTTCATGCCGCAGGTCAGACTGCGGAACTGCTGCTCGGCGGCGGGGACGTCCTTGTCGATCCGGTCGCGGATCGCTTCGTACACGGCGCCGTCGGCGATGGCGTAGCCGGACGCGTAGACCGGCTCGAACGCTTCGGCGCCCAGTCCAATCAGCGCGGCGTCGAACGTGTTGGCCAGCGCTATGGCGGTGGCGACGCGCCGGTCCGCGGTATGGCCGGGCTCGGCGTGAACGAGGATGGTTTTGTAGGACATGGTCGCCGTCTCCACCTCAGTCAGCGACCCCGAGCGCCGTGCGATCATGCAGGACGATGCAGCGGGCGCTCCGGATGCTGATGGCCCGATCCCGCTCGAGCTGCGTGAGCGTGCGGGACACGGTCTCGATGGTGAGGCCGAGATAGTCGGCGATGTCCGAACGCGACATCGGCAGCTGCGTGCCGTGCTCGGCCGGCGCGCGTCGCGCCATCTCGAGCAGGAAGCTTCCGACGCGCTCGGCAGCGCACTTGCGCCCGAGAAGCATCATGTGGTCGCGTAGCCGGTCGAGGTCGCCAGCGGTCAACGCCCACAGCTGGCGGGCGGCCGCGCCGTCGGCGTCGGCGGCGCGGTCGACGGCCGACCGGCGCACGAGCGCGATCTCGGAGTCGACGATGGCTTCGGCCGAGCTGCGGTGGTCGCCGCGGGTTTCCATGCCGAAGACGTCGCCCGGCAGGTGGAAGCCGGTGATCTGCCGGCGGCCGTCGCTCAGGATGCGAAAGCCGCGGGCCGCGCCCGACACGACCATGTAGACGAAGTCGGCGCTCTCGCCTTCGCCGAAAATCTCTTCGTCGCGATCGAAGCGCATCGAGAAGCCGGGCAGCTCCAGGCCTTCGGCGAAACAGAAGGCCTTCCCCGCCGTGGTGACGATGGCCTGTTGGGTCGCGCCGGTCTGGACTCGCATGCTCTGCATGACATCGGCTCCTGCGATTGGTTGCAGGCTGATCGATACCGGCCTCGACCTTCGCGCGATATTCGGGCCGATTGCTTAGGGGGTTTCCCGGAGGCGCCGGCTCTGGGGCCAGCTCTGGCAGGCGATTCCACCCCGCCGTCGCCTCCGTCGATTCACCCTTTTTGATCCAGCGCAAAGCCGCCTTTGCCGGCCTGCACTAACGCTCCGGTCGTTGGGAGGAGAGTCGCCGATGACCGATTTCATGCTTGCGCTGATCGCCGCTTCGTTCCTGACCTTCGGGTCCGTTCTGGCGAGCGTGTCCATCTTTGTCGCCCTTGCCGAGCGCGCCGACGAGCGCCGGCACCGCCCGGTGCTCGAGGCGCTGCGCCATCAGGCAGAGGAACGCCTGGAGCACCGGTCCGAGGCCGGCCGTAGGCACGCCGCGGTCGCCTAGTCCGGCCCGGCTCCAGTCTTTCGGTTGACTCCCCGACGGGTGCGCGGCGCACTGTCGGGCGCGAGGAGCCGATGCCGGAGCACGTGAGCAGCGCAAGCTTCCTGCGCGTCATCTGGAGCGCAGTCGGGGGGGATAAGGCGCTGGCCCCGCGGGTCGCCTTCGCCGGGGCCGGCGATCTGCCCTCCGCATTTCCGGTGAGCGACCTGGCCGCAGGCGCTGTCGCCGCCGCGGCGCTCGCGGTGGCCGAATTGGCCGGCGCGGCTGCCGCCAGTGTCGACCGGCGGCTGGCGTCCTTCTGGTTCCGCTTCTCGCTTCGGCCCGAAGGCTGGTCGCCGGCGCCGCCGTGGGATCCGATCGCCGGCGACTATGCGGCGGCCGACGGCTGGATCCGTCTGCACACCAACGCGCCAAGGCACCGCGCGGCGGCGCTGGCGGTTCTCGGCGCGGCCGGCGACAAGAACGCCGTGACCCGAGCCGTGGCCGGCTGGAGGGCCGATGACCTGGAAGCGGCCATCGTCGACGACGGGGGCTGTGCGGCGGCCATGCGCTCGCTTGCTGCGTGGGCGGAGCACTCGCAGGGCAGAGCAGTCGCCGAGGAGCCCCTCGTCTGGCGGTCCGACGGCAACGGCGCAGCTCGCGCCACGGCGTCGGCGGACCCGTCACGGCCGCTGGCTGGCGTCAAGGTGCTGGACCTGACTCGGGTCCTGGCTGGCCCGGTCGCGACGCGGTTCCTCGCCGGCTACGGCGCCGATGTGCTGCGCATCGATCCGCCCGACTGGAACGAGCCGGCGATCACGCCGGAGGTCACGCTCGGCAAGCGCTGTGCGCGCCTCGACCTGCGCGCCCCCGCCGATCGCGAGACCCTGCTCGGGCTGCTCGCCGAGGCCGATCTCTTCATCCATGGCTATCGTCCCGGCGCGCTCGAGGGGCTTGGGCTGGGCGAGGAGGTTCGCCGGCGGGTGCGACCGGGGCTGGTCGAAGTCTGCCTCGACGCCTATGGCTGGACCGGGCCGTGGGCCGGCCGGCGCGGGTTCGACAGCCTGNTGCAGATGAGCTCCGGCATCGCCGACGCCGGCATGCGCCGGGTCGGCGCCGAGACGCCCACGCCGCTCCCGGTGCAGGCGCTGGACCATGCCACCGGCTACATCCTGGCCGCCTCCGCCGTCCGCGGCTTGACCAAGCGGCTTCAGACCGGGGTCGGGTCGAGTTGGCGCGCCTCGCTCGCGCGCACAGCCGCCCTTCTCGCCAGCGAAGCTGCGCCGGAGGCGGCGGAGCCGTTCGCCGATCCATCCGTTGCAGACCTCGCCGACGGCGTCGAGGCGACGGCCTGGGGCCCCGCGCGCCGCCTGAAGCCACCGGTCGCCATCGCGGGCGCGCCGATGCGCTGGGACCGGCCGGCCGCCGACCTCGGGTCGTCGCCGGCGCGATGGTAGCAAGAGGAGCAAGGCGGCCATGGCCGAGATCGACGACGTTCGGCGTTTCCGCACGAACCTGCAGGGCGAGGTCGACGGCGAGACCGTCTACGGCGCGCTCGCCGACGCGGAGCCCGATCCGAACCTCGCCGCCGTCTACCGCAAGCTCGCCTCGGTCGAAGGCGCGCACGCGCAGTTCTGGCGCACCCGGCTGGATCGGCAGGGGGGCAAGGGCGTCCAGCTCTCGCCCAGCCTGCGCGCGCGGGCGACGTCTTGGCTCGCCCGCCGTTTCGGTCCGACCTTCGTGCTCCCGGCGATCGCGGCCGGCGAGGCGCACGACATCGATGCCTACGACCGCCAGCCGGACGCCGTGGCGGGCGGTTTGCCAACCGACGAGCGCAGCCACGCGCGCATCATCGAGGCGGCGGCCTCCACCGGGCGCGGGGTCGCCGGTCCCGAGGTCGCCGTGCTCGAGGGCCGGCATCGCGGGGCGGGCGGCAATTCCCTCCGCGCCGCTGTGCTGGGCGCCAACGATGGGCTCGTCTCCAACCTCAGCCTGGTGATGGGGGTCGCAGGCGCGAGCGCTGCGGCGCACGCGGTGCTGCTCGCCGGGATCGCCGGCCTGGTCGCCGGTTCCTGCTCCATGGCCATGGGCGAGTGGCTGTCGGTGAACAGCTCGCGCGAGCTCTACAAGAAGCAGATCGGGACCGAGGCCCAAGAGCTCGAGCAGTCGCCCGAAGAGGAGAAGGAGGAGCTCGTCCTCATCTACCAGGCCAAGGGCCTGCCGGAGGGTCAGGCGAAGGCGCTGGCCGAGCGGCTGCTTTCCGACAAATCCACCGCGCTCGACACGCTGGCGCGCGAGGAGCTCGGCATCGACCCCGACGCGCTGGGCGGCTCCGCCTGGGGCGCGGCCACGGCGTCTTTCTTTCTCTTCGCGTTCGGGGCCATCTTTCCGGTCGCGCCGTTCGCTTTCATGAGCGGTTGGACGGCGGTCGGCACCAGCCTGGCGCTCAGCGGCATCGTGCTGGCGGGGATCGGTATAGGAACGTCGCTGTTCACGGGCCGCGGCGCGCTCTTCTCGGCGACCCGCCAGGTCCTGATCGGCTACATCGCGGCGATCATCACCTTCTCGGTCGGCCGCCTCGCCGGCGCTGTGATCGCGGGCTAGCGCGGTCCTCAACGCTCCGCGGAGTCAGGCCACCCTGGCGGCGGCGAAGGGGAAGGCCACCGGCGTCGCCCGCACGCGGCTCGGCGGCGTCTGGTCGATATAGCCCCACAGCGCCGCGACCTCGCGTCCGGCCTCGGCGTCGCCCAGCTCCTCCGCCGCGCGGCCGGTGGCCAGCCCGGTCTGGTATCCTAGCCGCGAGCGCAGGACCGCCGGCGCGACCGGCAGGCGCATGAGCGCGAGCGCCTCGAGCGCCCGTCTCACCACGGGCGACTCCGCGCCGCGCCGCGCCGGCGGCGCCTGGTTCACCACCGCGACGGCCGGACGCCCGAGGCGGTTGGCGACATCGACGGTCCGCACCGCGGCGGCGAGGTCGAGGAAGGTGGGGCGAAGCACGAGAAGCGACATCTCCGACAGCACCAGCGCGTGACCGAGGTCCTCCTCGCCGCAAGCCGGGGTGTCGATGATCATGAGATCGAAGCCGTCGCGCACCGCCGCCACCTGCAGCGCGAAGAGCTTGGCGCCGGTGGTGGCCACGCACTGCGGTCCAGGCTCGCTTCGGCCCTTCAGCGCCGCCAGCGCCGAGCGTTGCGGATCGGTATCGGCGATCAGCGCCCGCGTGCCGCGACGCTCGGCCGCCAGCGCCAGATTGACGGCAACGGTCGTCTTGCCCGAGCCGCCCTTGCGGCCAACAACCGCTAGCGTGCGCATGCCCGCCTCCCTCTCTCGGACGTCCGCGACGTAAGTCGTTCCTGAGTGGAATTCCCCCTTAAATACAATCGTGTGGTCTGAGTCGCGGCCTATGCAAAGATGGCGTGTGTGACGACCCGATGAAATCTCGCGTGGCCTTGCGGTCATGATCGGGCTCTGGGCAGATCGCGGGCGCTGGCCTGATGGCCAAGAGCGAGCGAGGGAGGTCATCGATGGGTCAGCTGGAGGGCAGGGTCGCCGTGATCACCGGGGCGGCGAGCGGCATGGGCTTGGCGAGCGCGGTCCTGTTCGCGCGCGAGGGCGCGCATGTCGTACTGGCCGACCTGAACACGCCGGGCGGCGAGGCGGCGGCAGCCGAAGCGAGCGCGGCTGGACCCAAGTGCGTCTTCCAGCGCACGGACGTTTCGGCCGAGCCTGACATCCAGGCCCTCGTCGCCCGCGCGCTTAAGGAATTCGGCCGCCTCGACGTCATGTTCAACAACGCCGGCATCGGCGGCGCGCTGGGGTCCCTCGAGGGCATCTCGGTCGAGGATTGGGATCGGACGCAGGCGGTGCTGCTGCGCGGCGTCTTCCTCGGCATGAAGCATTCGATCGCCCCGATGCGGGCGCAGGGCGGCGGCGCCATCGTTTCGACCGCCTCGATCGCCGGCCTCGGCGGCTATGCGAACCTGCACGCCTACTGCGCGGCCAAGGCGGGGGTGGTGAACCTCACTCGCTCGGCGGCGCTGGAGTTCGCCTGCGACAAGATCCGCATCAACTGCATCGCACCCGGCGGCGTCGCGACGCCGATCATTGGCGGCGGCGCCAACTTCAACAAGGCGGCGGCCGACGCGGCGCTGGTGAACGCCCAACCTTTGCCGGTGGCGGGCCAGCCCGAGGATATCGCCGCGGCCGCCCTCTTCCTGGCCAGCGACGCGGCCCGCTTCATCACCGGCCATTGCCTGGTCGTCGACGGCGCCGCCACCGCCGGCGCGATCGCGACCGCGCCCCGCGCCGGCCAGGAGCGCCCCCGCCCCCAACGCTCCTTCGCCGGCCTCGTTCGAGCTCTAGGCCCGCGGACGGCCAAGCGGGGCAAATCAGGAGTGCTGAAAGCACACATTCCCAATGACCGCTATGGGGGGAAAGCGGACATTCGCGGGAGCGGTTGTCAGCGCTGCCGCCGTTGGAGCGGTCATGTCCGCTTCTGACTCAAAGCAGCCATAACGAACGTCCGCTCTCCGGCGCGGTGCCGATGACCGCTTTCGACCCAAAGCGGACACTGCGCGTGGTGCTCACAGTCGACCTCGGACGACCCGCCCGTCTGGCGCATGCTGATCAATCGGTGGCGGGCGAACGCAGAGGGCTATTTGGCTCTCGTGCAAAATGGTCAGGCCAGCGGAAGCCGGATTTCGGTCTCACGGTCTGCCGGAGCGGTCGTGTGCGGGTCATTGAAGTAGACCTCGACGATCGGGCCTTCGCCGCGTGTCCCGCCCCAGGCTTCGAACCACTCGAACAGCGCTGCGTAGGCCGCGTTGAGACCCGCATAAGGACCGTTGAGCCTCAGCACAGCGTAGCGGCCGCCCGATAGCACGCGCACGTGCACCTGGTCGTCGCCCGGCTCGTCGTTCGGGACGGTGATGGCGGCCTCGGACCGCAGGTTCTCGGGTGCGGTCTTGCGGGCGTCGTCGAGATAAACAGCGACGCCCATAGCCGGGGGACCCGTAAGGCCGCGAGGCGCGGCCCACGCATAGAGCCGCTCGAATGTCGGCCCGATCGCATGGTGCGGACCGACGTGGGCGAGATACGCGATCCGCATGGGCGAGCGTTCAACGACTTCTATCTGCATCGCGGTCTGCTTGGTCTGAGACCGCGCCGCGCGCCAGCGACCGGGCGGAGCGCCATATGCGGCCGCGAAAGCGCGGCTGAACGCAGCTAGCGAGCCGTAACCGGCGCGGCGTGCGATGGTCGAGAGCGGGTGGGAGGTGGTCGTCAGCTCGACCGCGGCGCGGTCCAGCCTAAGACGCGCCAGAGTGCCGGACACTGTCTCGCGCCAAGTGGCGCGGTAGAGGCGGTGGAAGTGGTAGGGCGACAGGCAGGCCACGGCTGCCAACCCCCTCAGGTCGAGCGGCTCGTCGAGGTGGGCGGAGATGTGAGCCGCCACCCTTGTGAGGCGCCGCGCTCGGCTTCTGACTGTCCCGATGCGGGGCATGGGACCGTAACTTAGCGGCGATCGATTGATCGCGGTTGCGGTTATTTGACCGATCCATTTCAAAGATGCCCTTCGCCTGTCATGTCATCTGTCGGTGTCAATGACGTCCCGTTCCTCATCGGGACGTGGCGCGACGAACCTATCGCTCGCACGGCAGGGGAGGCACGAAGTGTCGAACGATCACGGCCGCTTCATCTGGTACGAGTTGATGACCCCCGACCTTGAGGCGGCGAAACGTTTCTATGGACATGTCGTCGGCTGGACGGCGCAGGACACTATGGGTGACGCCGATGACGATCACCCGGACGGACACCCCTACACGATACTCGAGGCCGACGGCGCCCGCATCGGTGGCGCCTTTCCGCTGGAGCATGAGGAGAAGGCGCAAGGGGTGCCGCCGAACTGGACCGGCTATATCTGCGTCGACGACTGCGACGCAGCGCTCGACAAGACCAAAGCACTCGGCGGTTCGGTGATGCGACCGCCCAGGAACATTCCGGGTTTCGGCCGCCTTGCGATCATCGCCGATCCACACGGTGCGGTCACGGCGATCATGCAGCCTGTCGCGCAATCTGACGCGCCGCCGCGAGCGAAGCGCGGGGCGCCGGGTCACGCCGGCTGGCATGAGCTCTACGCGGCCGACGCTGAGGCGGACATTCCGTTTTACCGCGACCTCTTCGGCTGGACCGAGACGGGCCGTTTCGACACGGGGGCGACGGGCGTCTACCACCTGTTCAGCAATGCCGATGGCCAAGTGGGCGGGATCATGACCAAGCCTGCGCAGATTCCAGTGGCATGCTGGTGCTACTACTTCGAGGTGGACGACGCGGATGCCGCCGCTGCTCGCGTGGAGGAGGCCGGCGGCGCCGTGGTGCAAGGGCCGATCGACGTTCCAGACGGCAGCCGGGTGGTGCAGGCGACGGACCCGCAAGGCGCCTTCTTCGCGCTGGTGAAGTCAAAGCTCTGACGCGCCTCGAAACCAACGTACTCCCCGCTCCCGGCAGTCGGCGCGATGTCGAGGGGGGGTGGCCCGAAGACGGGCCTTGCCGCAGTCGCCGCGGCCGGGCCCTGCGAAGTCGCACTTGCATAGGTTCGTTGCCTACTCTTGGTGCCCGGGTCCGCCATCACTTCTTAGGTCGCACCGCAGCGAAAGACGTTTCGCTTGCTAATTTGCGTGCGCCCCCAACCGCGTCGGCGACACATCGTCCAACAGTCCCTAGAGCGCGCGCACGGTCCAATCGCGCTCAGCGCGCACCACCCTTTTCCCGGCCGGCCCCAATGTCCGCTATCCCCCCCATAGCTGACTCTCGCAGCGTCCGCTTCCGGGCACGCGGCTTATGTCCGCTTCTGGCGCTTAGCGGACACTGCGGCCGGTATCTTCAGCCGAGTTGGCGGTTTCGGGTTGCTTCCCGCAGCAAGACGGCCTGATCGCTGCCTAGCTCGCTGAGTGCTTTCCGGATCGAGACCAGACCTGAACCGACCTCAATCTGCGTCGTGTCGCGCCCAGACCGATCGTAGCGGGCGGCTTCGGCGGTGAACATGACATTCACGGCGCCCCTGGCCCGGTGCGTGGTTCGACACGCCACGTCGGCATAAGGCTCAAAGAACAAGAAACAGAACGGAACCAGCTGATCCACGTGCCAGCCTGACTCCTCCAGAATTTCGCGCCGTACGGCCGCCTCAACGGTTTCACCGGCTTCGAGATGTCCGCCGGGCTGGATGTGGTGCGCCCCAGTGTTGTCTCTGACGACAACGACTTTCGAGCCTCGAAATACCACGGCTCGCGCCCCTATTA
>JGI12269J14319_10002651_pt1 | contig 17114 bp, 18 predicted proteins | sample PeaSoiSIISIP2007_FD_14319 | JGI IMG/M metagenome (IMG submission 14319) | reverse complement strand
GGGCCGGGACGGATTTGAACCGTCGATCTCCGCGTTGTAAGCGCGGCGTCCTCACCGCTAGACGACCGGCCCTGGGTCTCGTGGAGGGGAACCGTCGGTCATGGACGTGTCGGTCGGTCCGTGGGCTCGGTGGCGCACGCGAACGGCGAGACCGTGACCGAGCTCGAGCATCAGCCGCCCCGGGAGCACGGCTTCGCCCACCGCGGCCAGGGTGCCCTCCCGAAGCAGTACGACCGAGTCGCCGGTACGGATCGCGAGATCCGCATCCCGAACCCCCGGGGCGAAAAGGTCACCGGTCAGAGGCAGGGAAGGGTCGACCGACACCCAGAGCGGCGGGTCCGGAACGAGCCGACGGGCCCCGGCCACGGTGACATGGAAGAGTCCCCTCTCCTCGCGCAGCGTCGCGAGGTCCGTGCGTCCGTCCGTGAGCCGCTGGAACCACGGTCGACCCGCGAGTCGCACCGGAGGCACGAACAGTCGGTCGGCTCCCGCCCGGCCCATCTGGACCGCGGCGACCTCCCGCAGTTCTTCCCGGACGACCGCGAGCGGTCCGCCCGACACCGGCGTCTCCCCATCGAGCGCGGACCCCACCGCATCCCGGAGCGAGGCGAGCGCTTCCCGCGAGGTCGTATGGTGGTCGCCGAGAGTCCAGGCCGCGGGGAGTTCGGGGGGGATCGCGTCCCGCAGGAACGCGTATTCGACCGGGTCCAGATGGACGACGACCGAGCGGTAGTGGCCGGTCGCGAGGAGGTGCCGGGTTCCTTCCACGACCGCCGCCCGTTCGCGCTCTTCCCACTCGCCCGTGACCGGAATGTCGTAGTGTCGGGCCGGCGGAATGTCCTCGAGCTCCCGGGGGACGAGGCCGATCGGGGAGCTCACCGAAACGACGTGGACCCGTTCGATCGGGTAGAGCCCCTCGAGCGCCCCGTAGAACCGGCGGTGGGAGCGCGAGAGCCGGTACGGTTTCGTGCGGGAGCAGGGGACGAGCAAGAGGACCGATTTGGACGGGGGGGGCACGTACCGGGTCAGCAGGCGCTGGCGGAACCGGACCATCTCCGGCCGCCGATGGGCTTCGAGCAGCACGTAGGGGTGAGAGCCGTCACCGGTCACGGCCGACCGCTCCTCGAGGAGGCTCCCGAGCTCCCGGTCGGCGTACCGGAGCATCTCGGCCAACGCCGGTTCCGCGGGGAGCCGCGACTCCACGAGTTGGCGGAGCCGCCCGGTCCGGGCTGCCGTGCGGCACTCGGCCATCGCCCGCCGGTAGACCCCGGCGGTGTGCTCCTCGAGCGGACCCGTAGGCTGGGCGGAGCAAGCCGAGCACGCACAGAGACCTTCGGTCCGCGCGACGGCCGCGTCGGTCGAAGCGAGGGTCTCGTCCAAGAAGTCCCCATGCGCGGCCCCGAGGAGACCCGCCGTAGAATCGACCAGGTCGACCCCGAGATAGGCCAGGAGCGGGATCCGGTGGGGGAGGGCGACCCGAGGCGCCCAGAGGACGGGGCCGGCTCCGAACACGGTCCGGAGTTGACGGATCCCTTCGACGAACGGGAGTCCCTCGGACCAGAGCGCGCGAGCGTTCCCCCAGATCAGGAGGTCCGGCCGCGAAGACCGGACCGTTCCCGGCAGGTCCGGTGGAAGGGGCGGACGGACGAGCAGGGCATGCGCCCCCACGGGGGAGGCCCCTCCGACCGGACCGACGACCTCGGGCGCGGGGACCGAGTACTCGAGGTCGAGCTTTCGGGTACCGTCCGAGAGCTCGAGGTGACGGAAGCCCAGAGGTGCCTCGATCGAGCGGAGGGAGAGTCCTCCCGCGGGGGAGCCGATCCCGCTGTCCAGAAGGCCGGGGGTGAGCAGCGGGAGCTCCCCAACGGTCGCTCGCCCGACGAGCGTGAGTCCTTCCAGACGTTCGACGGTTCGGCCCATGACTCCTCGCGACTGGGTCGTGGGGGTCGCGGTCTACGCCGTTCCCGACGTCTTCGCGGTCCGCTTCCGTCCGCGTGAGGTGGGGGGCGGAGTGGGGAAGAACGCCTCCCAGGAGGGGATCAGCGATTCGCGGTGATCGGCGCCCGCTTCGGATCGCCCGCGTCGGCCGAAGAGGGGGTCGTGCGTGTCGCGCACGTCCCGAAGGAACTCCCCCGGGTTCTCGCTGGCCTTCTCGAAACCGTAGAGGATGAGTTGGCGCAGGAAGCTCGAACGGCCCCGCCACCCGATCCGTCGGCGAACCGCGGGGTTCAGGTGGCGCTTCGCCAATCGCCAGACTTCGTTCGTCGTCCGGTAATCGCGCGCGGAAAGTCCGATCATCACTTGCGGCATAGCCACCGAGCGACCGAGGCGAGGCGAGATTTTAGCTCACCGTCGGGGCAGGCCCCCCTTCGCCGGCTCGAGCCAGCGGGCGACCGAGATGGCTGGACGAGGCGGTGGAATTCGCCTCGGTCGCGATCAGAGCCCCGGTGCGTGGGGCCCGAACGGGAGGAACAACGCGACCAGGACGCCCGCCAGGTAGAACCCGGCCATCAGGAAGTGACGTTGGAACGGTACCTGGGAGGAGGTGGGCCGCCGGGCGAGCGACGCGTCGGTGACGGCCGCGAGCGCGGCCATCCCTGCGAGTCCGACGAAGTAGGGCAGACGAAGCTGGAGGGCGAATCCGAACGCGGCGAGCAGCCCGAGAGCCACCGCGTGCAGGCAAGGGACGAGCCGGACGGACGCCGCCACTCCGATGCGAGCGGGCAGCGAGCGGAGATGGAGGGCGCGATCGCTCTCGAGGTCCCCGAGGCTGTGGACCGTCTCGAACGCGGTACCCCAGAATAAGAGGCCGGCGACCGCGAGCAGCACGAACCACGCGAGGCGCCCCTGGACCGCGATGAATACCGCCCCGGGCGTCACCGCCTGCACGAACCCGAGGAAGGGGGTGGTGAACGCGGTGAACCGCTTCGTGTAGCTGTACCCGAGGACGATCGCCAATGCGACGGGCGCGAGGACGAACGCGAGCGGGTTCAGCAGGTACGCGGCGATGAGGAGGACCGCCCCGCTGAGGACGGTGATCGCAAGCGCCGACGCCGGCGAGCGGCGCCCGGAGGGGATTGCTCGGTCCCGGGTCCGGGGGTTCGCGGCGTCGAGGTCCCGGTCGGCCCACCGGTTGAAACTGTGGCCGGCATTGCGGGCGGAGACGAACGCGACGACGACGAGGAAGACGACCCAGAGCGAGGGAATCCCGCCAGCGGCGAGGAAGAGGAAGGCCAGGGCGAACGGCAGGTTGAGCCCGACGGTCTGGATCTCGAGGAAGCGCCCGAGCTCGTAGAGCGAGCCGTGGGGCGCGGTGCCGGCCGTCACGGCTTCGGCCGCAGGAAGCGGGCGAGCACCGGATCCTCTCGGATCGCCTTCTCGGCGGCGGCGAGCGCCGCCGGGTCCGAGCGGATCTCCTCCGGCCACGGTCGCGGGAACCCGTCCTCGGGTCGTTTACGCGTGGCGTCGATCCCCACTTTGGCACCGAGGTTCGGGATGGGGTTGGAGATGGAAAGTTGGTCGACCGGGCCGTGCGACAGCTCGAGGTCGCGCTCCGGATCGGCCTGGAGTCCGACGCGGTAAAGGACCTCGTGGAGGTCGTGCACGTCGACGTCCGCGTCGACGACGATCAGGTAGCGGATGAACATGATCTGGCCGAGCCCCCAAAGGGCGTGCATCACCTTGCGCGGGTGGTCCGGGTACTGCTTGCGCACCGAGACGATCCCGACGTTGATGAACAGCCCTTCCATCGGGAGGTTCATGTCGACCAGTTCGGGGAGCACGAGGCGGATGACCGGTAGGAACACCCGTTCGACCGCCTTGCCCAGGACCGCATCCTCGGTGGGCGGCTTGCCGGTCACGGTCGCGAGGTAGAGGGGTCGCTCCCGTCGCGTGACGCGCGTCACGTGAAAGACGGGGAACGGCTCAGGGGCGGAGTAGTAGCCGGTGTGGTCGCCGAACGGTCCCTCGACCTTCCGTTCGGTCGGGTCGACGTACCCCTCGAGGACGATCTCGGCCTGGGCCGGCACTTCGAGATCGACCGAGCGGGCGGGGACGAGCTCGACGGGGTCGGACCGGAGGAATCCCGCGAAGACGAAGTTCGAGATCCCCTCGGGGACCGGAGCGAGGCCGGAGAACAGCGTGGCTGGGTCGACCCCCAGCACGGCGGCGACCGGCATCTTCTCCCCCCGCGCGGCCCACTTGCGGTAGTTGTTCGCGCCGATGCGATGGACCTGGGCGTGCATCCCGAGGGTGTCGGGGCCGTACTGCTGGAGGCGGTAGATCCCGGTGTGGGCCTCGCCCGTATCGGGGTCCTTGGTGATGACGATGGGGAACGTGATCGTCCGTCCTCCGTCGTTCGGCCAGCACTTCAGGATCGGGATGGCGTCCAGGTTGACGCGCGGCTCCTCGACCTCTTGGCAGGGACCCGAACGGACCCGCTTGGGGGCGAGCGAACGCACTGTCTGGAGGAGATCGATCGTGCCGCCGAGGTCCTTCACCGCACCGACGAGGCCCGCGGGAGGCCGGAGGTGGACCAATTTCCCGATCCGGTCGGCGACCTCTCCCACGTCGCTCGCCCCGAGGGCAAAAGCAATCCGTCGCGGCGACCCGAGGAGGTTCGTCACGACCGGTATGGTGGAGCCCGTCACGTTCTCGAACAGGAGGGCGGGGCCGTCCGCGCGGAGCACCCGCTGCGTGACCTCGGTGATCTCGAGGTCGCGCGAGACCGGCGTCTTCACTCGCGCGAGGTCGCCCCGCGCGTCTAACGCGTCGAGAAACTCGCCGAGCGAGCGGAACGCCACGAACCCCGGCGAGCCTTACCGCTTATTAAGCTCGGGAGGAGCGGGCCCAAGGTTCATATCAGAACCTTGACTTGCCCGCCCTCCATGCAATCGGTCACACTCGAGTTCCGGACGGAGGACCTCGAACTCCTCGGCCTCATCCCGGCCGGCCTCTTCACGAAGTACGAGGAGATCGAGCTCCTGGAGACCCTGCGCCTCGAGCAGGGGTGGCGCCTCCAGCTGCTCCGGGTCCGACGGAAGGGTGCGCTCCGGTCCGCCGCCGAGCTGGAGCGGGAGTCCCGAAGGATCCGCGCGGTGTACGGCTTCGAGAGCTTCGAGCTCGTCGAGCGCCGCCCGCGGACGCGGGATTATATCGTGCTGGTCCGGCAACGCAACCCCGAGCGTCTGCGACGCCTGCTCTCGCTCGCGGGCGGGGAGATCTCTCCCACCGCACCCTTTCGCATCACGTCCGAAAAGGTCGTCGCGTCGTTCCGCGGCGAGGAACGGGCGCTGCGGCGCGTCCTGCGCCGGCTCGACCGCGAGGAGTTCCCCTACAAGGTCCTGCGCGCGTCGGGGCGGCCGTACCCTTCCGATACGGCGACCACGCTGCTCACCCCGTTGCAGGCGGAGATGCTCGCGCGGGCCTGGGTCCTCGGCTACTACGCCGTCCCCCGAAGGATCACGCTCACCCGGATGGCCCACCAGACCGGACGCAGCGCGCCCGCCCTCGGGAAGATCCTCCGACGAGCTGAGGGACGCCTCGTCGTCCAGTGGCTCTCGGTCGAGGGTTCGGTGCCCGATGGAGGAGCGGGTCCGGTCGTCCCCGACCGCGAAGCGTAAAGTCGGCACGCGCCTGCGTCGATCGTGAGCCGCGAGCCCCGCACCGTGATCGTCGAGCGCCTTACCGACGCAGCGCGCGTGCCCCTCCCCGCCCGCGCGACCGAGGGCTCCGCCGGCTTCGACCTCCCGGCCGCGGAATCGGTCGAGCTCGAACGGGGGAAGGTGACGCTGGTGCGGACGGGCCTCCGGATGCGGTGCCCCCCCGGGACGTTCCTTGAGGTGCGGCCGCGCAGCGGCCTCAGCACCAAGGGTGTCCACATGGTCAACGCCCCGGGCACGATCGATTCCGACTATTCGGGCGAGGTGCGCGTCCCGCTCACGTACCTTTTCGAGGGGACCTACCACATCGAGGTCGGGGACCGGATCGGCCAGCTCCGTCTGGTAGAGGACCATCCGATCTCAATCGAGGAAGGAACCGTCGTGCCGCAGCCGTCGCGCGCCGGCGGTTTCGGCAGCACCGGTCGGTAGGTCACTCCGGCTCGGGCAGCCGGGTCTGGAACAGTCGCCGTTCCGGCGGGGCGAGCGTCGCACCGTGCGCGACGGACGCCTGCACCCGCTCGAGCATCTCGTGCATCCGCTTCTCGCGTCCAAACGCCCCCCGATGCATCCCCTCGTCCCGGGTCCCCTGCGCCACGAGCACGATCGCCCGACCGGCCCGCGCCCGTCCGGTGCGGCCCCGTCGCTGGATCGTTCGGATCACATCCGGGATCGGTTCGTAGAAGACCACGAGGTCGGTCGCCGGGATGTCGAGCCCCTCTTCAGCGACGGAAGTGGCGATGAGGCAATTGACGCCGCCGGCGCGGAACCGGTCGAGGACCCCGCCCTGCTCCTTCTGCGAGAGTCCGACGTCGGTGCCGTGGGAGGCCTGCCCGACGAAGCGGGCGGGCCGGACGGCAGGGTCGTGCAACGCTTCGAGCTCCCCGACGAGGCGGTCCACCGTGTCGCGGTACTGGGAGAAGACGATCACGCGAGCCTGAGGATGGGCCCGGAGCTCTTCGGCGACGATCGCAACGGCCTTGGCGACCTTCGGATGCTCGAAATGGGGTCCTTCGAGGAGACGACGGACCCCCTCGACCTCCCCGAGGAAGGTGCGGGTGGCCGGGCTCACCCGCTGGCCCGGCTTCGGGGTCTGGCGCTCAAGGAACTCCCGGAGCGCGTCCACGCCCTGACTTTCCGCGAGCTCGAGGGCATGCATTCCCTTCATCGCCGCGGCCTGGGCCGTCACGGCCTGCCAGAGGGCGCCCGAGCCCGAGCTCCCGCGGGCCCGCTCGGTCTCGATCTGACGGTGTAGTTGGGCCCCGATATCGAGGAGGCCGCGTCGACTCGCCTCTCCACCGCCCGGCAGCCAATCGAGCTTGCGAAGGATGTCGATCTGGCGCTGCACGACCGCGCGGAGCTCGATCGCGAGCCGCTGGACCTCCGGAGGGAGCGGAAGGACCACGGTCTCCACACCGATCCCGTGGAGGTAGGGGGCGACGTCCGGGGAGCGCTCCGTGCGGTATTCGAATCGCTCGATCCCGAGGTTCGTCCAGACCTCCCGGATCCGAGCCTCGCTCCCGCCCGGCGAGGCGGTCATGGCGAGGACCCGCGCCCGGGGTCCTTCCCGGTTCGCTCGGGCGATCTGGACGTACGGGTAGATCCCGACCCCGCGATGGGCCTCGTCGAAGACGATCAGGGAGAACGTGTCCAGGGGGAAGGTCCCGCTCGCCAGGTCGTTGCCGATCACCTGGGGGGTGGCGACCACGACCTGGGGCGGGTGCAGAAGCTCGGCGCGGCGTTCCGGAGGGATCGCGCCCGTGAGGACGATCGGGTCGGGCGCGAAGAGGGTCTTCGATACGCTCGTTGCGTGCTGGAGGACGAGCGGTCGGGTCGGCGCAAGGATGAGGACCGACCGAGTGGGATTCTTGAGAAGGCTCTCGGCGATGACCCGGAGCGCGATCGTCGTCTTCCCGAGACCCGTCGGGAGAACGACGAGAGTGTTCTGCCGGTTCGCCACCTCGGCGATCGTCGCCTGGTACGCGCGGTCCTCGATCGTGCCGGGCCGGATCCGCGGGTGCACGACGGTCAGCATCGGCGGAGCGTCCTGGCCCCGGGAGCGGACGGTGCTTTATGAGCAGGCGCGTACGACCGCCTCGGAGGGCACGCCGCGGTCCGCTCGTACGTCCTCGAGGATGTCGCGATCGCCCGTCGTGCCCGCGCCGCCGTCCTCACGATCCGCATCGCCAACGCCGTCGACCTTGCGACGACCCGGATGTACCGGGACCGGCACGAGATGTTCGAGGGCCTTCTCCAGAACGTCCACGGGGCCGAGTTCTCGGCGTCCCGCCTGGTGGGTTTCTTGGCGGGGCTGGTCGGATTCTTCCTCCTCCCGCTCGTGGTGCTTCCGCTCGGGCGGTGGGGCGGTAGCGTGCCGTTGATCGTCATGGGGGCGATCCTCTGGCTGGCGCTGTTCGGGAAGCACGTGGCGTTCTCCTTCGCGGTGGGGCTCCGGCGCCTTACGGGCTCCTCTTCCCCCTCGCGGTGGCGTACTACCTGCGGTGGGTCACGGTCTCGTTGGTCCGAGGACGGAAGCGTCGGCCGGTGAGCTGGAAGGGCCGGACGTACCCACGGCTCGAATCCTCGGGCCCGAACCGATAATAGGTCGGCCGCGCTCGAACGACGACATGGCGACCACGCTCGAAGCCGCGTTCGACCTCTACATCGGCGGAAAGGAGCAGCCGGGGTCGACGGGGGAGAGGCGCACGCTCCTCGACCCGGCGACGAACGAGCCGCTAGCGAAGGCCTCCGTGGGCTCGCGCGACGACGCCCACGCGGCGATGGAGGTGGCCGAGCGGGCCTTCCGGGAATCGAACTGGGCCGCCGACGACGGCGCCCGGCGGGCCAAGGCGTTGTGGAAGCTCGCGGGCCTGCTCGAGGCGGACGCCGATTCATTCGCGCGGCTCGAGACCCTCAACCAGGGCAAGCCCCTCCGCGAGGCACGGGGGGACATCGGCTACGTCGTCCGGACGTTCGAGTATTTCGCGGGCCTCGCCGACAAGGTCGAGGGGGAGACGATCTCCGTTCCGGGGCCCCGGTTCGACTACACGCTGCGGGAGCCGCTCGGGGTCACCGTCCACATCGCGCCCTGGAACTACCCGCTCTTACTCGCGATGCGTTCCGTGGCGCCCGCGCTCGCCGCCGGCAACGCCGTCGTCCTCAAGCCGGCGAGCCTCACACCCCTCACGGCGGTCGCGCTGGCCCGCCTGGCAAAGGGGGCCGGGATCCCGGACGGGATCCTCAACGTCGTCCTCGGCAACGGGGCCGAGGTCGGAGAGGCCCTGGTCCAGGACGTCCGGTGTCGTTCGGTCACCTTCACGGGAAGCGGGGAGGTCGGCGGCCGCCTTGCGTTGCTGGCCGCCAGCCGACTGTTGCCCACGACCCTGGAGCTCGGTGGGAAGGGTCCCGTCATCGTGTTGTCCGACGCCGACGTGGACCGGGCAGCGAAGGCCATCGGCTACGGGATCTTCGGGAACGCCGGCCAGATGTGCTGGGCCGCCTCCCGCCTCTTGGTCCACGAAAGCCTGCGCGAACCGCTCGTAGAGAAGGTCCGCGCGATCGCTGACCGCCTGAAGCTCGGACCCGGCCTGCAGGACGGCGTCGAGATGGGGCCGCTCGTCTCCCGGGAACAGGCCGAGCACGTCCTCGAGTACGTCGAGGACGCCCGGTCGAGCGGCGGCCAGGTCGTCGCGGGAGGCAGCCGACCGACCGACGCGGCGCTCCAGTCGGGAAATTTCGTTCGCCCGACGATCCTCGCGGACGTTCCCGCGACCTCCCGCGCCGTCCGGGAGGAGATCTTCGGTCCGGTCCTGTGCGTAACGTCGTTCCATGACGTCGACGAGGCGATCCGTCTCGCCAACGATACCCCGTATGGCCTGCTCGCGGCGCTCTGGACCCGGGACCTCTCGTCGGCCCACTCGCTCGCGCGCCGCCTCGAATCCGGGATGGTGGTCGTGAACGAGGCGCCGACGACATTCCCTCAAACCCCTTTCGCGGGCGCGAAGGCCAGCGGGCTCGGCTTCGAACAGGGGTCCGAAGCGCTCGGGCCGTTCACCCGTCGCAAGAACGTCCTCGTCAACCTTGGCAGCGGAAAGCGCTCCGTCTGACCTAGGACCCCAGGTTCGTACGGAACCCCAAAAAGGGCCTCGGGGGCTCCGTCGCCGTGGCTGCTCCCACCCCTCCGCCGCCGGACTCGACCTGGGGTGCGTGCAGCTTCTGCGCCGTGGCAGTCCCGCCGGGAGCCACCCAATGCCCCATCTGCGGCGCCGCGAACCCGATCCGGGCCTCCCAGATGACGACGGTCTCGCGGAGCCAACGACGGCGCCTGCGCGCGACCGGAGCCTTCCGTAGCCTCATCGTGATCGCGGTGTCCCTCGGTCTCGCGTATACGATGATCTCCCTCGTGATCCAGGGTCCTCCGGTGGTCGCCGACCCGCTCACGACGGACGGTCTCTACACGATCGGTCCCGGCGATTCCACGATCATCTCGGGAGAGATCACGGGCGGTGACTACGTGCTCGGCAACTTCAGCACCTCCAACCCGGTGGGACTGAATCTCGAGCTCGCGGTCTACAACTCGACCCAAATACCCCAGTTCATCAACGGCCTCGGCCCGATCCCTCTCTACTCGCTGGGACCGGCGATGACCGGCCGCATCGTCTTCTCGGCTCCCTATACGGACGAATACTCCTTCGTGTTCACGAATCCCTACCCGGCGGGGAGCCACCTCACCTTCGTCGCCCAGATCAGCACGACGTACGAGTCGAACGTCGGCAGCGAAGGCTTCGGGTAGGCGCCCCAACCCGTGAGGCACGTGGTCCCCTGACGGGCCGCTCCCGGCACGGTTCCGGCGGGGGGAAAGGCCTATGCCGACCCGCGCCGACCGGGCTCGGAGCCCGGGGCGCATGGTCCTCCTTCAGAGCGGAGAGACGCCGATCCGATCCGGGGCCTCGGTCGTCCTCACCCAGGGAGGGCCTCGACCGGGGACCCTTACCGTCACGAATGTCGCGATCGTGTTCGAGGCGAGCGGCGCGCCTCCTCCTCAGGGGGAGGGATGGGGTCTCCCGGGAGGTCCGTCCGCCAACGAGTACCGCATCGGCCTTTGGCGGTTCCGTCAGGCGCTGGGCGCTAAGGGACCGAACGGGCCGGTACTCCAAGTGAACCTGCTCTCCCGGGTCCTGTACATCCAGGTCGACGACATCTCCGGCTGGGTGGCCACCCTCTCGGAAGCCAAAGCCCATGCGCCGCCCCCTCCTCCCGACGTCCAAGCCCGCAGAGCCTTGAAGAAAGGAGGACCCGCACCCCCGACTCGGTGCAGCTACTGCACCCGGCTGAGCCCGGCCGGCTCGATCAAGTGCGTGTCGTGCGGGGCGCCGTTCTGACGACGGGACCCCGGGAGGGGCTCCAGGCTACGGTGGCGAGTCGGTCGGTGGGCTCGCGGCCAGCTCGTGCCGGGAGAGGTACTCGGCCGGGACCTGGTCGACGAGGAACACGGTCTTACCGGCCCGCATGATGACCAACCCGCCGTCCTGGGCGCGCCGGATGTCCACCTCGAGGATCACCGGTTCCGGGGTCCGGACCGCGCCCGCCGCCCGGGCGTCCTCCGCCGTCTTCGAGAGGTGGACCCGTTTGCGGTCGGAGGGTTTCAACCCGACCTCGAGCACGATCGTCACCTCTTCGGGGGTCACGGGGAAGTACAGATGCTCGGGGATGTTCTCCGTCGGCAGGTCGAGCTCGACGTCCACCGTGTGCCCGTAGGTGGCGCGGACGCGCTCGTCCCGCACCTCGTACCGACCCTTGGCATCCGTCTCCGCGATCGCGACGAGGTGTTGCACCCGGAGCCAGTGGTAGGCCGGGTGGCGCTGCGAAACGGCCCGAACGATTGCCGGCAGGGAGACCCATCCCTGCGGCTCCATCGTGAGCCCGTACCGGTCGGGGAAGTGGCGGAGGATGCCCGTCAGGACCCGACCCAGGTGGTCGAGCTCCCGGTCGTTCATCAGGAACCGACCCGGTTGGCCACAGACGGGGCAAGCTTCGGCCCGGAAGTACCCGTGCTGGGCGCACTCCTTCAGCATCGCCTCGGCGGCCTCTACGCCTTGACCTTGTCGGCTTTCTTTTCGAAGTCGGTGAGCAGGTCGCCGTACAGGTCGGCGAGGTCCTTCAATACCCGCTTCAGGACCTGCTGCGGTTTCTCGCCCTTGGTCCGCACATAGAGCGTCGGGCGGTCCAGGTACGGGTGACCCAGGTAGTAACGCGCCTCTAGGACCTTCTCCTCCTTCTGGAGCGATTCGACCAGCGGGATGAGGAGGGTCTCCTCTCCCTTCGGGAACTCGACGCGGATGACGTCGTGTTCCTTCTCGACGACTCGGATCTCCATCGGCGCCTCGAGAGCCGGCCCACCAACGCTCGGTTCTTAAGCGTGGCGGAAAGGTCCCCTCGACCCTGCGCTACCCTCGGCCCGTTCGCGCCGGGCGCGCGACGCCCATATACCCGGTTCCGCCTTCCCTCGGGGCCATGCGGTTCCTGGTCGTCGGCGGGGGCGCCCGGGAGCACGCCATCGCGGCCACGCTGCACCGGGCCGAGTCGAACGTCTATGCGGTCAGTTCCAACGCGAACCCCGGGATCGAGCGCCTTGCGAAGGCCTCGGCGAGAGTCGACCCGACCGACGCCGTCAAGATCGTGGAGTTCGCCCGTGCTCAGCGGGTCGAGGCCGCGATCATTGGGCCCGAAGCCCCGCTCGCCGCGGGCGTCGCGGACGCGCTGCGGGCGGTGGACATCCCGACGGTGGGCCCCGGCCAGGCCGCGGCCCAGGTAGAGTCGTCGAAGTGGTTCTGCCGCGAGCTGCTGCTCAAGCACGGGGTCGGCGGTCAGCCCAAATTCGCGGTCCCGACGACGGTGGAGGAGGTCGATCGGGCGATTGCCGACTTCGGGGCTCCGTTCGTCGTGAAACCGAGCGCGCTCACCGCCGGCAAGGGGGTCTGGGTCCAAGGCTCCGATTTCCAGGAGCCGAAGGAAGGCGCCGTGTATGCGAAGTCGATCCTCCTCCAGGGGGGCTCGGTCGTGCTCGAGGAGAAGCTCGAAGGCGAGGAGTTCAGCCTCATGGCGTTCGTGACCGACTCGGGAGTCTACCCGATGCCGGCGGTCCAGGATTTCAAGCGGGCGCTCGAGGGCAACAAGGGGGGGAACACGGGCGGGATGGGATCGTACTCCCAGCGCGACCACCTCCTCCCGTTCCTCTCTCCGGCCGACCGCGACCGGGCGCTCGAAACGATCGAGAGGACCGCGGCCGCCCTGAAGGCGGAGGGCCTTTCCTATCGCGGCGTCCTCTACGGGGGATTCATGCTCACGGCCCGGGGGCCGCTCCTCCTCGAGTTCAACGCACGGTTCGGGGACCCCGAGGGGATCAACGTTCTCACGATCTACGAGGAGGGCGACTTCGAGGAGCTCCTCTACGGCGTGGCGACGGGACGCGTCGACCCGAACCTGGTCCGGTTCCGGCGTCGCGCCACGGTCGTGAAATACCTCGTCCCGCCGGGGTACGGCGACCGCCCCCGGGTGGGCGGCATCCTCGAGCTCGACCCCGGACGGATCGAGGGGGAGGGAGTGCACGTGTTCTACGGCAGCGTCCAGGAGGTGGGACCGTCCGCGGTGAAGTTCTCGAGCTCCCGGGGGGTCGCCCTGATCGGAGAGGCCAGTGCGATCCACGAAGCCGGCGTCCGGGTCGAGGCGGCGCTCAAGTCCGTCAAGGGCAACTACTACGTCCGTCACGACATCGGAACGAAGGAAGATCTCGCCCGTCGGATGGAGCACATGCGGACGATCCTGGTCCCCGGAGCAAAGCCCTCCCCGATCCCGCTCAGCGTGGCCGCCCCCGCCGCGGCACCCTCGAGCGCCGGGCCAGCCGACCAGTTGATCGGTTGACCCGGGGAATGGTCTAATACCGTCCGCCCGGTTCGAGCGTTCCGTCCATGTTCTGCCCGAAATGCAAGCGCCTCATGCGTCCGGACCGGGCGAAGGGGGTCTGGAGCTGCTCGGCCTGTGGCACCACCGTGCCGCTCGGCAAGGGCAAGGAGGTCGGCCGCTCGATCCCGCAGGCCCGCGCGATGGAGGTCGTCGAGGTGAAGATCGCGACGCTGCCGAGCGCGGACGAGCTCTGCTCGAAGTGCGGCAACGGCCGGGCCTACTACGTCCTGCGCCAGACCCGTGGCTCGGACGAGCCCGAGACCCGCATCTTCGAGTGCACGAAGTGCGGCTACAAGTGGCGAGAGTACCAATGAGCGTGGGGTCGTTCGACCCCGTGGAGCGGGTCTTTGCCTCCGAAGCCGTTGGGACGACCGTTCGTCTCCGCGGCTGGCTGGTACGCTCGCGTTCGTCCGGGGGGATCCTGTTCCTGTTGATGCGCGACCGGACCGGGTCGGTCCAGGTCACGGGAAAGCGGGACGTGATCGGCGACGCCACGTTCGATGCGGCGGAGCACATCCAGGTCGAGGGTTCCCTTTCGATCGAGGGGACGGTCGCCGCCGACCCGCGCGCTCCCGGTCAGCGCGAGGTGCGGGCCTCGAAGGTCACCGTCCTCCACGCCGGCGAGCCGTTCCCGATCATGGCCGATCAGACCGAGGAGTTCCGGCTCGACCACCGCCACCTGGTCATCCGCTCCCCCGAACACGTCGCCACGTTCCGGGTGAAGGCGGAGCTGCTGCGGGCCCTCCGGGAATTCCTGGACCAGGAGGAGGTCCTCGAGACCACCCCGCCCATCCTTTCGGGGAACGCCGCCGAAGGGGGTTCGGAGGCGTTCCAGATCGACTATTTCGGTCGACCCGGCTACCTCTCGCAGACCGCCCAGCTCTACCTCGAGGCGCTCCTCTTCCCCCACGAGCGGGTCTACGCGCTCACGCCGTCCTTCCGCGCCGAGAAGTCACGGACGCCGCGCCACCTGACCGAGTACCTGCACCTCGAGGTCGAGCTCGCCTGGTGCGACCTCGCCCAGATGCTCGACTTTGAGGAGCGGATGGTGGTGTACGTTTGCCACGCGGTCGCGGAGCGTCGCGCCCGGGAACTGACCGCGCTCGGTCGCCCGCCCGAGGAGCTGCACGCGATCGCGACGCCCTTCCCGCGTCTACGGTACGCGGAGGCGATCGACCGCCTGGCCGCGCAGGGCTTTCCCATCCGCTGGGGCAGCGACCTCGGGATCGCGGAGGAGCGCGCCCTCACGTTGGAGGCGCGCTCCCCGATCTTCGTCACCCACTATCCGCGCGAACTGAAGGCGTTCTACATGCTCCGGTCGGCCGACGACCCGCGCACCGTCGAGGCCGCGGACCTTCTCGCGCCGGAAGGGTACGGCGAGATGATCGGGGGTTCGTGCCGCGAGACGGATGTGGCGGCGCTGACCGAGCGCCTTCTCCAGACTGGGGCACCGGTCGCCGAGTACGAATGGTACCTCGACCTCCGTCGGCACGGGAGCGTCCCGCATGCCGGCTTTGGCCTCGGCATCGAGCGGATGCTCCGATGGATGCTCCGGCGCGAGCATATCCGCGAGACGACACCGTTCCCGCGCACTCCCTCCCGGCACACCCCCTGAAACGCTCCCGCGGCGCGCTCCACGGGCAACGCTAAGAACGAGCGCGCTTCTTACCGCATCACGCTCCTTCATCGGAGAAGCAATCGTGGCAACGGAGCACGGATCGGACCGGGGAGGAGAGAACGGCCCGGGGGCGGCGGCTAAGTTGCCGGAGAAGGACCCGGCACCCGTCACGGTCGAGCGGGTCACCCACCAGGAAGTTCCGGCGATCTGCGCGCTGTACAAGAAGGTGGTGGAGACGCAGCCGGGCGACCTCCCCGTCGAGCTCCTCAAGGGATGGCAGCCGACCCCGCTCGAGTTCACGAGCTGGATGGAAGGGGTGACGTATTTTGTCGCCCGCCGCGACGCGCGCCTCATCGGTTCGGTCGGGTGCGAGATCCGCCACGGGGCGTGCCACCTGGTCCATCTCGTGGTCGATCCCGAGTTCCGTCGGCAAGGCGTCGCGACCGCGCTCGTAGGCACCGCGGTGGATTGGGCGCGGAGGGCGAACGCCGCGGTGGTCTGGGCCGACCCGCTCGCGAAGCTCACGCCGGCCGTAGCGCTCTTGAAGCGCCTCGGGTTCACCGAGGCGGGCATCCTTCACAAGCACATGTGGGCGGAGGACGTCCGCGTGTTCGAGCGCACGATCTAGCGCGCCGGACGCCCGGTCGGCCGGGACGAGCGTCCCGGCGGCAGCCCGTGCATCTCCTGCAGCGCGCGAAGGCGGCGTAGGCCCTCCTCCGGATGACCTCGGAAGAAATCGCGAGCCCCTCGGGCCAGGTCGATCGCCTCGAGCTCGGTCGCGATCCCGTGCGTCCGTTCCTCGACGAGGTAGTCCCCGTACTCCGTGATGTACCGTGGGAGCGTGGACTTGAGCTTCCCGACCGCCGAAAGGCGGAGGGCCCGGATCTCCTGCTTCAGTGCCGCGAGCTTGCCGGCGCGCAGCTCGGCTTCGAGCTCGTCGGCCGTCTCCGCCGGGTCTTGCGGGGGTTCGATGCTGAGAGCCTGCATGTCCTTGAGGAGGGCGACGACGCGCTCGAGTTCCTCGCGCGCCTGGTCCAAATGGCGTTCCTTGATCGATACGACCCGGTCGACCTGCCGGTAGGTGGCGAGCGCCTGCGCGATGTCCCCCGTGCGGGCCGTGTGGAGAGCATCCTCGATCTGGTCGCGCTCGAGGCGACTGTCTACGGAGTAGGCCTCGAGACGCGTCAAGCGCCCCTTCGTGCTCTTCGCCCACTCCTCGAACGCGGTGATGATCCGACGCTGGGCGATCCGCTCGACGCCGCGCACGACCTCGGCCCACGGCTCGGGGTTGGTCGCCTCCCGGGCGGCCTCCTCGGCCCAGGCCGGTAGTCGGGGGATCGAAACTCCGAGGGCTTCCACGCTCTCGGCCCACTGATTGAGGCGCCCGAGGCGGCGAGCAAAATCCTGGCTGAACGGGTTCGCCGGAGCGGGACGGCGGGCGGGAACGGTTCGGGGCCGGACCGGAGGCTCGGCGGAGGCCGACGTCGGAACGCTCCCGGGGACCGGAGCCGGCCGGGGGAACGGGGGTTCGGTCGCTGCCTCCCCCGGCGGCGAAGCCTCCCAGACGTCCTCGCCGACCGGCTCATGACAGGCCGGGCACAGGAAGGCGTCCGTCGGCACCGCGGCCCCACAGTTGGGGCAGGTCGTTCCCGGGGGGACCATCAGCAGCCCCCGACTAGGCCTAGGGGTCTTAAAACGAGGGCCCGGAGGGCCGGCGGACCGATTTCCGTCCGTCGCTCCGGAGCTCGGCGGCTTTCGCGCCGAAGGGGGAGGAGTGCAGGGGGTGAGATTTGAACTCACGGACTCCTACGAGACTAGGACCTCAACCTAGCGCCTTTGACCAAGCTGGGCCACCCCTGCACGGTCGTTCGCGCGTA
>JGI12269J14319_10002649_pt1 | contig 17123 bp, 15 predicted proteins | sample PeaSoiSIISIP2007_FD_14319 | JGI IMG/M metagenome (IMG submission 14319) | reverse complement strand
GGCGTCCCCGCCGAGTCGACCATCGCCCGGGTGTTGCGCCGCCGGGGCTTCGTCACCCCCCAGCCCGCCAAGCGGCCCCGGAGCTCCTACGGGCGATTCGAAGCTCGGCTTCCCAACGAGTGCTGGCAGATGGACGTCACCCACTTCGGCCTGGCCTCAGGTATCGAGGCGGAGATCCTGAACGTGATCGACGACCACTCCCGCTTGTGTGTGGCCGCCGTGACGAGGACGACCACCACCACACACGACGTGGTCGACACTTTCCACCAGGCGGCCGCTCAGTGGGGATATCCGGCCTCCGTGCTGAGTGACAACGCCGCCATCTTCAACGCTCGTTTCCGGCGGGGTCGCAACGTCTTTCAGACAGAGCTCGACGTCCGAGGCATCGTCCAGAAGAACTCGAGGCCCTACCACCCACAGACGTGCGGCAAGATCGAACGCTTTCACCAGACCATGAAGAAGTATCTGGTCCAGCAGCGTCGGCCCCGGACGGTGCGGGGACTCCAAGCCCAGGTCGAGCGCTTCGTGGCGTACTACAACGAGAGTCGGCCCCACCGGGCCCGGGAGCGGATGACCCCCCAGGAGGCCTTTTTCGCTCGAGAACGAGCCCATCCGGGCTCCCCGCTGTTCGCCACGCACTTCCGGGTGCGCACCGACCGAGTCGACAACGACGGCAACGTCACCCTGCGCTACGGCTCCAAGCTCCTGCACATCGGGGTGGGCAGACCGCACAAGGGCGTCCGCATCCATCTCTATGTGGCTGACCGCGACGTCCGGATCGTCACGTTCGAAGGCGAGCTTCTTCGTCACCTCGAGATCGACCCGTCCCGGGTCTATCAGGGCCGCGATCGGGAGGTGCAGTAGCGTCCCTGGGGGTTCGCGCGTCCAGGATGTCGCGCTAGATCACAGTGTCGGGGAGGGGGGATTTGAACCCCCGACCTCCTGCTCCCAAAGCAGGTGCGCTGCCAGGCTGCGCTACTCCCCGGATTCTTCCACGCCTGAGCTGCGATGTTATCGCTCAGGCCGAACCAGTCTCCGCTCAACGCCCGGAGCACTCAGAATCCGAGTCGACGAGCGGAGGACAGGACGCCGACAGCGTAGGCGACCGGAACGGCCGGGGAGCCGTTTGGAGCGGTTCCTAATTGGCGTCAGGTTTTCAAGAACTCCCGCGGTAAGGTCGTCGCGGCCGAGCGCGAATTCGCAGTACGAGCAACCCGGGGATTTGTCACGGGTTCAGGGGGTAGGAAGCCAGTGCATTCAGTACGGGATCGCCCGGCGCGATGTCGAATGCACATGGTGAAGTCATTTCTGGGACCCAATCCCAGAGCAACACGACGCTGCTCCCGGCCCCAAGTTGTGCCTGGACGCGGGCGGCGACCTCGTTGGTGCGCCTCCAGAGAGAAGGACATCCGGCGCCGGGGCCGGCCTCCATGCCCATCTCCTCCGCGATGATGGGCTTGTCCAGAGCCGTTGCCTGTTGAAAGCGCAAGTCGAGGCCGTTCCACTGATCACCACCAATGAGCGTCGGGCCAGGGTAGTAGTCGTGATAGGAGAGCACGTCGATTCCAGGGCTGCCTGACACGTACTCGTATTCGGGGCCCGTCGTGCCGCACTGACCACCGCCGAGCATGCCGTCCTTGACGAGATGGTTCGGGTCCAAGACGTGGATCTCGGCACCGACAACATCGAAGAAGTGGCGTAACGCCCGGGCAGCCACCGCTTCGTCCGGGCACGTCTGGTGACCAGCGCAGTCCCGCGGCTCGTACTGGGTCGGACACGTTGATGGCTCGGGCTCGGAGATCGGTTCCCACATCCCCAGGGCGGGCGAAGACCGGAACTGGGCGACGATCGCTTGAAGGACGATCGCTTGAAGATAGTCCCAGTACGAGAGCCGAGTCAGTCCCCGGCCGTCGGTATTAGACGGGGCGTTGATGACGTCCATGAACCCGCCGTCGTACCAGGCCGGGTCCTTCCAGTGCCCGTTGTCGCACGTGCCGCCTTGATCGGTCAGGGAGACGATCAGTCGCTGGCCATGGGCCGCGGCCGCGGAGAACACGCGATCGAGGAGACCCCCGTCGATCTGATGAGTGTTGACATTGGTCGCCATCGATCCCTGAAAGGCCCAGATCCTCACCAACGAGTTTGGTCGGAGCGATGCGAAGAAGGCGTTTAGCTGGTCGTCGCTCACCATCGCCCCACACCCGGAATTCGTGCCCCATTCGGTGGCAAGCTCGTAGGCATTGACGCCCACGAAGCGATACGGCTGCCCATCGAGCACGAGATGTCCCGCGGAGGACCCGATGTCGGCCGAGGACGACGTGGCCGCGAGGGCAGCCGCCGAGGCCAATGCCATTCCACCTGCGGAGAGCATGATGGCGGCGCTGACCACCATTAGGGGCGCGAGGAGCAGCATTCGCCGATTCCGCATCGGTGCCCTCCGCCTTCCTCAGGGTGTATATGCGGTTTGCCTGAAATTGACTCGCGTTGGGTTACCTGAACGTGACACGCAGATGAACCTCTCGCGACGGTCGACCCGGACATGGGACGTGCCCGGTTCGGGTGGCAACTGAGGAAGGCGGGCCCAGTGAGCACGCATAGGTCATCCGGTCGAGGAGGAAGCCATCGCCTGGTCGGTACGACAGACCTCATGAGGTTGCCGGTGGCGATGGCGAGCATTGACCACACGGCTGCTGGGGACCTTCTCAGCGCGACACCGTTGTTGGCGACGGCCGGGCTGCCCGATGCGACGGAGTTCTTCCTTGCCGGGCGCCTCGCGCACGTGTACCAAGGTGGCTCCGCGTCGCATGCTGCGTGACCCACACTGTCGTCGTGGACCGGCCGCTCGAGGAGGCGGGTGAAATCCTCGAGATGCTGGACAGCATGTCCGGAGGGCTCGGCTACGTGCTGGACACCCTGGACGGCAAGCTCTCTATGGACTGGGCCATCCGCCGTCTGCACACCTCGTTTCGGCGCCTCGGCTAGCCCGAGGAGGACCTGTTGTCCACGCAGGCGCGCGGCCAGGCCGTGCTACTCCCCGGGTCTTCCTGGCTGGACCTGGGTATTCGCCCCTCCGGACCCCAACTCCGTTCCCTGGGCACAGCGGATGGTCTGTCAACCGCCGCTGAGCACCCTCGCTTCCCTTCAAGACCACACCGAGCCCAGGCGGTGGCGGACTCACCTGCGGGCCGGCTAGTCGGGTGGACTCAACGGGTGCAGTTGCTCCTCCGATAGTCGCTGCCAGAGGCGGCGCAGTGTTTGTCGGTCACTGGGCGTGGTGACAGCGAGCAGCGTCCGTCGCAATACGTCGTTATGGGTGCGCCGGGCAGCCCGAAGCGCGAGATCGCCCTCCTCTGTGAGGACGGTGAACCATTTGCGCCGGTCAGCTGGGTCGATCTCTCGGCGCACCATTCCGTCGCGCTCGAGACGGGTGACGAGATGAGTCGTCCCGGCCGGGCTGAGCAGCACTCGATCGGCAAGGGCCGACATGCCCAGTCGATGATCGGGCGCGTTGAACAGGGTGATGAGCACATCGAACTCAGTGACCGCCAGATCGTGGTTGCGACGCAATTCGGCATCGAGGCGCTGGAGCACCGAACGGTGCACCATCATGAAGGCGCCCCACGACTCCCACTCGTCGGGGTCGAGGAACTCGTGGTCCCCAGGACTTGACTTCGCCACGCCGCCGAGTATATTTCGTTTCGTAGGAAAATACCACCCACGAAGGGAGCACCCACCATGGCGTTTGGCATCGTCCACCATTTCCCCGGCGGCACCAAGGAGAACTATGAGGCCTCGGTTGCCGCAGTTCACCCAGCGAACGGACTACCGGACGGGCAGATCTTCCATGCCGCCGGCGCGTCGGCCGGCGGGTGGACCATCGTCGCCGTGCACGAGTCGAAGCAGAGCTGGGAGAAGTTCCGTGACAGCATCCTGATGCCTCGCATGCAAGCTGGGATCACGGGTGGATTTCCGACCCCTCCCGAAGAAACCGAGATCGACCTCTCCACGGTTCTGCCGTAGCGGTACCGAAAGCGCGGACCGAATCAAACAAGGGGTAATGGACATGGTCGCCAACAACCGGATCTCGGCTGTGCTCGTCTCGACCGACTTAGAGAGGACACAAGAATTCTACGAGAGCAAGGTTGGACTGAACCTCTCACCGGAGACGATCAAGAACCACTTGATCTTTGAGTGCGGCGACGGCACAACCTTGCTGATCTACGGACGAGGCAATGGCAACAAGGCAGACCACACGCAGGTCCGCATCTGGTCGACCGACATTGACAAGGACGTCGCGGGGCTAGTGGCCAGCGGCATCGAGTTCGACGAGCACGACACCGAGACTTTCAAGACCGTTGACCACATCGTCACCTCGCCCGGCATCGGCCGTTCGGCTTGCGGTGTTCCAGCCGGAGTAGGTCACAAGGTCCGGCGAATGCTCACTGGTCCACCATGGCCGGGCCGGCATCCGTCAAGGTCTGGGTGCTGAGCCGGTAGTCGCCGGGTCACTGCCGCTGATGTTGCCCTTCGAGGGCCAATAGGAGTGAGACACCCCACGTCCCCACGACCTCGGGATTGAGCTTCGTGGGATGGTGAGACGGCTTCCCGTGGCTCGTCGGGACGGGCGTGCCTTCAGGCCACACGTGATGCGGCGTGTGGCGGCCGCTGCAGTGGGGTGGACCTGAGATGTCCTCCCGGCAGTGTGGGTGACGGGAGCGGGTAGCAGTCGGCGAGCGCGATCTCTACGGCCGGTGACGAAGGCGATTGGGTTCGCAGAACCAGTGAAGAGCGCCGTCCAGGGCAAATACAGCACCTGCTCCGACACACACACCACCGAGCGCATCTGTCGGATAGTGCCAACGGAGGACCACGACAGCGACGCACACCGCCGCGACGAGCGCGCCCCCCAGAGCAGCGACCGCGGGCTTGGCCAGGCGCGGTGCCACGAGAAGGACTCCGGTAGCCAGCGCCGCCACCGCGGTCACCGTTCCCGAGGGATAGGAGAGCCCCGAGCTCCCTTCGAAATGGCGGCCGACGAGGGGCTTGGCCACCAGTTGCACCGCCAGAACCGCACCCATCGGAGCAACCACACAGGACACGGCCCGTGCCCAGTCGCGGGACAACACCCCGATGACACACAGCGCGGCCACACCGACTGCCAGGACCGGCATTGAGCCCAGATGAGCGAGGTCAGCGGCCCATCTCGACGACAGATGGGCAGGAAAGATCCGGAGCCCGATGGCGTCCACCCGATTCGGCCACGGTCGGTGGACGAAGACGAGCCCTGCGAGAGTCGCACCGCCCAGCAAGAAGCAGCCCAGAAGCAGCTCCATGACGGCATAGGCCCGAAGGTAGGAGCGCTCCGAAGACTCCAACCGAGGACCGGTCTGGACAGACATGACCATTTGCACCAGATTACGGCTTTCACTGCGCCAATAGTCCTCGCCCGGGTCTCCAACTCGATTCGTTTAGCGTGTTCGGAGGCAGAGCCGGAGGTGACCAGTGAGGTTGTGGGACGACGAATTGGAGTCGGCACGAGAAGCGATTCGGGCTGAGTCGAAGGAGTTCATCGGCCACTTTCCCGCCCGCGACATGGACACCGGCACGGTGCTCGAGCGCGCCCACGCCAGGCGGGCAGCCGAGTCGGCGCTCGTCCTCCGATCGGAGAAGGGGACGGATCGGATGATCGACGGACCCGCCGGGCCCCTGCGTCTCCGGGAGTTCCGTCCCGAGCAGGTTGACGGAGCGATGCTGCACATCCACGGAGGAGGGTGGATGACGGGAGAGCCAGAGCTGACCGATCTGCTCAACGAAGCGCTGAGTGAGCATCTCAACCTCGCCGTCGTGAGCGTCGAGTACCGGCTGGCCCCCGAGCACCCCTACCCGGCCGGACCCGACGACTGCGAAGCTGCCGCGCTATGGCTGATAGCCAATGCCGCCGACGAATACGGCACCGATCGCCTTCTGGTGGGCGGGGAGTCCGCCGGTGCGCATCTTTCGGCGGTCACCTTGCTCCGATTGCGAGACCGCCGTGGCCTCGCCGACCGGTTCTGCGGGGCGAACCTGGTCTTCGGTGCGTACGACCTCGGTCATACGCCGAGTGCCTTGGGAATCGGCTCGGATCCTGGGACCGACATCCTCGACCCCGAGGAGGTGCATTTCATGGTCGAGCAGTTCGCGCCCGCCATGTCCACGGACCAGCGACGCCACCCCGATCTCTCGCCCTTGTTCGCCGATCTGCGCGGGATGCCGCCGGCTCTATTCACCGTCGGGACTGCCGACCATCTCGTCGACGACACCTTGTTCTTCGCCGATCGGTGGCGGGTGGCAGGGAACCGGGCCGAGGTTCTCGTGTACCCCGAGGCTCCCCACGCGTGCATCGGGGTGGCCACGGTGCTGAGCCACTGGTGGCCACGGCTCGAGAGCTTTCTGCGTGCCTGTGTCGAAGGACGGTAGACGAATCCCGGGATGTCACGAATCTGGGGCTGTGGTCGATAGCTTCCGGGTCAACTGCCCACTCGTTCTACAATCGCGGTGTTCGGAGGGAGGATCGATGTTGCTGAGCGGTTTCAACCACGTCGCGCTGCTGACCGGCGACACTGATCGGCTTGTTTCGTTCTACCGTGAGGTATTCGACGCCGACGTAGACGGTCAACAGCAGGAGAACGAGCACGTCCGTCTCACGTTCATCCGCGTCGGCGAGGCGGCCGAGCTCAATGTCTTCGAGGTGGACGGGAACACCGAGGCTGAGCGCCAGACCCCGATGTTCGGCCGGGGGCGTATCGATCACCTCGGGCTCCAGGCCTCCTCTGTCCAAGCGTTCGAGGAGATCCGTGACCGCCTGATGGCACGGGGGGCTGCAGATGGCTTCGTCACCGATTTCGGCCCGATCCTCAGCGTGTTCTTCCGTGATCCTGATGGTCTCGAGGGCGAGGTCTGCGTGGCGAATCCCGATGCTGTCCCCGGGGCCCAGAACCCGCCGGGTACCCCTGCGGCCAGGTATGTGTCGGACTGACGCAACCCCACGTCCCGGGCTCGGCGGGGGGCGCCGAGTCTGACCGAGGGGGCGGTCGTGACCCGGTCCATGGGCACCATGCGGAAGGGCTGGCTCTGCGGCGAACGCGCCGGCCACGATCAAGATTCATCGTCCGCCGGGTGTTCGCGCTGAGGTAGAACTTGGACCGACCATCAACTCGATGGGCGACCCGGTCCGGGGGAGGTACCGGTTCATTGGATCCGTACATCGTCTTGGGCAGTGCCGTCATCGGGTTCCTGGTGGGAGTGACGGGGGCGGGCGGAGGTGCGCTCATGACGCCCATGCTGATCCTGCTTTTCGGGGTCAAGCCCTCCACCGCGATCTCGAGCGATCTCGTGGCTGCTGTCGTCATGCGTCCCATTGGTGCCGCCGTGCACCTGCGCCAGGGAACCGTGAACCTGCGTCTGGTCGGGTGGATGATGTTGGGGTCGGTCCCGATGGCGTTCTTCGGTGCCTATCTCCTCCACTTGATCGGCAATGCGAATGCCGCGCAGGCCAATGTCCAGAGGGCTCTCGGTGCGGCTCTCCTCGTGGGTGCGGCTGCGATGGCCCTCCGCTACGTGCTCGACCGCCGGAGTGGCCACACCCGCCAAGGGATCGTCCACGACATCACCGTCCGACCCCTGCCGACCGTGGCGATCGGGATGGTCGGAGGGGTCGTCGTCGGCATCACCTCCGTCGGTTCGGGATCCCTCATGATCGTCTTCCTGCTGTTCCTGTACCCGATGCTCGGAGCCAACCAGCTGGTGGGAACGGATCTCGCACAGGCTGTGCCCCTCACGGCCGCGGCGGCCCTGGGGGCCCTCGCCTTCGGGCACGTGGAGCTGTCGGTCACCACCTCGCTCATCGTCGGGAGCGTCCCGGCGGTGGTGGTCGGTTCACTGCTGTCGTCGAGGGCCCCTGATCGCTACATCCGCCCTGCGATCACCTTCGTGATCCTCGCCTCCGGGCTCAAGTACGTGGGGGTGGGGACCACCGNGCTCGGTTGGGCGCTGTGCTCCATCCTGCTCGTCGCCNCGGCCGTCTGGTTGGTCTCCGCCCGGCCCTGGCAAAAGGAACCGGATCCGNCCGGCGCAGGCGGAGACGGCGGGTTGCCCACCNTCTCGGCCGCAGGTCCGGACTANGGACCCACCGCAGTCGGCGAGGCCATAACCTCGCGGATCGAGCGCNCNGCTTCAGAGACGACCGACGGGGGGACCACGGTGACGACGATCAGCGGATGGGCGGCACCGGGTTTCGAGGAAGTGCGTGAGGTCTTCCAGGACAACTTCGACCGGGGGGTGGAGATCGGCGCCGCGTTCGGCGCGTATCACCGGGGCGAGAAGGTCGTCGACCTGTGGGGAGGCGTCGCCGATGCCAGGGAGGGCAGGGCGTGGGAGGACGACACCCTCGTCCTCGTCTACTCGACCACCAAGGGTGTCGCCGCCATGTGTGCGAACAGGCTGGCGCAACAGGGTGCGATCGACGTCGAGGCTCCCGTGACGAGGTACTGGCCCGAGTTCGGCCAGGCCGGAAAGGAGAGGGTCACGGTGGCCGACCTTCTTTCTCACCGGGCTGGTTTGGCATGGGTCGACGGCTCCATGTCCTTTGACGACATGGTGAGGTGGGACCCGGTCATCGAGGCCCTCGAGAAGCAAGCCCCGTGGTGGCCACCTGGCAGCGCGCACGGCTACCACGCCACCACCTACGGCTGGCTCGTGGGCGAAGTCGTACGACGCGTCACGGGGATGAGCATCGGCACGTACCTGCGCACACAGATCGCGGAACCCCTCGGGGCCGACTTCTTCATCGGCCTCCCCGCCTCCGAGGAGCCCCGAGTGGCGCGGCTCGTGTCGTTCATCGAGGGACTCCAGTCGGGCCATCCGCCCGACCTGGCCGGCCTGGGCGACGGCGCGCCCGGCTCCGGACCGGGACTCGCCGAGCTGGCGGAGCTGGCCAAGACCTACTTCGCTCCCGAGGGCCCCCTGTTCAAGGCGTTGAACGCCCCCGGTGGCGCCCTCGCCGACGAGGAGGTGTGGCACAGCGCCCGGTTGCATGCCGCGGAGATCCCCGCCGCCAACGGCATCTGCGACGCGCGGTCGCTCGCCCGGCTCTACGGGGCATGCGTGAGCGACGTGGTGACGTCGTCGGGTGACCCGTTCCGCATCCTCACGCCGGAGCAGCTGGCGCGGGCCACGAGGCAGGAGACCGAGGGCCCCGACCGGGTGCTGTTGGGCCTGGACATCCAGTGGGGTCTGGGCTTCAACGTCAACACCGGCATGATCGCCCTGGCCGGGCTGGGGGGCCCGAATGCCTTCGGGCACTTCGGCATGGGGGGCTCGGCGGGTTGGGCGGACCCTGACCTTCAGCTCGGCATGGGCTACGTGATGAACCGGATGGAGATCGGGACCACGGGCGACACCCGGAGCTTCCGGCTCATGCGGTCGTGTCTCGACGCGGCGGAGAAGATGTCGTGAGCCACTCCGGGCGAAGCGACCGGGACACGAGGACTGGGCCATGAAGGCGGCCGTCTACTACGGGACCGGTGGGCCGGAGGTCCTTCGCTACGAGGACGTGCCCGATCCCGTGGCCGGCCCCCGGGACCTGCTCGTGCAAGTCGAGGCCATCAGTATCGAAGGGGGTGACACCCTCGCTCGCGCCACGGGTGAGCTCGGATCGACACCGCACGTCGTGGGCTACCAGTGTGCGGGCACCGTTGTCTCCACCGGCGGCGAGGTCGAGGGCTTCTCCGTCGGAGACCGGGTCGTTACCGTCGGCCTCGACGGGTCACACGCCGAGTTGCGAGCCGTGCCCACGCCGTTCTGCTGGTCCGTTCCCCCCGGGCTCTCCATAGACGAGGCTGCGTGCGTTCCCGTTCCTTTCGGTACGGCCGACGACTGTCTGTTCGAGTTCGGAGGGCTCCGGGCGGGGGAGTCGGTCCTCGTCCATGCCGGTGGGAGCGGCGTGGGCATCGCCGCCGTCCAGCTGGCCAATCGCGCCGGGGCCCGGGTGTTGGCGACCGCCTCCAGTGACGAGAAGCTGTCCCGCCTCCTCCCACTCGGGCTCGATGACGGCATCAACTACGCCACGACGGATTTCGTCGACGAGGTACGCAGGCTCACCGACGGGCGAGGGGTCGACGTGATCGTGGACTCCGTGGGCGGGGCCACCTTGCAGGGAAGCTTGCGCAGCCTGGCATACCGTGGCCGTTGCGTGACCGTCGGCGATGCGGGTCGTCATGCGGCGGAGCACCTCGACGTCTCGATGTTGCGACCCAACAACCAGAGCCTGATCGGGTACTTCCTGGGAGCCGAGCTGTTCTTGACCCCGCGCCCGCACGCCATGATCGCCCGTCACCTGGCCGAGATCGCTCAGGGCACGCTCGAGGTGGTCATAGACCGCCGGTTCCCCCTGTCGGATGCCGCGCGGGCCCATGCCTACATCGAGAGCCGCCAGGCGTTCGGCCGCGTGCTGCTGGTTCCTTGAGGGTCTGGGGCCCTCGGCGACAGATCCGCCCCCGCCGGAGTTCCCTGAGGTCGTGGGAACGGCCAGGATGGTCCGGTGACCGAGATCGCCCTTCCTTATTTCCTCGCCCTCCCTGCTGCCGCGCCCCCGTGGCCCGGTGTCGTCGTCCTGCACGAAGGGAACGGCATCAGCCCTCAGCTGCTGCGCGTCTGCCAGCGTCTGGCCGGCGAGGGCTACGCAACCATCGCCCCCGACTTGTTCTTCCGGGCGGGAGGCACAGAAGCGGGCGACTTCGCCACCCTCATCGGATCGCTCGACCGTGACCGGACCCGCGCCGACATCGTGGCCGCTTCCGACCACCTGCGTCGGGAGGGGGCCACGTCGGTCGGCGTGACCGGGTTTTGCATGGGTGGGCTCCTCACCTACCGGGCGGCCCTCGCCGGGGACGGCTTCGATGCTGCTGTGGGGTTCTACGGGGCCGGGATCGCGGCCGAGCTCGGTGAGCCCGCCTGCCCGACCCTCCTGATGTTCGGAGAAGAGGATCCGTACATCACCCCGGCCGAGATCGAGATGGTGCGCGACCGGCATCCGGCAACGGTCGTGAACCCCGGGGCGGGCCACGGATTCATGCGGGACGGCTCGAACAGCTACAACCAGGCCGCTTCGGTGGACGCCTGGAGCCGGATGCTCCGTTTCTTCACCGAACAGTTGCTCTGATCGCCAGCGCCCGAATCTCCGGTGCCCCGGTCGCCAGCGCCACGGTCGACATCCCGGGCCGCGCCCCGGTGTGGCGTCACGCCGTCTCCCTCGCCACGTGGAGAACAGCTGCACCGGTGAGCCGGTCGCCGGCGAGATCGGCGAGGGCCACGTCGGCGCGGTCGAGCGGGTACGGCGTCGTCGTCGCCACCACTCCCATGCGCGTCGCCAGCGTGAGGAACTCCTCGCCGTCGCGGCGCGTGTTGGCGGTGACACTGCGCACCTCGCGCTCGTAGAAGAGATGGTCCTCGTACCGCAGCGGAGGGACGTCGGTGAGATGGATGCCCGCGATCACCAGCACCCCCCCTCTGTCGAGCGCGGCCAGCGCGACCGGCACGATCTCACCGGCGGGGGCGAAGACGATGGCGGCGTCCAGGAGCACGGGGGGTGCGGCATCGGCCGGGCCCACCGACGCCGCACCCAGATCGAGCGCCAAGTGCCGGGCGTCCTCCGAGCGGGTCATGACGTGGACCTCGGCGCCCTCGTGCAGTGCCACCTGGGCCGTCAGATGGGCGGAGCCTCCGAACCCGTAGATCCCGAGGCGGCCGCCGGGGCGAAGTCCTGTGCGGCGCAGGGAGCGGTACCCGATGATGCCCGCGCACAGCAGCGGGGCGGCCTGGTCGTCGGAGAGACCGTCGGGAATTCGGTACGCGTAGCGCTCGTCGACGACCGCCGCCTCCGCGTACCCGCCGTCGTGGTCCCATCCGGTGAACGTCGCATAGGGGCACAGGTTCTCGTCGCCGCGTCGGCAGAACTGGCACCGTCCGCATGTGCTCGCCAGCCAGGCGATGCCGACCCGGTCGCCCGGCGCGAAACGGGTGGCTCCGGCGCCGAGCACGTCGACGATGCCGACCACTTCGTGGCCGGGGACGACGTTGCTGCGATGCACGGGGAGGTCTCCTTCGGCGACGTGGAGGTCGGTCCGGCACACACCGCAGGTCGAGACCTGCACCCGGACCTGACCCGGGCCGGGCCGAGGCGGGTCGCGCTCGACCATCCGCAAGGGTGTGGTGACCAAGGGACCCGGGGTGTGGACCTCCCACGCGCGCACGGCCCATGGTCGCGCGTCCGGCGCCGCGGCCCCGCAGCGGCCTCAGCGGGGAGGGGCGAGAAGCCCGCGGACCTGACGGGCGATCTCGAGGTCCTCCCTGGCGTGGACGACGAGCACGGCGGGGACCTTGCCAGGGCTCGAGACGACCCGGTCGGCCTCATGATGGCCGTCATCCTCGTTGCGGTCGTCGTCGAGCTCGACGCCCAGGAACCCGAGCCCTCCGCAGGCGTCCCGGCGCAGCCGGGCTGATCCCTCCCCGGCGCCCCCGGTGAACACCACTCCGTCCATGCCGCCCATGGCGGCGGCCATGGCGGCGACCCCGGCACGCAGCCGGTGCACGTAGACGCCGAAGGCGAGCGCGGCACGCCGCTCGCCCCGGTCGGCGGCGTCGAGGACCGCGCGGAGGTCCGACGACACCCCCGAGAGCCCCAACAGGCCCGAACGACGGTCCAAGGTGTCCTCGAGCTCGTCGACGGTCACCTGCGCATGACGCAGGAGCCAGAGCACGACGCCGGGGTCGACGGTCCCCGCACGCGTCGCCATGACCAGGCCCTCGAGGGGCGTGAAGCCCATGGTGGTGTCAACGGAACGACCCTCCGCAACCGCGGCCAGGGAGGCGCCCGAGCCGAGGTGGGCTGTCACCAGCCGGAGAGAGCCCGGGGGGCTCCCGAGGAGCTCGAGGGCCCGGCGGCTCGCCCAGGCATGGCTGAGGCCGTGGAACCCGAAGCGCCGCAACCCCAGGTCTCGCCACGTGTCCGGCAGGGCGTAGGTTGAGGCCTCGGGCGGCATGGTGGTGTGGAAGGCCGTGTCGAAACACGCCACCTGGGGGAGGTCGGGCCAAAGGGAGCGCAGGCTGACGATGGCGGCGATGGCAGCAGGATTGTGGAGCGGGGCCAGCTCGGCCAGGTGTTCGAGCCGGCTCTCGACAGCGGTCTCGAGGAGCAGTGGGCTCGTGAACTCGAGGCCTCCGTGCACGACGCGGTGTCCGACGGCATCGACGCGCGGGACGTCTCGCAGGGCCTCCTGCACCACCTCGCCGGTCGCACCCGGCTCTGGCATGGGTAGGTCAGCGGTCCAGAGGGCGGCATCGTCGGCCCCGAGGGCACTGAGCTTCAGGCTGCTCGACCCGGCGTTGACCACGAGGACTCGCACGTCCCCACCATGCCAAGGAGGAACAACCGATGCACGATTCGGCCCGCCCGTCTTCTGACACCACCGGGCCGGGGGCCCCTGCCACCGCAGAGGACCTCACGAGGCTCCACGCCTACTGGCGGGCCGCCAACTATCTGGCCGTCGGCCAGATCTACCTCCTCGACAACCCCCTGCTTCGTGAGCCGTTGCGTGTCGAGCACATCAAGCCGCGCCTCCTCGGCCACTGGGGAACGAGCCCCGGGCTCAATTTCGTCTACGCCCACCTGAACCGCGTGATCAACCGGCGCGACGCCAATCTCCTGTACATCTGCGGGCCCGGGCACGGTGGGCCCGCCATGGTGGCCAACGCCTGGTTGGAGGGGACCTACAGCGAGCTGTACTCGCACGTGTCGAGAGACGCCAAGGGGATGGCCCGCCTGTTCAGGCAGTTCTCGTTCCCGGGGGGGATCCCCAGCCACGCCGCTCCCGACACGCCCGGCTCGATCAACGAGGGCGGCGAGCTGGGTTACGGGCTGGCGCATGCCTACGGAGCGGCCTTCGACAACCCCGACCTCGTCGTGGCCTGTGTGGTCGGCGACGGGGAAGCCGAGACGGGCGCCCTCGCCACCAGCTGGCACGCCGACAAGTTCCTCGACCCCGTCACCGACGGTGCGGTCCTGCCCATCCTCCACCTGAACGGCTACAAGATCGCCAACCCCGCCGTGCTGGCCAGGATCCCCGAGGTCGAGCTGTCCGCCCTGTTCACGGGATACGGGTACCGGCCGCGCTTCGTTACGGGAGGTTTCGACGACGAGGACCCCATGCTCGTCCACCCGAGGATGGCGGCTGCACTCGAGTCCTGCTTCGACGAGATCGCCACGATCTGGTCCGAGGCCCGCTCGGGGGCGGTCCTGGAGCGCCCGGCCTGGCCCATGATCGTCCTGCGCACCCCCAAGGGCTGGACGGGCCCGAAATTCGTGGACGGCGTTCGTGTCGAGGGGACCTGGCGAGCGCATCAGGTGCCGCTCGGGGAGGTCCGGACCAACCCTGCGCACCTGGCGCAGCTCGAGGAATGGATGCGCAGCTACCGGCCCGAGGAGCTCTTCGACGAGGTGGGCCGTCCGGTGCCGGAGATCGCGGAGCTGGCGCCCGTGGGCGACCTCCGCATGAGTGCCTCGCCGCACGCCAACGGCGGGGTGCTGTTGCGGGACCTCGAGCTCCCCGACTGGAGCGCCTACACGGTGGAGGTGCCGTCACCGGGCACCACGCTGCACGAGGCGACGAAAGTGCTCGGAGGGTTCCTCCGCGACGTGATCCGGGACAATCCCGCCAATTTCCGCCTTTTCGGCCCCGACGAGACGGCGTCGAACCGCCTGCAGGACGTCTTCGAGGTCACCAACCGCGCCTGGATGGGGGAGACGGTCGACGGGGACGACCACCTCGCCCCCGACGGCCGGGTCATGGAGGTGCTCTCCGAGCACCTCTGCCAGGGGTGGCTCGAGGGCTATCTCCTGACCGGTCGGCACGGTCTGTTCAATTGCTACGAGGCCTTCATCCACATCGTGGACTCCATGTTCAACCAGCACGCCAAGTGGCTCGAGTCGGCGCGCCACATCCCTTGGCGTCGCTCGGTGGCGTCACTGACCTACCTGTTGTCGAGCCACGTGTGGCGTCAGGACCACAACGGGTTCTCCCACCAGGACCCGGGATTCATCGACCTCGTGGTCAACAAGCAGGCGTCGGTGACCCGCGTGTACCTGCCGCCGGACACCAACTGCCTGTTGTCGGTGGTCGACCATTGTCTGCGCAGCCGCGACTACGTCAACGTGGTCGTGGCCGGCAAGCAGCCCCAGCACGACTGGCTGTCGCCCGACGACGCCCTGGTGCACTGCACGCGCGGGCTCGGGGTGTGGGACTTCGCGTCGAACGACGCGGGATCGGTCCCCGACGTCGTCATGGCGTGCTGCGGGGACGTGCCCACTCTCGAGACCATGGCCGCGGTCGACATGCTCCGCCGCAACCTCCCCGACCTGCGGGTGCGGGTGGTCAACGTCGTCGACCTCATGCGGCTCCAGCCCGACTCCGAGCACCCCCACGGGATGACCGACCGCGAGTTCGACACGGTCTTCACGGTGGACCGCCCGGTCGTGTTCGCCTTCCACGGCTATCCCTGGCTGATCCACCGTCTGACCTACCGCCGGGCCAACCACGCCAACCTGCACGTGCGCGGCTACAAGGAGCAGGGCACGACCACCACGCCATTCGACATGGTCATGCTCAACGACCTCGATCGCTACCATCTCGTCCTCGACGTGATCGACAGGGTCCCGGGCCTCGAGGTGCCTTCGGCGGCATTGCGCCAGCAGATGGTCGACGCTCGCCTCGAGGCCCGCCGCTACACCCGCGAGCACGGTGAGGATCCCCCCTACATCACCGACTGGTGCTGGCCGGGCTGAAACCGCCCGACTCGGGGCGGCTACGTTCGCGGCGTGGGGGTTCGAGCTGCGGTGTGGGACCTCGGGAGCAGCTCCTTCCATCTTCTTGTGTGCGAAGCCGGCCCCGGTGCCGCGCTCACCCCCGTGCTCCACCGCCGGGCGCTGCTCAACCTGGGGTTGAGCGTGGGAGCGCGGGGGAGCATCCCGCGTGACCGGGTGGCGGCGTCGGTGGCGGCTGCCAAGCGCCTGCGGGCCGGGCTGGCCGAGTCCCGGGCCGAGATCGTCGTCGCCGTCGCCACCGCCGCGCTGCGAGACGCCGCCAACAGTGCCGAGGTGGTGGAGCGGCTGCAACGGGTCGTCGGGACCAAGGTGGCCGTTCTCGACGGGGAGGAAGAAGCGCGCCTGTGCTTCATCGGCCAACGCGCCGGGGTGTGGACCGGGCCGGGTCTGACCCTCGGTTTGGATCTCGGCGGCGGGAGCCTCGAGGCGGCCGTCGGGGACTCGGACCACCTGGCCATGGCCACCAGTGCGGCGGTCGGCCCCGCTCGGCTGCGGGGCGAGCTCGGGACCGGGGACCCCCTGTCCGACGGTGATCAGGCCGCGTTGCGGACGAGGACGGCGGAGACGATGGAGCCCATCGCCCTCGCCGTCGCCCGATACGGGGGGGTCACCGACCGGGCCGTGGTCAGCGGGGGCACGGTCCGTGCGCTGGCCCGGCTGGCCACCGCACGCGCCCGGCGTCGCCCCTCGGCGGGGCCCGGTGAGGTCAACCAGGTGGAGCTTCCTGCCCGCCAGGTCGCAGAGCTGGCCGAGCAGCTGTCGAGGCTCGACCTTCGGGCTCGCCTAGAGCTGCCGGGGATGCAGGCTCGCCGCGCACCTCTGCTCCCGGTGGGGGCGGTGGTCCTGGCCACGGTGGCGGCGGAGCTCGGGATCGGACGCTTCGTGGTGAGCGAGTGGGGACTGCGCGAGGGTGCCATCCTCGACGCCCTCGACCGTCGTTGAGCGACACGATGGGGATCTCAGGGCGGGCCGCGCTTGCGCAGATTCCCGGAACCGCCGTCGCCGGGATGTCGTCAGACCCTGGGTGTGCTGGAGGGGCGGGGCCGGAGGACCCTCAGGTCTTCTTTCCCAGGATCCTGTTCATCTTGGTGCCGCAGTTGGGGCAGGTGCCCTGCGCCGCCCGCCGCCCGTTTGCAAGCTCGACTTCTTCGCCTTCGAACTGCCGCTTTTCACGGCATTTCACACAGTAGCCCTCGTACGAAGCCACGCT
>JGI12269J14319_10002645_pt1 | contig 17130 bp, 15 predicted proteins | sample PeaSoiSIISIP2007_FD_14319 | JGI IMG/M metagenome (IMG submission 14319) | reverse complement strand
GCGGGCAGCCGATACGGCGGCCGACCTCAACCGGCTCGGGCAGCAGCTCCGCGGGGCCCTGCTGCGCAAGGGAATCCGGAACCACTTCGGGCGCTGAGGGACGCGGGCGTCCGAGACGGCGCGGGTGCCTGGGCACCGCCTGGCCGGCCGGCGCCGCCACGCGAAGCTCCTGCCCACGGCGCCTGATGGGCGAATCTCAAGGCCACGGCACTACATTTTCCCCATGGTGGAAGTTCGACTTCGCGCCGTCCGGGTGGACCTCCAGTCGAACACACCCGTGCTCTTGCTCCAAGAGACCGACGGCGAGAAGCGCACCCTGCCGATCTTCATCGGCCCGCCGGAGGCCCAGGCGATCGCCTACGCGCTGGAGGGGATCACCATGCCCCGGCCCATGACCCACGACCTGATGCGGGATCTGCTGGCCTCCCTCGAGGTGGAAATCGAGCGCGTCGTCATCACCGAGCTGCGCGCCACCACCTACATCGCGGAACTCCAGCTGCGTCGTGGCGCCGACCGGTCGGTCGTCTCCAGTCGACCCTCCGACGCCGTCGCGGTGGCCGTCCGCACCGGGAGCCCGCTCTTCGTCTCCGACGAGCTGATGGACGCAGAGGGCATCCTGCTCGCCATCGACGGTCCAGACGGCGAGGACGACTCCCTGCCACCCGAAGAGCTCGTCGGACAGTTCCGCGAGTTCCTCGACTCGATCAAACCCGAGGACTTCTCGCCGTAACGGCCGCTACGCGCCGGACCCCACGCGCACCAGCGTCCGGCCGCGACCCTGGCTGGCCAGGATCCCCTCGAGCGTCGCCGGCAGTTCCGACAGCCCGATCTCGCGCGCCACGAACGTCTCGAGCGCCTCGGGCGGGAAGTGCTCCGCCATGGACGCCCACAGCGCCCGGCGCTCTTCGATGGGGGTGTCGACGGTGTCGACGCCGAGCAGCGCCAGATGCCGGACGATGAACGGGTAGACCGTCGTCTCGAGCGTGGTGCCGCCCGTCAGCCCGGTGGCGACCACGGCGCCGCCATAGCGGACGGTGCGCAAGAGGGCTGCCAGCGTCGCCCCTCCGACGCAGTCCACGGCCCCCGCCCACCTCGGCTCGCCGAGCACCCGCGCTCCGTTCGGCACGAGGTCGTCCCGCCCGATCACGCTGGCCGCGCCGAGCCCGCGCAGGTAGTCGTGCTCGCTCGCCTTGCCGCTGCTCGCCACCACCTCGTAGCCGTGGTGCGCCAGCAGGTAGACGGCCATGCTGCCGACGCCGCCCGTCGCCCCGGTCACGACGATCGGCCCGTCGGCCGCGGTCACGCCCACCTGTCCGAGGCGCGCCAGCGAGAGCAGCGCCGTGAAGCCGGCGGTGCCGACCACCATCGCCTGGCGCGCGGACAGCCCGGCCGGGAGCGGCACCACCCACCCGGCGCGGACGCGGGCGCGCCCGGCGAAGCCTCCGTGGTGGGACACGCCGAGGTCGTAGCCCTGGGCGAGCACGCCCAACCCGACCGGGATGGAGGCGTCGTCGCTCTGCACGACCGTGCCCGCCAGGTCGACCCCGGGCACGAGCGGCGAGATGCGGGCCACCCGGTTGCCGGGCCGGGTGACCATGGCGTCCTTGTAGTTGACGGCCGACCAGGCCACGTCGATCACGATGTCACCGTCGGACAGGTCGCCGTCGTCCAGTGTGCGGATCCCGGTCTCCACCGTGTCGTCGTGTCTCGTGACCACGAACGCCTCGAAGCTCACGACCGCCACGATAGGGGTGGGGGCTGCGCCGAGGGCCGGTCACGACCGCGCACTCGGGGTCCGTTACGCTCGCCGCGTGCCCGAGCGACTTGGCGGCCGAACGTGGCGGCACCGGGTCGTCGGCCTGTTCGTCGGAGTGCTGGCCCTGCTGGCCGTGGTCGGCCCACCGGTGGAGGCGGCGGCCAACCCCCAGGGCGCGCTCCAGACCACGGTCGGGCACCTCTCCCGGGTGGTCGTGTCGAGCGGGCCGGTGGACGACCGGGGGTCGCTCGTGGCCGTCGTTGGCGTCCAGACCGGTGTGGCGTCGGGCCGACTGCTCGTCCTCGGCTACCGCGGCGACCGCTGGCGCACGCTCGCCCGGTTAGCTGTCTCGCAGTACCCAATCGTCCCCGCCCAGACGGTCGAGGTCGCGCACGTGACCGGGGACGCCCGCCCCGACTTCTTGGTGCTGGTGGCGGCGGCCGACAACACGCCGGGCGTGGTGGTGGGACAGGTCTTCGGGCGATGGGTGCTCATCGACAACGCGGGGCCGTTCCCCACCTCGCCCTACCTGGCGCGTAGCCCGCACTTCGTCGGCGGCCGGCTGGTGAGCACCTTCGACGACTGTCAGCCCGACTGCGCGTCGGGTACCGAGACGCCGATCGACTGGCGCTACGACCGGGCGCGCCGTGAGTTCACGGCGCCGAACCCGCCCGGCTGGGTCGCGCCGCCGGGCGCGTTGAACCACCGCGTCGCCTGATCCGCCGGGAGCCGGGTTAGCGTACGCCGTGGTCAGTGTCGCCCGGTACGGCACGTGGTTCTCGCCGTTGTCCATAGAGGACGTGGCGGCGGGCCGCATCTCCCGGTCGGCGCTGCGCTCTGACGGCCGGAGCCTGTACTGGCTGGAGCATCGCCCCGACGCCGGCGAGGGCACGGTGCTCGTCCGGGCGGCGGAGGGAGGTGAGGCCGCGGTCGTCTCGCCGGCCGGCGCCAGCATCCGCTCGCGCGTCCACGAGTACGGCGGCGGCGCCTACTGCCTGGTCCGGGTCGAGGGCGAGCCACCCCGGGTCGCCTACGTCGACGAGTCGAGCCAGCGGGTCATGCTCGCGTCACTCGACGGCGTCGATCCGGTGGCGCTCACCCCAGAACCGCCACCGGGGGAGCGCTGGCTCCACGGCGACCTGGTCGCCACCGCCGACGGCCGCTGGATCCTCTGCGTGCGAGAGCGCCACGAGCCGGCGGGCGCGCAGACGCGCTCGATCGTGTGGATCGCTGCGGACCAGCCGGGACGGAGCGGTCCGTTGTGTGCTGGCCGCGACTTCTTCATGGCCCCCCGCCCCGACCCCATGGGCCGCACGCTGGCCTGGGTCAGCTGGGACCACCCCGACATGTCGTGGTACAGCTCGGAACTCTGGACCGGGGGCCTCTTGGAGACCGGGGCGGGGCTCGAGGTCGTCTCCGCGCGCCTGGTCGACGGCGGACCGCAGATCTCGGTGGCCCAACCGCTGTGGCTGGCCGAGCGGGACCTCGTGTACGTGTCCGACCGGTCCGGCTGGTGGCAGCCCTGGCGGTGGTCCGGTGGGGAGCCCGAGCGACTCTGTGACGAGGAGTGCGACTTCCAAGATCCCGACTGGCAGCTCGGCCAGTGCACCCTGGTGCCGGTCGGCCGAGAGCACCTGGGCTGCACCTGGCGGCGCGAGGGCCTGTGCGGCGTCGGCCTGCTCTCGCTCGTGAGCGGGAGCATCGACGTCGTCGCCCAGCCCTGTGTCTCGGTGGTCGGCCTCTGTGCGCACCGGGGCGGCGTGGCCTGGCTGGGCGCGACCCCGGTCTCCTCAATCGGGGTGTGGTGGAGCGGCGAGGACGGCCAGGCCGAGCTCGTCGTGGCGCCGCCGCCCGTCGAGATCGCGCCCCAGGACGTCTCGGTGGCCGAGCCGGTCTCGTTCGTCGCGCCCTCGGGCCGCACCGTGCGCGCACTGTTCTACCCCCCGCACCTGCGCGGGGTGAAGGGGGAACGCGGGACCGCGCCGCCGCTCGTCGTCTTCTGCCACGGCGGCCCGACGGCGGCGGCGGCGGCCGGCCTCGACCTGTTCGTCCAACTGTTGACGACGCGGGGGTACGCGGTGGCCGCGGTGAACTACGCCGGGAGCTCGGGCTACGGACGAGCGTTGCGCGTCGCGCTGGACGAGGCCTGGGGCGAGGCCGATGTCGACGACTGCATCGACGCCGCGCGCTGGTTGGCGGAGGAGGGGCGCGTGGACCCGGGGAGAATGGCCATCCGCGGTTCGAGTGCCGGCGGGCTCACGGCGCTGAACGCGCTGGTGCGGGCGGAGGTGTTCGCGGCGGCGGTGACCTGGTACGGGGTGACCGACCTGCTCACGCTCGCCGCAGCCACCCACGACTTCGAGCTCCACTACATGGACCGCTTGGTGGGCGCGCTGCCCGAGGCGCGCGAGCGCTACCGGGAGCGCTCTCCGGTGCAACGGGTGCGGGACCTGCACGGGTCCGTCCTGTTGCTCCAGGGGCTCGACGACATCGTCGTGCCGCCCGAGCAGGCCAACGCGATGGTGGTGGCGCTCCACGCGCGCGGCATCCGGTGCGACCACCTGGCGTTCGAGGGGGAGGGCCACGGCTTCCGCCGCCTCGAGACCTTGCGGGCCGCCTACCGGGCCGAGCTCGCCTTCTACGGGGAGATCCTGGTGGGGGACCCCGGCTAGGGCGGCACCGACGGCCCGCGTCGGGCTGGCTCAGCCACGGGGCCGTGGACCCTGTCCGAGAGGTCGCCTGGTACGCTCGAAACCGGCCCTGAGCGGCGCACTTGGGGTGCGGAACGACAGGAGACACGTGCTGGGGCGGCTTGGACAGTGGGCCCGCAGCGGCGTGACCGCGTGGCAGCCCGAGGAGGCGGACGCACTCCTCTACGCCGCCTCGGCCCTCTTTGCCTTCGCCATGGTGTTCTTCCTGTCGGGCCCGGGGCCCGTGCACGAGACTGCGTCCGCGCTCTCGACCCGCGTCTTGTACCGCCAGTGGGCGGCGCTGGCCCTCGGCCCCTACCTGGCGGCGGCCTTTGCGGCGCTCTTCCTGGCGCGCCGCGCCGAGCGGATCGATTCGGGGCGCCAGCGCGAGCCCGGCCTGACCCCGCTGCAGCGGCTGGCGAACTTCGGGTCGCTCGGCAACGCCCGAGTGCTCCTCTTCCTGTTCGTGCTCGTCGGCGCGACGCTGGTACCGCTCTCGCTCGAGATCGTGTGGCGGAGCCAGCAGCCCGAGGTCACGGTCGTCCAACAGGCCGGCGCCCGGCTGGCCCAGGGCAAGGAGCTCTACCACGCCTCCGTGCGCAACGGCCACGTCGTCTCGGCCGAGCCGGGCGTGCCCAGCTTCGAGTCGTTCTTCCCCTACCTGCCGATCATGGCGGCCTTCGGCCTGCCGAGCAGCACGCACGGCCCGCGCGAGCTCACCGACGCGCGGATCTTTTTCAGCGTGGTGACGCTGCTCGTCGTGGCCGGGGCTCTGACCCTGTGTCGCGGCCCGCCCGATCGCAAGATGCGCACCCTGCAGTTGATGACGGTGCTGCCGACCGCAGCACTCCCGCTCGCCACCGGTGGGGACGACATGCCGGTCGTGGCGTTCCTGCTCTTGGCGATGGTCCTCGCACAGCGTCGTCGACCCGGCCTGTCGGGTTTCGTGCTGGGCGTCGTGGCGTCGATGAAGTTCACCGCATGGCCGCTGGCCGCGCTGGCGCTGTTCGCGGCGCGCGACGCGCAGGGTCGCCGCGCGCCCAAGCGGATGGCGCTCGGCATGCTGGTAGTGGCCGGACCGGTCGTCGTGCCGTTTCTCTTGCAGAACCCCAAGGTGTTCGTCGACAACGTGATCCTCTACCCGCTCGGACTGGCCGGCGTTGCGTCACCGGCCGCCAGCGCACTGCCCGGCCACATCCTCGTCACCCTCCTGCCGGGGCTGCGCCACGTGCTGCCGCTGGCGGTGGCCATCGTCGGGGGCGCGGTGCTCGTCGCCTACCTGCGCCGGCGGAGGCCGGGAACCGCGTCCGAGGTCGTCTCGCTGGCCGGTTGGATCATGCTGGTGGCGATCCTCTTCGCGCCGGCCACGCGCGTGGGCTACCTGCTCTACCCGATCAACTTCTTCTTCTGGGCCCACCTGTTGCGCGGCACCGACGACCTCGAGGTCCTGACCGGCGTCCTGTCCGCGCCCGACGGCAGGTTGCTCGAGCCGCCGGCGCGTCGGCGCAGCCCCGTGGGTGCACTGCAGTTCCGACGGCCCCGCGCCCTCGGCTGACCGCGGCCGGCGGCGCTAGTCGGCGTCGGGCTCCTGGATCAGCCGCAGCGTGAACCGGGTGCGATCGGCGCCCGTCCCCGACGCGCCGAAGGTCGACGGGGCCACGACCGTGCCCAGCTCCCAGAACCACCCGTCGTCGCCGGCCAGCTGACCGAGGACCTCGATGCCCGGCTGGTGGTCGGCCGGCCCGGTGCTCTCGATGTGCCACCCGGCCCGCTGCATCTCGGTCTTGTAGAAGTCGACCACCGCCGCCTGCGGGCCGCCGACCGACAGCACCACCGCCTGGTCGTACTGGCTGGCGTTGCCGCTGTAGTCGATGGCCGAGACCCGGCGCGCGCCGGCCGGCACCACCACCGCGTTCAGGACGTTGTTGGGCGGCTGGCCGGCCGAGATGATGGGCCCGAGCGCGCCGCGTGCGCCGACCGCGCGCAGCGACGTGCCGCGCACCCGGACCGACGTCTGACTCGGGGGCTTGGCCGGGGTGGCCCGGAAGACGGTTGCGCCGCCGGCGAACACCAGGAGCACGAGCACGGCCAGGCCGAGCACGATCGCCGCGGGCTTCATGCTCACCGGGCGCCCCGCCGGCCGCTCGGGCGGCGAGGTGTCCGGAGCGACGGTGGCGGTGGACGACTCGTCCATGACGAGGAGAGCCTACGGCGCCCCTGCGGTGCGGCTCAGCCGGGGGAGATCACCCGGGGTCGTCGCCCCAGCCGAAATGGTCGATCGGCCCGTGGCCGGCCCCGAGCCGCCAGCCGGCGGCCCCGACCAGCGCACGGTGCACGAACTCCTTGGCGGCCCGCACCGCGTCGAGGGGCTCGGCCCCGCGGGCCAGGCCGGCCGCGATGGCGGCCGAGAGCGAGCAGCCGGTGCCGTGGTCGTTGCCGGTGGCCACCCGGACGGCCGAGAGGATGACGGGTTCGCCGCCGTCCACGAAGACGTCGGGGGCGCTGTCCCCCCCGGCGTGCCCGCCCTTTACGACGACGGCCCCGCTGCCCAGCGCCCGCAGCTCCTCTGCCACCTCGATCATCTGCTCGATGCCCGCCAGGTCGGCCGGCCGGCGGCCGGTGAGCAGCGCCGCCTCCCGCAGGTTGGGGGTCGCCACGGCCGCCCGGGGCAACAGGTGCCGGCGGTAGGCGTCCACCCCTCCCTCGCCCATGAGCGCGTGGCCGGTCGAGGAGACGAGCACCGGATCGACGACGAGGTTGGGCAGGACGCCGCGCTCGGCCAATTCGGCCACCGCGCGCACCGTTCCGGGCACCGCCAGCATGCCGGTCTTGGTGGCCCTCGGGTGCAGATCGGCGACCACGGCCTCCACCTGGGCCACCACGAACGCGGGCTCCATCGCCACCACCCCGATGACCGCCGCGCTGTGTTGGGCGGTCACCGCGCTCACCGCGGTGGTGCCGAAGACGCCGAGCGCGGCGAAGGTCTTGAGGTCGGCCTGCAGGCCGGCGCCCCCGCCCGAGTCCGAACCGGCGATCGTGAGCACGACGATCGGGGTCATCGGTCGAGCCTACGGTGCCCCCGCCACCACCGGTCGGTCGCCGGCGCGGGCGCGCCGTCACGTGACGCGTCGGTGGCGCCGCCCGGGGCGCCGCGAGGGGGCCGGTAGGCTGGGGACGGTGGCAGGCGAGGTCGCTCCGTTGGTGGTGGCGGGGGAGCGGTTCGCGAGCCGCCTGTGGCTCGGCACCGGCGGCATGGCCAGCCTGGCCGCCCTGGAGGCCGCGCTGGTGGCGGCGAACACGGAGCTGGCGACGGTCGCGGTGCGCCGGGTGGACGCGAGCGCCCGCGGGTCGCTGCTCGACCTGCTCGCCGCGCACGGGGTGCGGATCCTCCCCAACACCGCCGGTTGCTTCACTGCGTCCGAGGCGGTGCTCACGGCCAAGCTGGCGCGCGAGGCGTTCGAGACCGACTGGGTCAAGCTCGAGGTGATCGGCGACGACCGCACGCTGCTACCGGACGCAGTCGAGCTCTTGGCGGCCGCCGAGCAGCTGGTCGAGGAGGGCTTCGTCGTGCTCCCGTACACGACGGACGACCCGGTGCTGGCCCGGCGGCTCGAACAGGTCGGCTGCGCGGCCGTGATGCCGCTCGGGTCCCCGATCGGCAGCGGCCTCGGGATCCGCAACCCCCACGCGCTGGCCCTCGTGGTCGACGCCGTCAGCGTCCCGGTCATCTTGGACGCCGGTGTCGGCACCGCGTCGGACGCGGCCCTCGCGATGGAGCTCGGGTGCGACGGCGTCCTCGCCGCCTCGGCCATTAACGGCGCCCGCGACCCGGCCGCCATGGCGGCCGCCCTGCGCCGCGGGGTCGAGGCGGGCTACCTGGCCCGCCGGGCCGGGCGCATACCGCTGCGCTTCCACGCCGAACCCTCGAGCCCCTTCGCCGGGCGGGCCGACCTCGGGACCCCACCGGCGGACTGAGGGTCCGGGCCAGTGGGCGCCCCGTGGGTATGCCCTGAGCAGGGAAGATGGTCGAATCGGGCGGCGAGGCACTACGTTAGGCTGACCTAACTTTCGGCTGGCCGAACTTCTGGAGCGGGAGTGCCCATGGCGATGACCGCACCGGCTCCCCGGGCGGGGCCGGCCGTCGACCGGCCGGCGGTGCCCGCCCGCCCCCGTCGACCCCCCGGCCTGCTGTTCGGGCTGGCGGCGGGCGTCGCGGTGCTGTTGGCCGTCCCGCTCGTCTTCCTCTTGGTCCAGGCGGCCGAGTCGGGGTGGGCGGCGCTGCGGCCGCTGCTCTTCCGCCAGCTCACGGCCCAGCTGCTCTGGAACACGGTCCGCCTGACCGTCGTGGTCACCCTCCTTTGCGCAGTGGTGGGGACGCTCGCCGCCTGGGTGGTGGAGCGCACCGATCTGCCCGGGCGGCGCCTCTTTGCCGTGCTGTTGGTCCTGCCCCTCGCCGTGCCGGACTTCGTCGAGAGCTTCGGCTGGGTCTCGGTGGCGCCCTCGCTGCGCGGCTACTTCGGCGCGGTCCTCGTGATGACCTTGGCCGTGTACCCGCTCGTCTTCCTCCCGGTCGCCGCCGCCCTGCGCCACGCCGACCCGGCGCAGGAGGAGGTGGCGCGCAGCCTGGGCCTCGGCCGGTTCCGGACCTTCTGGCGGGTGACCCTCGGCCAGGCCCGCCGCGCCATCCTGGGCGGCAGCCTGCTGGTGGCGCTGGTCCTGCTGGCCGAGTACGGCGCGTTCGAGATCCTGGGCTACCGCACCTTCACGACCGAGATCTACACCGAGTACCTGAACGGCTTCGACCCGCCGGCCGCCAGCGCGCTCTCGCTCGTCCTCGTCGCGCTCAGCCTGTGCCTGCTCTTCGGCGAGGGCGCCTCCCGGGGCGGCGGCCGCCTCGACCGTACCGGTCCGCTCGCCGCCCGGCCGGCGTCCCGGCACCGGCTGGGGAGGGCCACGCCGGCCGCCCTGGCCGCCGTCGGCGCACTGGTCGCCCTGGCCCTCGGGGTCCCCGTCGGCGCCATCGTCTACTGGCTGTTCCACGGCCAGGGGGTCGCCGTCGGGTCGTCCTCTCTCGCGTCGGCCGCCTGGCACACTCTCGCCTACAGCGCGTCGGCCGGGGTGCTGGCCACCGTCTTGGCCCTGCCCGTCGCCCTCTTGAGCGTGCGTCACGGCGGACGCCTGGCCCGCCTGTTGGAGCGCAGCACCTACCTCGTCCTCGGCATCCCCGGCATCCTCATCGCGCTCGGGCTCGTCTACTTCTCGCAGCGCTACCTCTTCGGCGTGCTCTACCAGAGCAGCCCGCTGCTCGTGATCGCCTACGCGGTCATGTTCTTCCCGCTGGCTCTGGTCGCCGTCCGCACTTCGGTGGCCCAGGCCCCGATCCGCCTCGAAGAGGCGGCCCGCTCGCTCGGCACCGCCCGCCGCTCGGTGCTCCTCCGGGTGACCCTGCCGCTCGTCGCCCCCGGCCTGGCGGCCGCCTTCAGTCTCGTCTTCCTCGAGGCCGCGACCGAGCTCACCGCCACCCTGGTGCTCCATCCGACCGGCGTGGAGACCCTGGCCACCCAGTTCTGGGCCTTCCAGACCAACCTGTCCTACGGGCAGGCGGCCCCCTACGCCGCGCTCATCGTGCTCGTCGCCGCCCTGCCGAGCGCGGTGCTCGGGCGCTGGTTCGACCGGTTACCCGCCCGTCGGCCGGCGCCGCTCGAGCGGTCCGCGGCGGCGGCATGACCGATCTCGTCGCCCGCGACCTGCACAAGTCCTACGGACCGGTCCCCGCGCTGCGCGGGGTGGACCTGGTCGTTCCCGCCGGCTCGTTCACCGCGGTGCTCGGTCCCTCGGGCAGCGGCAAGACGACGCTGCTGCGCGTCATCGCGGGGTTCGAGCGCGCCGACCGGGGATCGGTGACGTTGGCCGGCGTCGTGGTGGAGGACGACCGCCACCACGAGCCACCCGAGCGCCGGCGCGTGGGCTATGTGCCCCAGGAGGGCGCCCTGTTCCCGCACCTGAGCGTCGAGAAGAACATCTCCTTCGGGGTGAGGGAGCGGGCACGCCGCGGGCGCCGCGTGGAGGAGCTCTTGGACATGGTCGGCCTGGCCGGGCTCGGCCCGCGCTACCCGCACCAGCTCTCGGGCGGCCAGCAGCAACGGGTGGCGCTGGCGCGCGCCCTCGCCGTCAGCCCGGCGGTGATCCTCCTCGACGAGCCGTTCGCGGCGCTCGACGCGCGCCTGCGCGCCAGCGTGCGGGCCGAGGTCCTAGACGTCCTGCAGCGGGCCGGCACGACGGCCCTCTTCGTCACCCACGACCAGGACGAGGCCCTGTCGCTCGCCGACCAGGTGGCCGTCTTGGACGGCGGCCGGATCCAGCAGGTGGACTCGCCCCGCGGGCTCTACGCGCACCCGGCGGATCCCACGATCGCCCGCTTCTTGGGCTCCGCCAACCTCATCGACGGGACCTTCGCTCGGGGAGTGGTGCAGACCGCGCTCGGTGCCCTGGCGCTCGACCCCGCGGCGGCCGCCGGCCCCGAGGGAGCCCACGCGGTCGTCCTCCTCCGCCCCGAGCAGCTCGTCCTCGGTCCCCCCGAGGCCGCGGCCTTCGCCGGTCGCGTGCTGCAGTCGGAGTACTTCGGGCACGACGCGATCGTGACGGTGGTCCCCGAATCACCCGGCCGGACGCTCGGGGCCGAGACGCTCGTCGTGCGGATCACGGGCGGCGTGGACTGGCGGCGCGGCATCGTGGCCGGCGTCCGGGTGGTCGGACCGGTGCTGGCCTGGCCGGCGTCTGGGCGGGGGGCGGGCCACGCCGATCGGCGGCCGCCGGAGGGCTGAGGACCACCCCCGTGTAGTTACCCGCGTGTGGCCCGCGTGCAGTAAAGTCTCCCCCGAGGAGTTTGGCGGAGGAGGAATCGTGGCCCAGCAAGAGGCGGCTGGGCGCGCCCGTGACGCGCATCGCGCGGCATCGTTTGGCGCGTCCACACGCGTACACGCACGTCCCGGCCCCCCCGACGGCTTTGGCGGGCCCCAGGTCTGCCAGCTGGTCGGGATCACCTACCGGCAGCTGGATCACTGGGCGCGCACCGGCCTGTTGCGGCCCTCGCTCGCCGAGGCCCAGGGCAGCGGCTCCAAGCGGCGCTACTCCTATCGCGACGTCCTCGAGCTGAAGGTCATCAAGCGCCTGCTCGACGGCGGCGTCTCGCTGCAGTCCGCCCGCCGGGCCGTCGGCTGCCTGCGCCAGGACCTGGGGGCCGATCTGGCCTCGGCCAACCTCGTCCTCTCCGACACGCGGTCGGTCCTCGCCCACAGCGACGGGGAGCTGGTCGACCTCTTGGCCCGGGGGCAGGGCGTCTTCAACGTGGTGCCGCTCTCGGGCGTCGTCGACGAGCTGGCCGCGGACGTGGTGCGGATCGAGCGGAGCGCGGTGCCGGCGCGTCGGGCCCCGCGCTCGACCGCGGCGGCCGGGCAGAGGTCGCGCGCCCGGGCCGCCGGGGAGTGACCCCGCCCCCTTTTGATCTGCGCCCGCCCGCGTCCCGGGGCAGGCACCCCTCGGCCACCCCGTCCTCCCGGGTGCGCTTCGCGCACCCCTCCGAGCGGCTCTTCGCCTGGCTCCTCGACACCCACGACGTCCTCTGGGAGTACGAGCCGGTGGAGTTCGTACTGGCCTGGGCCGCCGACGGGTCGCCGTCGTCGGGCTTCCGCCCCGACTTCTGGCTCCCCGAGCAGGGTTCCTTCGTCGAGCTCACGACGGCCGACCAGCGCCTGGTCACCCGCAAGAACGCCAAGATCCGCCGGCTGCGCCAGCTCTACCCGGACATCTCGCTCGTCGTCGTGTACCAGCGGGACTTCCTCGCCCTGCTCTCCGCCAACGGGCTGGAGTTCTCCGCCACCAGCGCCGCCTGAGCCGACCCCGGAGCGGCGCAATGCCGTTTGACTTCGGGTGCCGTCGGACGCACAGTGGCGCTGTCGAACACACACTGTGTTCCAACGTGTCGCGCCGACGGGGCCGCGCACAAGGAGGGGGCATGACCGTAACTGAGACGGGCCGGGGCAGTGGTGGGCCGGCCCACTCCCACTCACCCACGCTGAACCACTGGCGCTCTTGGGTCACAAAGCACCCCGTCGCGGGGGCGGCGCTGGTCGGGGCGATCGCGACCTGGGTGGCCACGATCTTCGGCTTCTGGCTCGGCGGCATCGGTCTGCCGCAGCTCGACTGGCCGATCGCCAACGGCCACGTGGTCCTGCCCAGCTCGTCCTCGGCGGTGCAGTTCAGCGCCGGCGGGCTCATCCACGGGCTCGACGGGATCGTCTTCACGGTCCTCTTCGTCGTGTTCGTCTTCCCAATGCTCGGCCGGTCCCGGACGTCGGCGGCCAACCTGGCGCGAGGGGTCTTCTTCGGGCTGCTCCTCGGCACGCTGGTGGCCGGCTTCGTCGTGCCCTACGTGTACTACCCGCACCTCGGCGCCGGGCTCTTCGCCACCGCCTACGGCTGGAAGGTCCCCTTCGCCATCTACGCCTGGTACGTCGTGTTCGGGGTGACGCTGGGCGGGCTGTACAACCCGCTGCCGGCGGGCGACCAGTCGCCGGCCTGACCCAGACCGCGTTCCGGCTCCCCGCCCAATCCAGGGCACGGGCGGGGAGCCGGCGGCGCGACCGGCCGACCCGCTGAAGGGGCCGCTCGTGGCCGCTGGGCCGAGGTGCTGAGGGCGCGGGCCGACCCGTAGTGTGACGGGCGTGGAGACGACCCGGGGCCCGCTGGCTCGGTCTCCCCTCTACGCCGACCACGTCGCCCTCGGCGCCAAGCTCACCGAATTCGGCGGCTGGGAGATGCCCCTCGCCTATCCAGACGGCACCGTGGCCGAGCACCTCGCCTGCCGCAGCGGGGCGGTCGCCTTCGACGTGAGCCACCTCGGCACCGTGCGCGCCGAGGGCGCGGCCGCCTTCGACGCGCTCCAGCGGGCGCTCAGCAACGACCTGCGCAAGATCGGCGCGGGGCGCGCCCAGTACACGCACCTCTTGGCCGACGACGGCTCGGTGCTCGACGACCTGATCGTCTGGTGGGTGACCGAGACGCGCTTCGACGTCATGCCCAACGCCTCCAACACCGAGCGCGTCCTTGCGGTGATCCCGGGCACCGACGTGACCGGCACCCGGGCCGTCGTGGCGGTGCAGGGGCCGACCGCGAGAGCCGTGCTGGCCCGGGTGTCCCCCGAGGCGGCCGAGGTCGCGCGATTCTTCGTGCGCGAGTTCGCCTGGCGCGGCGCGCCCTGCGTCGCCGCCGGCACCGGCTACACGGGTGAGGACGGGGTCGAGTGCGCGGTGCCGGCCGACGTGGCGCCCGAGTTCTGGCGGGCCGTGCTCGGGGCGGGGGCGCTGCCCGCGGGACTGGGTGCGCGCGACACGCTCCGCCTGGAGGCGGCGCTGCCCCTCCACGGCCACGAGCTGGGGGAGGGGATCACCCCCCTGCAGGCCGGGCTCTCCTGGGTCGTGGCGTGGGACAAGGGGGACTTCACGGGAAAGGCGGCGCTGCTGGCCGAGCGCGCGGCCGGGCCGGCCCGGCGGCTGCGCGGGCTCGTGACCGAGACCCGGCAACCGCCGCGCGCCGGATCGGTCGTGACCGACGGCGGCGAGGCGGTGGGGGTCGTGACGAGCGGCAACTTCTCGCCGATGCTGAAGCGGGGCATCGCGCTCGCGTTCGTGCGCACCAAGGACGAGCCGCCGCTCGGGGCGGCCGTCGAGATCCAGCTCGAGCGCCGCCCGCTCGCCGCCCGCGTCTCGGCCACGCCGTTCTGGCCGCCCCGACTCAAGGCCGCCTGATGCCGGACTACCTGCCCCACACCGAGGACGACATCAAAGAGATGCTCGCCTTCCTCGGGCTCTCCTCGCTCGACGAGCTCTTCGCGACGGTGCCGGCCGCGCTCCGCCTGAGCGGTGGCCTCGCCCTGGAGGAGGGGCGGCCCGAGCCCGACGTGGTGGCCCGGTTCGAGGAGCGGGCCCGGGCCAACGCGACGGCCGGTCTCGTCTGCTTCGCCGGCGCCGGCGCCTACGACCACGAGGTGCCCGCCGTGGTGCGCTCGCTGGCCGGGCGCTCCGAGTTCGTCACCTCCTACACCCCCTACCAGGCCGAGGTCGCCCAGGGCGTCCTGCAGGCGGTCTTCGAGTTCCAGACCCTCGTCGCGCGCATCGCCGGCCTGCCCATCGCCAACGCCTCCCTCTACGACGGGGCCAGCGCGCTCGTCGAAGGGGTGAACCTCGGGGTGGCGGCGAGCGGGCGCCCCGTCGTGTGGGTGTCGGCGGGCGTGCACCCGCACTGGCGGGCGGTGCTCGACACCTTCGCCGTCGGCCCGGGCCACCGGGTCGTCGAGGTGCCGCTCGACCTCGGCCGGACCGTCTGGGAAGGGGCCGCCGAGGCCGGCGGGGCGCCCGGCGTGCTGGTGCTGGGCTACCCCAACTACCTCGGCTGCCTGGAGGACCCGGCCGAGGCCCGGGCGCTCGCCGACCGCCTGGGCGCCGTGCTCGTGATGGCGGCCGATCCGGTGGCGGTCGGCCTCGTGAAGAGCCCCGGCGAGTGGGGGGCCGACGTCATGGTGGGGGAGGGCCAGGCGCTCGGCGTCCCCCTCGCCTTCGGCGGCCCCTACCTCGGGCTCTTCGCCTGCAGCCAGGAGCACGTCCGGCGCTTGCCCGGCCGCCTGGTCGGCGAGACGGTGGACCGAGACGGCCGTCGCGCCTACGTGACGACGTTGCGCGCCCGCGAGCAGGACATCCGACGCGAGCGCGCCACCTCCAACGTCTGCACCAACGAGACGCTGCTGGCGGTCACGGCGGCCATCCAACTGGGCTGGCTCGGGACCTCGGGGCTGGCCGAGGTGGCGCTGCGCTGCGCCCGCGGCGCCCGCTACTGCCGCGACGCCTTGTTGGGGATCGACGGGGTCGAGCCCCTTACGGGCGAGACCCCCGTCCTGCGCGAGTTCGCGCTCCGCCTCCCAGTCCGGGCCGACCTGGTCATCGGGCGCCTGGCCGCCGAGGGCTACCTGGCCGGCGTGGCGCTCGACCAGCTGGTGGGCGATCGGGGCGACGGCTCGCTCGACGCCGAGGCCGCGGCCCACGGCCTGTTGGTGGCGGTGACCGAGCGCCGGACCCGGGCCGAGATCGACGGGCTGGTGGCCGCGCTCGACAAGGCGGTTCGCTCGTGACGAGCGCCCCCGGCGGCCGGGCGCGCAGCATCCCCCTCCTCGGCCACGACACCGAGCCGACGCTCTTCGAGCTGTCGGCGCCGGGCCGGCAGAGCTGGCAGCTGCGCACGACCGGCGTGCCCGACCGCACGGTGGACGAGCTGGTGCCGGCGGCCCATCGGCGCCGCGAGCTGGTGCCGATCGCCGAGGTGTCCGAGCGCGACCTGGTGGGCCACTTCACTCGCCTCAGCCACCGCCAGTTCTCGATCGACCTCGGCGCCTACCCGCTCGGCTCGTGCACCATGAAGTACAACCCCAAGGTGGCCGACGCGGTGGCCGCCCTGCCGGGCCTGGCGGCCGCGCACCCCGGGGCGCCGGCTTCGCTCACCCAGGGCTGGCTGGCCGTGCTGGTCGAGTTGGAAGAGGCGCTGTGCGCTATCAGCGGGATGGCGGCGGCCACCCTCCAGCCGGCGGCCGGGGCGGCGGGCGAGCTGACCGGGCTGCTCCTCATGCGCGCCTGGCACGCGGCGGCGGGCGAGGACCGCCGCCGCGTGATCATCCCGGACTCGGCGCACGGCACCAACCCCGCCTCGGTCACCCTCGGCGGCTACCAGGTGACCACGGTGCCGAGCGACGCCCGGGGCTGCGTGGACATGGCCGCGCTGCGCGCCGTCCTCGACGCCGACGTGGCCGGCATCATGCTGACCAATCCCAACACGCTCGGCCTCTTCGAGGAGGACATCGCCGAGATCGCCGGCGCCGTGCACGAGGTGGGCGGCCTCTTGTACTACGACGGCGCCAACCTGAACGCCATCTTGGGCGTGGTCCGCCCCGGCGACATGGGCTTCGACATCGTGCACCTGAACCTGCACAAGACCTTCGCCACCCCCCACGGCGGCGGGGGCCCGGGGGCGGGGCCGGTGGCCGTCTCGGCCCGGCTAGCCGAGTTCTTACCCGGGCCGCGCCCGGTGCGCCTGGCGCCCGGCGCAGACGGCGGGCCCCGCTTCGGCTGGGAGACCCCGGCCCGCTCGATCGGCCGGGTCCACGGGTGGCACGGCAACGCCCTGGTGCTCGCGCGCGCCCTCGCCTACATCGAGGTGCACGGGCGCGACGGCCTGCTGCGCGTCGCCGAGCGGGCGGTCCTCAACGCCAACTGGCTCCGACGGCGGCTCTCCTCCTCCTATGACGTCGCGTTCGACCGGCCCTGCATGCACGAGGTCGTGCTCTCGGCGGCCACCCTGCGCAAGGCCCACGGCGTCAGCGCGCTCGACGTCGCCAAGCGCCTGATCGACGAGGGCTTCCACCCGCCGACCGTCTACTTCCCGCTCATCGTGGACGAGGCCCTCATGGTCGAGCCGACCGAGACCGAGAGCAAGGAGACGCTCATGGCCTTGGCCGACGCGTTCGAGGCGGTGGCGGCCGAGGCGGTCGCGGGCCTGCTCGACCACGAGTCGCCGCGGCACACGCCGGTGCGCCGGGTGGACGAGGCGCGGGCGGCCCGCCGGCTGGNGGCCACCTACGAC
>JGI12269J14319_10002644_pt1 | contig 17131 bp, 11 predicted proteins | sample PeaSoiSIISIP2007_FD_14319 | JGI IMG/M metagenome (IMG submission 14319) | reverse complement strand
TCGGAGTCGGCGGCCGCCGCGGCGAGACGCGGAACGGCGCCGAGCGTCGGCAGCCACGCCGGCGACAGCGCCCCGTCGTGCGCGAAGCGTCCGGCCCCCTGGTGAAGCGCCGGCACGAGCATGCGTCCCAGGTCGCGCAGGCACGCATTCACCGCGCGTGCGCGAGCGCCGCCGGATGCGGCCGCTGCCACGTCCGCGAGGCGCCTGCACCGCGCCTCGAGATCCGCCGCCGCCGCGAGGGCCGGAGCGAGATCGAACCTGCCGCCGCACGCCTCTGCCAGAGACGCCAGGTGTTCGCGGACGGCGGCCGCGCACGACGCGTAGTCCAGCGGCAGCACGGGATCGGTCAGCAGGCGTTCGACGGCCGCGAGATAGATCTGCGTGTCCCGCACGAGCCGCGCGGCCTCCAGTTTGTCCGGCGTATCCTCGGCCGTGTGCAGCCACCACCCGAAGGTGCCGTCCGGCTGCCGCGAGACCTCGCCGAACAGCGACGGGACACCGATCCCCCAGAACGATTCGTCGTTGGACCGGGACACCCGATCGACCGGGGCCCGCTCGCCGGTGGCCTCCACCATCGCCCACTCCGCCAGCGCGGCCGCCTCTCCGGTGGCCCGCGTGACCAGACGGTCGGCGCCGGCGGCCCCGATCACGTCGACGTTCACGTGCAGCACGCAGTGCTGCTCCAGATCGAACCAGTGGTGGTCCGCGTACCACGCCGACGAGGAATACCCGCCGTGCGAGTGCCCGGACCAAAACGCGACGCGGAGCCCGCGCCGCAGCGACGGCCGGCGGGATGCGAGCAGCCGCGCGATCTCGAGCATCGCCGCGTTGGCGCCCGCGTTGTCCATCGCCCCCCGGTACCAGGCGTCGAGATGGCCGGAGAGCAGCACGTACGCGCCGGGCTCCGCCTCGGGGTGACCCGGCGCCAAATCACCGATAACGATGGGGGTGCGCGTCCAGCCGGTGTGCACCGCCGCGGCGGCATGGATCTCGACCCGGCCCTCCGCGCACAGGGCTGCGAGCGCCGCACCGTCCTCGCGCGCGACCGAAAGGAGCGGGAGACCGACCAGGTCGTGCACGGTGCGCTCCGACGGATTGCCCCACACGGGGGATACGCACATCTCCTGGGCGAGGCGCCCGCCGACGAACACGACGCCGCGGGCGCCGGCAGCCGCCGCGTTGCACGCCGCCTGCTTCGCCGCCCGCTCGGACGGACTCGCCCGGTCGACCAGCACGTACCGTCCGGCGGCGCCCGCCGCGGCCAGCTCCGCCGGGCTCCCGGTGCCGCCGTCGACGATCTCGGCCGAGTCGCCCTCCGGCCCGGTGGACGCGCCCATCGAATGCGTGAGGCACGGCACCTCGCGCGCCGCCGGCGCGACCACCCGCAGGCGCGCCTCGCCCGGCACGCTGATGTACGCGTCGTGCGTCAGCGTCCTCGCGGCCAGCCCGGCGGACGCCAACCGGCCCTCGACGTAGGCGGCGGCGCGCCGCTCGTCCTCCGTCCCCGCCTCGCGCCGCCATCGGGCGATCGCGCGCGTCTCGTCCATCAACCGCCCGGCCGACACCTGATCGAGGCTGCTCACACCGCGCTCCTCCCGGCCCCGGAGCCTACCCCTCCCCCGGCAGCCTGCGGCCTTCGTACCGGAGGACGCGGTCCAGTTCCCGCACGGCCAGCACGGCGGCGATCTCCTGCGGTGTCTTGCGGCGCATCGGGATCTCGTCGACGGTCACCAGCCGGAAGGCCAGCCGCGCGACGCGGCTCGCCTCCATCTCGATTGCCCGCCCGGACACCTTGTCCAGGGTGTCCATCGGGGTGTGCCCAAACCCGCGCACCGCGGCCGCGGAGGCGCCGGGCGGCTGGTCGGACATCACGATCGCTCCGGGGAATCCCTGCGCCGTGAACGCATAGTGGTCGGAGTGCAGCCACAGCGACGCCTCGTAGGGATCGTCGACCACGTCCCCCTCGTACAGCCCCCGCAGAAACTCCAGGCCCTCCGGCCACGCCGGAAAGTGGATCGTGGCGCTCATGCTGCGCGCGGATCCGTCCAGATTCAGCATGAACCGGATCGACTCCGCGCGGTGCCGCTCCGCGTGGTGGCGGGAGCCGTGCAGCCCCGTCTCCTCGCCGGAGAACGCCACGAACCGGAGGGTGCGGAGGAACTCGCCGCGATACGCGCGGAGCGTGCGCGCCACTTCCATGAGCACGGACAGGCCGGCGCCGTTGTCCATCGCGCCCTGGCCGATGTCGTGGGCGTCGTAATGCGCGCCGAGGACGATCACGTCCTCCGGCCAGCGCGTGCCCTTGAACTCCGCCACCAGATTGTGGGACGTCACGGGGCGGTTTTGGTTCGCGGATGTGATCCGCAGCCGCGCGGGCCCGCGCCCGGCCAACCGCTGGAGTTCGTACCCGTGCTCGTAGGACACCGCGACCGCCGGGGCCTCCGCGGCGAACCCCAACCGCGTGGGGCCGGCCTCCGGCAGACCGCCGGGCACGCCCCGCATCCAGATGAAGCCGACGGCACCCGCGTCGAACGCCCGCCCGACCTTCTCGAGCAGATTCATCCGGACGCGCGCGAACCGCGGAATGGCCGTCGTCGCCATGACGATCGCGTCCCGCATCGCGGGCCGCAGCGCCTCAAACGTGCGCGGATCGCCGGGCCCGACGTCGACCAGCGGGCCTTCCACCACGCCCGGCGGAGAGTACGGCAGCGCGATGCAAGGGATGTCGCGGACGACCGGGGCCACGGCCGCGAGGTGGGTCTCGCCGCGCGTCCATCCGGGACAGGTAAACGTCTCGGTCGCCACCGAGTCGGCGCCGAGGCCTTCGAAGCGCTCCCGGATGAACGCCGCGGCCGCGTGCTCCTGGGGGCTGCCGTGAAACCGGGGGCCGAAGCGGTCCACGAGCTCCTCGACGAACGCCAGCCCGTCAGTGGAGAAGTGCAGGGCGCCCACGATCTCACGGTCGATCCGCTCAAGCATGCCGTCTCTCCTCCGCAGCGCGGAATCAGGTGGGCGGCGAGGCCGCGCGCGGCCGTGCCGCGCCGATCCCCCGTCGGACTCCGCCGCGGGGCGGCCCGAGCCGTCGACGCGCGCGGGCCGCTACTTCGCGGCGAACGACGCGGTCGCGACCGTGATCTCGTAGTCCGGCCGCGGCGTCCAGATCAAGTCCTTCCGCAGGCCGTAGACGTTCGGCGCGGTAAACAAGGAGATGTCGGGCGCTTCGTTCTCGAACAGGGCCTGCGCGTGAAAGTACAGCTCCTTCGCGGCGGCCGGATCCAAGGTCGCCTTGGCCTGCTCCAGGATCGCATCGAACTCCGGATTGCGGTAGAGCGACGTCGGGCCCTTGCTGTAAAACATGTTGCTCGGCGTCTCGCCGGCGGATCCGATGCGGTCGGTCGACCGGAGAAACACGACGTCCTCGGGCACGTTCTTCGTGACGTTCGTCTGGGTCAGCAGCACCCCGACCTCACGAATGTTCACGGTCGTGTGCAGCCCGATCGCCTGCAGCTGCGCCGCGACGGCGAGCGTAATGTCGCGGTCCCCGGGATAGGTCCCGGAAGGCGTCACAAAGCTGATGTCAAACCCGTTCGGATACCCGGCCTGGCGCAGCAGCGCCCGGGCCCGCGCGGGATCGTACGGATACGGGATGATCGCCGGATCGCACGCCTGGGCGCCGGGCGTGCAGAACGTGGCGACGGGCGTACCGACGCCGCCCATGATGCTGGAGATCAGGATCTTGCGATCCACCGCGTAGTTGATCGCCTGCCGCACCAGCTTGTTGGAGAGCGGACGGTTCGGCGGCGTGTTCCACAGGTTGAAGAGCAGGAAGTAGATGCCGTTGCTCGCCCCGGAGACCAGCTTCAATTTCGCGTTGTGCCGGATCGGATCGAACTCGCTCGGCGGAATCAGGTTGATGAGGTCCACCGATCCCGCGAGCAGCTCCGCCAGCCGCGACGCTTCGCTCGGAATCGCCCGGAACGTCACGTGATCGATCTTGGGCTTGCCGCCCCAGTAGTCGGGATTCGCCTCGATCTCAATGTGGTCGTCGACCATGTGGTTGACAAACCGGTACGGGCCGGTGCCCACGGGATGCCGTCCGAGCGCATCTTCGCCGTTCTGCTGGACGTACTGCGGGGGCTCCATCCAGCCGTAGTGGGCGAGGTATTGGGGCAGCAGCGGCCACGTGTACTTCGTGTGGATCCGGACGGTGGAGTCGTCGACGACCTCGACGCTGTCGATCGGGCTGAGGGCGCTCGCCGCCTCCCACTTCGTCTTCGGGTCGCGGGCCCGGTCCAGCGAGAATTTGACCGCGTTCGCATCAAAGGTCTCGCCGTCCTGGAACTTCACGCCGTGACGCAGCTTGAACTCCCACGTCATGGGGCCCACCACCTGCCAGGACACGGCCAGGCCGGGCACCGGCCGCAGGTTGACGTCCGTGCCCACCAGGGGGTCGTAGATATTGATCAACATGCTGTACGAGAGGATCGATCCCGTCTTGTAGGGATCCCCGGAGTGAATGTCCTCGGACTCCCCGATCACGAGCGAGTTGGGCGTCTGCGCGGTGGCGAGCGCGGCGCCGCCCGCGTTGGCGCCCCACCACGCGATCAACGCACACAGCAAAATACTGACAGCGCGCCGTTCCATGCGCTCGGCCCCCCTGCCCGCGTTGTGGGTCGGATCTCGATCGAGGTCGTACACCGTGCCGCTGGAGAGGCGTGCTTCGTCCCGGGAGGAGAGATCCCCTCCAGCCCCTAACAGTACCCGTCGCGCGGCGCGCACCGGTGCGTCACGTGCGCCCGCCGCACACCAACGGGTTGATCCCGCGTAGGGAGTACCGTGCCGAGCACCGCATCCAGGTCGATGATGAACCGGACCGACGTCTGTCGCGTCTCGGCGGCCGCATGAGCGAATCCCAGACGCTGGTGCTGTCGGCGGCCGACGTCCACGCGTGCCTCGATCCCGCGGCGGTCCCCGCGACGGTCGAAGCGACGCTCCGCGCGCTCGCGGAGGGCGCCGCGGACGCCGCCCCCCGCTCGTTTCTGCCCGTGGGAGACGGCGCCTTCATCGCGATGCCTGGGCACCTCCGCGGCCGACGGATCGCCGGCGTCAAGTGGGCCTCCACGCTCAACGGCAATCCGGAGCGAGGGCTGCCGAAGGTCCGCGCGGCCGTCCTGCTCTGCGACGCGGAGACCGGACAGCTCAGCGCGATCCTCGACGCCAGGGAGATCACCGCGCTCAGGACCGGAGCGCTCGCGGCGGTCGCCGCGAAATACTGCGCCCGCACCGGGGCCGCCGTCGCGGCGATCATCGGCTTCGGCGCGGTGGGCAAGGGCGCCCTGCGGGCGCTCGTCGAGATGTGCTCCCTGCGGGAGATCCGGGTATTCGGGCCGCGGCGCGAGGCGGTGGCCGCCGATGCCGCGGAGGCGGCCGCCGCCTCGGGGGTCCCGGTGGTACCGGCGGCGTCGATTCGGGACGCCGTCCGCGACGCCGACATCGTGGTGACGGCCGCCGGGCTCCGCGCGGACGCCCCGTTTCTCGAGGACGCCTGGATCCGCCCGGGGACGGTCGTGTGCGGCCTCGGGTCGTACCAGGAGGTCGACGGCGCACTGGTGACGCGCGCCGACAAGCTCGTGGTCGACGACTGGGACGCCAGCGCGCACCGGGGGCAGTTCGCTCCGCTGGTCGCCGCGGGGCGCCTGCGGCGGGAAGACGTGTACGCGGAACTGCCGGAGATCGTCTGCGGAGCGAAGCGCGGCCGGTCGTCCGAGCGCGAGATCATCGTCGCGAGCCTGCTCGGGCGCGGGGTGCTCGATCTCGCGATCGCCGCCGAAGTCGTCGAGCAGGCGCGGCGCCTTGGCGTCGGGCAGCACGTCGGCATCGAATCGTGACCGGCACATGAGCGGTTCCCGGCAGGTCACGATCATCGGCGGCGGCATCGTCGGGATCTGCTGTGCGCTCGCGCTGCGGCGCGACGGCCACGCGGTCACCGTGCTCGACCCCACCCCGGGGGACGGCGCGTCGAAGAGCAACGCCGGATTCATCTCCTCCGGGAGCTGCGTCCCGATCGCCACCCCCGGCATCGTGCAGCGCGTGCCCAAGATGCTGCTGGATCCGCTGGCTCCACTCGCCATCCGCTGGAGCTATCTGCCGTGGATCGCGCCGTGGCTCGTCCGATTCGTGCGGGCCAGCGCGCCCGCGCGCGTCGAGGCGGCGTCCGTCGCGCTCAACGAACTCACCGCCATCGCGCGGGACTGCTACGCGTCGCTCACCGCGGGGACCCCGGCCGCCGAGCACATCCGCACGGGCGGCGTGCTCTACGTCTACCAGAGCGACGCGTCCTTCGCGGGCGCCGAGTGGGGGTTGGAACTGCGCCGGCGGCGCGGGGTGCGGTTCGAGCTGCTGCACGGAGCCGAGGTGCGCGACCTGGAGCCCGCCTTGGCCCCGTCCGTGCGCCACGCGGTGTTCTACCGCGAGACGAAGTTCGCCCCGGATCCGCGCGCGCTGGTGCTGGCCCTCGCCGAGGAGTTCACGCGCCTCGGCGGCACCGTTGTCAGGGAAGCGGTGACCGACGTGACGGTCCGCCCGGACGGCCCGCACGCGGTCGACACCACCGGAGGGCGGCGCGAGGCCGAGGTCGTGGTGTTGGCGGCCGGCGCCTGGTCGCGCCGCCTCGCGGCGCGTCTCGGCGCCCGCGTGCCGCTGGACACGGAGCGCGGGTACGTCGCCATGCTCCCCCACCCCGGCGCTCCTCCGCGGCTTCCCGTCCTCTCGGGTGACTACAGCTTCGCGATCACCCCGACGGACGCGGGACTCCGCCTGTCCGGCACGGTCGAGCTGGCGGGCCTGCAGGCACCGCCGAACTACGCCCGCGCCCGAAAGCTCATCGACGGAGCGATGCGGGTGCTGGGCTCCATCGATCCCACGGACGCCACCTACGCGATGGCATTCCGCCCATCGATGCCGGATTCACTGCCGGTCATCGGCCCCTCGCCCCGCTGTCCTTCGGTGTTCTTCGCCTTCGGGCACGGCCACATCGGGTTGACGTGCGGTGCGGTCACGGGCCAGCTGGTGGCGGAGATGGTCGGCGGACGGCCGACCACGATCGACGTCGCGCCGTTTCGGGCGGATCGGTTCTAGGCGGCGTCCCGCCCCGTTCGGAGACCCCGGCTACACGCTCCCCTGTGCGGCGAGACGGGCCAGCCGCGCGCGCCAGGCCGGCAGCACGTCGGGGTTGCTCAGGTACAGCGGCGGCTCACCCGCCAGCCCGCGCGCCAGGTTCTCGGCGACGGTGCGGAGGCTCGCGTCGGCCCCCTCGATGCCGTTGCCCGCGTTGTGCGGTGTGAGGATCAGGCGGTCGCCGCACAGGACGCGCAGCGGACTGTCGGCGGGCAGCGGCTCCGCGGCGAAGACATCCAGCGCCGCGCCGGCGATCCGCCGGTCGACGAGCGCCCGCGTCAGGGCACCCTCGTCGACCAGGCCGCCCCGCGACATGTTGATCAGAAACGCGGTCGGCTTCATCAGCCGCAGCTGCGCGTCCCCGATCAAGCCCCGCGTCTCGGGCGAAAGAAACGCGTGCAGCGAGATCACGTCGGACTCGCGCAGCACCGTCTCGAGCGGCACCAGGCGTCCGCCGGCGGCCTCGATCCGCGACGTGTCCGTGTACGGGTCGGCCACGAGCAGCCGCACCTCCCAGCCCTGCAGCCGGGCGGCCACCGCCGCGCCCACCCGACCAAACCCGACGAGCCCGACCGTCTTGCCCCGGATCATGCGCCCGTCGTGCGGGCCGCTCCAGCCCGACTCGAGCAGCGAGCGCTCCTTCTGCCGAATCTGCTTCATCAGCACGCCGAGGCACGCCACCGTCGCTTCGGCGACCCCGAGGTAGTTCTCGGGCTGTGCCGCGAACCCGATCGGGATGCCGAGCTCCGTCGCGCTCGCCATGTCGATGTTCTCGAGGCCGAGCCACGGGCTGACGAGGACGCGGAGGCGGCCCGCGGCGGCCAGGACGTCACGCGAATAGTTCTCCTGCGCCGACGTCACGATCGCGTCCATCCGCCCAAACAGCGCGGCGAGCTCCGCGCGCGGGAACTCCATCTGCACCCCGGGCGCCGCGCGCGGCCCGACCGTGACGTCATACCCGGCGGTGCGCAGGTACGCCGCGACCCGCTCGAAGTTGGGCCCGAAGTTGAACACATTGCCGGACAGAAACACCCGGTGCGGTCCGCCGGGCGGAGCGCTCGGCAGCGTCTCGTTGTCCATGCGCTGACCCCTTCGCGCCGTCGCCGATCGCGCGGCGCGGCCCTATTTGAAGATCGAGAAGTTGATTTCGCGCGCGGTGATGAACTCGAGCAGCGCCGGCACGCCGTCCTGGGTCTTCCGCACGGCGCGCTGGATCGCCGGCACGATCTCCCCGACCTCGGTGACCCGCTCCCCGTGTCCGCCGAGGTCTCGCGCGACCGCCGCGTAGTTCCCGGAGATGTTGATGCTGCCGTACTTCTCGGCGGCCACGGGCATGACCGGCAGCTCGATCGCCATCTGCGAGTTGTTGAACAGCACCGAAAGAATCGGGATGCGCTCGCGCACGGCCGTCTCGAAGTCCATGCCGGTGAAGCCGATCGCGGCGTCGCCCCACACGTTGACGCAGAGCTTGTCGGGCGCCTGCAGCTTGGCGCCCATCGCCAGCCCCAGGCCGTACCCGAGTTGGGTCGTCTTGCCCCAGCCGATGTACGAGAGCGGGGTCGTGGGCTGCCAGAACGGCGAGATCTGATCGCGCGGGCTTCCGGCGTCGTGGGTGATGATGGTGTTCGGCACGTCCAACGTGTGCAGCAGATCCCAGATCACGCGGTACGGGGACAGCGGCGTCTCGGTCGAGGTCAGCTTCGGCATCCAGTCCTTAAGCCACGCGGCCCGGGCGTCCGCGATCTCCTTGGCGGTCCGTGCCGCCACCTCTCGACGAGGCTCGCGCACCCGGTCCTTGACCGCGGCGAGCAGGGCCTCCAGCGTCAACGCGGCGTCGCCGAGGAGAACGTGGTCGGCCGGCAGATCCTTGCCGACATCCGACGGATCGAGCGTCGCGTGCACGATGACCTTCCCCGCCGGGATCTTGACCCCGTAGACGGTCGTCGCAAAGCTGCAGCCGATCCCGAAGATCACGTCCGCCCGCTGGAGAAAGTCGTAGACGGGCTTCGGCATCGACCGGCCGCCCGAGCCGAGCGACAGGGCGTGATCCTCGGGGAACGCGCTCTTCCCCGCGAGGCTCGTCGTCACCGGCGTCCCGAGCCATTCGGCCAGCTCGCGCAGGGCGGCCCAGGCGCGGGCGTAGTGCACGCCCTGGCCGGCATAGACGACCGGGCGCTTTGCGCCGATCAGCAGCTCCGCGACCCGCTCGACTTCCCGCGGATCCGGCCCCGAGCGGGCGGCCACCACGGGGCGGTACACGAGCGGCTCCGCCACGTCCTCGGCGGTGACGTCGACCGGAAACTCGACGACGACCGGGCGCGGGCGGCCGTTGCGCACCTGCGAGAACGCGCGGTACATCGCCGCCGGCGCCTCGCTGCCGAGCAGCACCTGCTCCGACCACTTGCTGATGTGCCGGTAGTTCAGGGCGGCGTTGAAGTTCGGCGCGACGTTCGTCAGGCGGCGCGCGTAGCCTTCCGGCAGGACCAGGATCGGCACCGAGTCCCCGTACGCCTGCGCGATCCCCCCGAACGAATTCTCCGCGCCCGGCCCGTGCTGCATCGCGAAGACCCCGATGTGCCGGCCCGACGACGTGCGGCTCACCGCGTCGGCCATGTGCAGGCCGGTCCGCTCCTGGCGCACGATGATCGTGCGGACGTCCGCGATCGCCGCGGCTTCGATGATCGCGTTCGTGGGATATCCGATGAGAAACTGAACGCCTTCCCGCTTCAGGATCTCTGCAACAATGGCCGCCACGCGCATCCGTGCGTTCCCCCCGTTTCGTCGGTCACCGGACGGTCGCGCCGTCCGCCGGATAGGTCGCCGCGTCCAGCGCGGCCAGCTCATCCACGTTCGCGAGGCCGCGCTCGCGCCGGCCCTGCTCCAGGTCGTGAATGATCGCGATCAGCCGTTCGTTCAGCGGCAGCGTCAGTCCGTGCGTACGTCCGATCGCCACGACCGCGCCCATGTGCTCATCGATCTCCGTCGGCCGGTGCCGTACGGCCAGATCGCGCCACACTCCGCTCCTGGGCTTCAGCGACTTGCGGTTGACGGCGACCCGTTGGTCGATCACCCGGTTGATGCCCGCCCAGTCTCTGGGCGTGGTGAATCGCATCACGTCCGGATCGTACCCGGCGAAGCCCTCGCACCGCACGCCCTCCGCGTCCGAGACGCGCACGATCTCCCCCGCGAGGTTGGCGAGCATCGGCCGGTAGCACGCGGCCGCCATGACGTCCGCCTGCGTCTCGTCGGTCGTCGCCGTCGCGCACACCATCGCCACGTAGCCGAGCTTCCCCCAGAGGTACCCCCAGATGTTATCCGTGGTCTGCGTGTGCCCGAGAAACGTCGCCCGGAACAGGGTGCCGAGCGTCTCAAGGCGCGGCGTCATCCGCCCGTCGAGCTCGCCGAGAAAGAACTCCCCGTGCGCGCCGGAAAACAGGAGGCGGCCCGGGTCCAGGTAGTCGCCGCCGAAATTGACGAACGAGCCGATCGTCCGGTGCGCCCCGACGCGCGCCGCGATCGCCCGCTCGTTCAGCCCGTTCTGCAGCGACACGACGTAGCTTCCGTCGCCCATGAGCCGCGCCGCGGGCTCCAGCGCGGACACGGTGTGCTGCGCCTTCACCGCGAGCAGGATCACCTCGGGCGTCCGGCCCCCCAGCGCGCGCTCCAGACCGTCGGGCCGCACCGCCGGAGCGTGCACGGTGAAGTCGGCGACGCCCTCGAGGTGCAGGCCGGTCGCGTTGATGGCGTCCACGTGCTCGGGGCTGCTGTCCACAAACAGCACGGGGTAGCCGGCGCGCACGAGGTGCGCCCCTACCGAACCGCCGACCGCGCCGGCGCCGATCACCGTGAAATGCATCGTCTGCGGCATCGCCTTGGACGCTCTCCTCTCGCGCGCAACTGGGTACGCGCGCAGCCCTCTTGCGTGATGCGCTGCGCGTCGATGCCGTGATGGGCACACGAAGCAACCGCCGGCGTGGGTGCGATGGTCCCGAACCCCGGGGAAATGCGCGAAACATCCCGCCGATTCCACACCCCGGCCGCGATCTCCTCCACGACGGCACGCCGTCACCCCGCCGGCGGACGCACCGGCGCGCCGGCCTCTCGCCCGCCGGGCAAGAGTTCGCAGGGCGCGCGGCTAAGAACACCGCGGCCGCAGGCCCAACGCACCCGAGGGAGGGGACATGGGAACCGTCAGCTTGGTGGGGGACGTCATGTTCCGGCAGCCGTTCGCGCGCAGCACCGACGCCGCCACCCGGGCGTTTCACGCCGCGCTCGAGGCCATGCGCGAGAGCGACCTCGTGGTGGCAAATCTCGAGATGTGCCTGTCCCGCCGGGGCGCTCCCGTACCGAAGCGCACCACGCTGCGTCAGGACCCCGACCTCATTCGCGACGTGCAGGCGATGGGCGTGCACGCGGTCACGCTGGCCAACAACCACATGTACGACTACGGGCCGGACGCGCTGCTCGACACGGTCGAGGCCTGCCGCGCGGCCGGCCTCGCGTACTGCGGCGCCGGCGCGGATCTGGAGGCCGCCCTCGCGCCCGCCCTCCTCCGCGCGGGCGAGGTCCCCGTCGCCGTGCTGAACGTCGCGACGACGCTTCCGATCGAGTCCGCGGCGCGGCCCGGCAAGCCCGGCATCGCGCCGATCGAGGTCACGTACGCGTTCGAACTCGACATCAACCTGATGGTCGAACAGCCGGGCACCGTGCCGGTCGTGCACACCGAGGTGGTGCCGAAAGACCAGGCTGCGGTGTGCGACCGCGTCGCGGCGCTGCGCGGCGCCGGCCATGCCGTGCTCGTCGCGATTCACTGGGGCGCGGCGGAACGATGGATGTCCCCCCTGCGGGGATGGACCGGACCGAATCAATCGAGCCTGAAGCCTCTCGGGGCGCGGTATCTCGCCGACTACCAGCGCCCGCTCGGGCACGCGCTGGTGGACGCGGGCGCCGAGCTCGTGTTCGGCCACCACTCGCACGCGCTGGCGCCGGTCGAGGTGTACCGCGGCAAAGCGATCGTCCACAGCGCCGGAAACTTCCTGTTCGAGAATCCGACGCCGGTGCTGATGGCGCCGGAGTCCGTGATCGTGCAGGCACACCTCGGCGCTCGCCCCGGCCTCGTCGTCGTCCCCGTGGTCCTGAACCGCCGCGGATTCCCGGAGCTGGCGACCGGGGACGAGGCGCAGCGTGTGATCGGCTGGCTTGGGGAACTGTCGCGGGAGTTCGGGACCGTGTTCGTTTCGGAAGGCGACCGCGCGCGTCTCGTCCTGGCATGAGGCGCGACGCCCGTCGGGCGTGGATCGGGGTCAGACGATCACGACGCCCTCGTCATGTTCGAGCGCCACGACCGCGCGCCCCTTCACCTCGCGTCGCAGCTCCGCGGGCGGCGGATCCGCACCGCAGGCATCCTAGGTGAACTTCGCGATCCCCAACGAATACCCGCCGTCGACGAACAGCACCGCGCCGGTCATGTAGCTGGCCTCCGGGCTCGCGAGAAACGCGACGACCGACGCGATCTCCTCGACCCCGCCGGTCCGGCCGAGGGGGATCCGGTCCATCTGCGCCCGGCGCTGCACCTGCTTCACCGGATCGCTCATGCTCGCCGTTTCGCGCTCCGTCATCACCACGCCGGGCGCCACCACGCATACGCGAAACCCGTAGGGGGCGAGCTCGATCGCGATCACGCGGGACATCTGGTTGATCGCCGCCTTCGACGCCTGGTACTGGAGGTTGTTCGGCCGCGCGACCTCGCTGCTCGCCGACGAGATGTTGATGATGACGCCCGGCCGCCCGGCCGCGATCGCCCGCTTCGCGAAGCGCTGCGAGCACAGAAACACCCCGCGCACGTTCGTCTCCATCGCCCGATCAAAGTTCTCCACGGTCACGTCGAGAAACGGGGTCGGGACGTTGAAGATCACCGCCGCGTTGTTCACTAGACAATCCGCATGACCGAACTCGCGGTAGGCCGCGTCGAGCAGGTCCTCGACCTCGGACGGAGACCGGACGTCGCACCGCACGCCGATCGCCCGCGTGCCGGTCGACGCCAGCTGCTGGGCGGCCTGGGCCACCTCCGCCTCAAGAATATCGGCGAGCACGACGCTGTAACCGCGCTCGCCCAGCATGCGGGCGATGCCGTAACCGATCCCGCGCGCGGCGCCGGTCACGATCGCGACGTTTCCCGCGGCTGCGTCCGTGGCCTGCGAGTGCTGGGGTGTCGTCACCGCCGCCTCCTCGTCACGTCAACGCGTGGGTCGCGAGCCGCCCCGCCGGCGGCGGTCCGCAGGTCCCCGGTCTGGCGCGGCGCGGTCCCGCGCGGGCTCGAGCGAGCTACCAGCCGACGGCGTACGCCATGCGCCGCGGATCGGCGCCTCCGGCCAACACCCCTTCCGACCGGTCCAGGGCGGCCGCGCACACGGCGCCGGCGCCCGGCGCCCAGGCGGGCCACGCGGCGACCCGGTGGCCCATCGCCCCGAGCGCGTCCCGCACGGCCGGCGCGATGCGCGCCTCCGCGCGAAGCGCTCCGGGGTCGTAGGGATGCGGGTGTGACGATCCGGGGAAGCTGTAGGACGCGACCCTCGGCGCCTCGATCGCCTCCTGCACGTCCATCCCGTGGTCGAGCAGGTTGACGAGGAACTGCACCATCGCCTGCGGCTGAACGTCGAGCCCCGGCGTCCCGTACGGCATGAACACATGGCCGTCTTTCATGACCAAGCCCGGACTGGGGCTGAGGCGGGGCCGCTTGCCGGGCGCGATGGCACTCGGATGCGCGGGATCCGCCCACGACTGGTGACCGCGGCCCGATACGATAAACCCGTACCCCGGCACCAGCGGCATCCCGCCAACCCCGTCGCTCGGCGTCGCCGAAAACGCGTTCCCGTCCCGGTCGAGGACACACAGGTAGCTGGTGTCCGGGGGCTGCGGTCCGCGGAGGGGGACCGGGCGTGCCGCCGCCGGCCCGTGCGCCGTCGCCTGCTGATACCGCCACGGATCTCCGGGTTCGGGCATGCCCGGGGACGCTCGCGAGGGGTCGATCCGCTCGCGCCACTCCGCGGCGTACGCCTTCGACAGCAGCCCCTCGATAGGCACCTCGACGAAGCGAGGATCTCCGTAGTAGGCATGCCGGTCGGCAAACGCCGCCTTCAGGGCCTCCACGATCAGATGCAGGCTCTCGGCGGAATTGTGGGCCAGGGACTGGAGATCGAAGCCCTCGAGGATGTTGAGCGTCTCCGGAACGACCGGGCCCTGGCACCACGGCCCGCACGCGAAGACGTCGAAGCCGCGGTAGCTCGTCCGCACCGGCGGTTCGACCGCCACGTCAAAGCCGGAGAGGTCGTCGACGTCGAGGAGCCCGCCCATCTCCTGGTTCAGCGACACCATCCGCTGCGCGATCTCCCCGGTGTAGAAGCGGTCCCGCGCCGCCCGCAGGCCCGCGACGCGGCTGTGCCCCCGCTCCGCTTCAACCAGCAGGCGCAGCGTACGGCCCACGTCCCGCTGGACCAGCAGCTCTCCCGCGTGCGGCGTGCGGCCCCGGCTCAGGTAGACCTCGCGGGACGCCGGCCACTGCGCCAGGCGGGCCGCGGCACTCGCGAGATTGGCCGCGAGAAACCGGTTCGCCGGGAATCCTTCCTCGGCGAGCTCGATTGCAGGCGCGGCCACGGCTCCCAGGGGCATCGTGCCGTACTCCGCGAGCGCCCGCAGCCACGCGCCGATCGCCGCCGGCATCACGGTGGTGAGAATCCCCCCGGACAGGTCGGCGCGCCGCTTTGTGAGCTCCTCGATCGTCGCGGCCTTCGGCCACCAGCCGAGCCCGCTGATCGTCACGACGACCCGGCTTTGCGCCGTCCGGAGAATGATGGGCGCCACGCCGCCGATGTTCGTCAGATCCGGCTGCACGACGTTGAGACACAATCCGGTCGCGACGCCCGCGTCGACGACGTTGCCGCCCATCTCGAGGACACGCGCCCCCGCCATGCTCGCCAAATAGTGTCCCGACGTCACCACGTACTTGCGGCTGAGCACGGGCGGACGCGTGGTGGGAAGCGCATCGAACTCCATCGGGCGTACCCCCCAGTTCACGTTGCGACACGTCATGGCGGCGGGCGAGGCGCCGCCAGACTAGACGGTGCCGGGGGCGCACGCGGGTGCGCCCCCGGCCCTCAGCCGTGCATCGGTCCGAGGCCGCGAGGCGTTACTTGAGCGACACCAGATCCAGCCGCCACAGCCCGGTGACGGGAAACTGCACGAACCCGTCGACGTTCGCGCGGGCCGCGCGCACGAGCTGCAGGTTGTTGACAAAGATCCAAGGCGCGTCGTCGTGCGTGATCGCGTTGATCTCCTTGTACATCTCGGCTCGGCGCGTCTGATCGGTGATGGAGCGCGCCTGCGCGAACAGCCGGCTCACCACCGGATTGTGGTATCGGCCGTAGTTCGACCCGGCAAACGTGTGCGACGCCTCGTTGTAGTCAAACCGCACGCTCAGCATGTTGTCGGGGTCGCCGTTGTCCCCGGACCCACCGAACAGCGCCATCCCCTGCCAGGGGGTGTGGCGGATCTTGTCCAGGTACGCGCCGAACTCGAACTGCTGAATCCGGACGGTGACGCCCACCTTCGCGAGGTACGGCTGCACGGCTTCCGCCAGCTTGTCGCCGCCCGCCGGGTTGTACGACCGCGCGCTGGAATACGTGAGCAGGTCCGTCGTGAACCCGTTCGGGTAGCCCGCCTCGGCGAGCAGCTTCTTCGCCATGTCGGGATCGTACGGGTACGGCTTCACCGCCGGGTTGTACGCCCAGTACGGGGCGGACACGGCCTGGCTCGAGGTGGCCGCGCCGGCGTAGAGCCCCTTGTTGATCGCGTCCTTGTCCACCGCGTAGTTCATCGCCTTCCGGACCCGCACGTCGTTGAACGGCGCGGCGTCGACCGCCATCCCGACGCCGAGCGTCAGCAGCGCCGGTGCCCGCATCAGCTGCAAGGCCTTGTTCCCGCTGATCCGGTCGTAGTCCGAGGGGAGCACATCGAGCACGATCTGGACCTGATTGCGCTCGAGCGCCAGCAACCGCGTCGTGCTCTCGGGGATGATCTGAAACACCACCCGATCCATCTTCGGGCGCCCGCGCCAGTACGTCGGGTTCGCCGCCAGGGTCACGTGGTCCGACGGCGCCATCTCGACAAACTTGAACGGACCGGTCCCGACCGGATGATTGGCCATATCGCAGCCGTACTGCTTGGTCACCGCCGGGCTCATGATGCCGGACGAGACCATCGCCAGGCTCGCGATGAACCCCGCGTTCGGCACCGGCAGCGTGAACCGCACCGTCGACGCATCGACCGCCTCGATCTTCGCGGCCGTCCCGGCCGCCACCGATCCGAATGTGAAACTGTCAAACGACGCCACGCCTTTCAACCCCGGCACGTAGCAGGGATTCTGCGGGTTAACCGCGCGATCAAGGTCCGCGGCGACCGCCTGCGCGGTCACCGGCGTGCCGTCCTGGAACGTCACCCCGCTGCGCAGCTTGAACGTGTACGTCTTGCCGTCCGGCGAGATCGTCCAGCTCTCCGCGAGCCCGGGCGCCGGAACGGTCGACCCCAGCTTGTAGCTGACGAGCGAGTCGTAGATGGAAGACTCGATATACCACGATTCGTTGTCCAGGTTCGTCTGCGGATCCAACCCGGTCGGGTCCCCCTGCAGCGCCACGACAAGGGTCTTCGGCGCCTGGGCGTCCGCCAGACTCCACAACCCGGCGGCGAACACAACCATGAGCATGATAATCAGACCTCGATGGAACATGCGCATCGTTCGTTGTTCCTCCCTCTGTTGGCCTCAGATGGTCGGGCGAGATGTGCGGTGTGTGTTCTACGCGTTCGGTACGCGGGCTCGGTCTCCTGCCCCCGGCGCCCATCCGGGCGCGGGGCGCCTACCCGTTCTGCCACTCGATTCCGAACCCGCCGCGCGGCAGCCGCC
>JGI12269J14319_10002634_pt1 | contig 17160 bp, 17 predicted proteins | sample PeaSoiSIISIP2007_FD_14319 | JGI IMG/M metagenome (IMG submission 14319) | reverse complement strand
CCCTGCCTACGGCGGGCGTGTACTACGCCATGTCGACCGGGTCTACGCCAGGCGCCACACCCGTAACGCCGAGAACCCGACTACGGCCGGCCCGTGGGAGTGGGGGACGTCGTACGCGAACGCTCCGACCGGCTGATCCGGAGATAGCCTGTCGATCCGAATGGCAGAGCGTGAGATCGCCAGCGTGGAGTGGCACGAGGACGGCCACCATATCGACGTGATCTACACCTCTGGAGCGGACGACGGGATTCGAACCCGCGACCCTCACCTTGGCAAGGTGATGCTCTACCAGCTGAGCCACGTCCGCTTGCTGCCGGGCAAGTCTACAACGGCCCCGGACCGGGATCGCCTTCCGGCTCCCGGCCGGTTCGGGAACCGGACATGACCCGCCGGGCCACTCAGGCCCAGTGCCCCCCGTTGCGGACGGCCGCCTTGACCAGCTCGCCGAAGGAATCCGACAGATGGCCGCCGAGGTGCTCGACCTCGGGAACGAGCTCCCGGCACCCCAGGATCCCCACGTAGAGAGTCCCCTCGTAGCTGGCCACGGTCACGTTCAGCCCCACCCCTTCGATGATCGGGCCGATGGGGTACAGGCCGACGAGCTTCGCCCCCGCGCACCACAGCGGGAACTCGGGGCCGACGATGTTCGACACCACCACATTGCACAAGGGCGGGAGGTGGTCGAACAGGCGCAGGTTGCCGGCCACGCGGGCGAGGCGAGCAGACAGGGCCGGAAAGGCCAACTGCGCCCATCCCCCGATGAGCTCCTCGGAGAGCACGCCCGCCTGGTCCTTGGCCAGCCGCGTCCCGGCCGCGATCGTGGTCAAACGTTCCACGGGATCGGCGACCGCCGTGGCCAGGGACACCAGCATGGCCGAGACCCTGTTGCCGAGCCCGCCGCCGTCGTCCTCGGTCCGAAGCGACATGGGCACCATGGCCACCAGGGGGTCGTGGAGACGATCCCCCCGCTCGGCCAACAGTCGGCGCAACGCCCCGGCCACCCCGGCCAGGACGGTGTCGTTGACGGTCCCGCCGAACACCCGTGACACCCGGCGGACCTCCTCCAGCGGGACCTGGGTGAAGGCGAAGCGCCGGTGGGGGGAGATGGCGCCGTTGAGTGACGTCCGCGGCGCCCGGAACGGCCCCGGGGGCGGCCGGAGGTCGTCCTCCTCGCGGAGGCGCCGGTTGCGCTCGGCCAGGTCGCGCACCGCCCCCAGCGTGCGACGCACCGCGCCGGCGGCCCGCTCGGGTTGGCGGGTCAGCGACGACACGGCCGATGCCACCAGCTCGGCCTCGGTGGGGATGGGCCCCGGGCGCCACGGCAAGGACGACGGGGCGACGGCGCGCGGCACGGGCCCGGTGTCGAGGAACGACGCCAGCACCTCGAAGCCCGACGCCCCGTCGAACATGGCGTGATGGACCTTGGGGACGAGGGCCACGTGCCCGGACTCGAGCCCCTCGACCAAATGGATCTCCCACAACGGGCTCTCCTGGTCGAGGGCACGGCCGGCCGCGTCGGCCACGAAGGCGCTCAGCTCGGCCGGTCCGCCGGGAGAGGGGAGGCTGGCGCGCCGCAGGTGGTAGTCGAGCTCGAAGTGCGGGTCGTCGACCCACACCGGGTGCTGGAGCCCGAAGGGAACGCGCACCACCCGGCGCCGCAGCGGGGGGACGAGGTGGATCCGCTCCTCCACCACAGACCGGAGCCGTTCGTAGTGCAGAGCCGGCATGTCCGCACCGACCTCGGCCCCTGTGGGGTCGAACACCATGACGGCGCCGACGTGCATGTGCATGGTCGCCGTCTCGAGGGCGAGGAAGGCGGCGTCCATCCCGCTCAGGCGCTCCATCACGCCGCCCCACGGACACCGGGAGACGGGCCCGGACCATGGCGCCGGGCGTCCTCCGTGCGAACGGCCACGGTCACCGGCCCGTGTGCCCGAAGCCGCCGAGCCCGCGCACGGACTCGGGTAGCCCGCCCTCGGGCACGGTCACGAAGGAAGCCTCCTGCACCGCCTGGATCACCAATTGGGCGATCCGGTCCCCGCGGTGGACCTCGTAGGGTTCCGCCGGGTCGGTGTTGACGAGCAGCACCCGGATCTCGTCTCGGTACCCGGCGTCGATGAGCCCCGGTGTGTTGAGGCAGGTCACGCCGTGACGCAGGGCGAGCCCGCTCCTGGGCTGGACGAAGCCCGCGTACCCCGGGGGAAGGGCGAGGGCGACGCCGGTGGGCACGAGGGCCCGACCGCCGCCGGGGCCGAGGACGGCGTCCTCACGGGCGTGGAGGTCGGCCCCGGCGTCCCCGGGATGGGCGTACCCGGGCACGGGCAGCTCGGGATCGAGGCGGACGAGGGGCACCTCGAGCATCGCATGACCCTATCCCCCGCACTGCGTCCCCCGTGCTGTCCGGGTCGCCCGGGCCGGCTGCGTCCGACAGGCTCCTGGCACTCCGGCAACCGTGCCCGGAACCACCGGTAGCATCGCCCGCGTGCTCGTGTGGATGGATCTCGAGATGACCGGTCTCGACCCGGCGCGCCACGTCATCGTCGAGATCGCCACCCTCGTCACCGACGACGAGCTGGCCATCGTGGCCGAGGGGCCCGACCTCGTGGTGCACACCGACGCCGGCCACCTGGCGGACATGGAGCCCGTGGTGCGCGACATGCACACCCGCTCGGGCCTGTTGGCCGCCATCGAGTCCTCCACCATGACCCTCGAGGAGGCCGGCCGCCAGACGCTCGAGTTCCTGAAGGCGCACGTGCCGGACAAGGGCACGGTTCCCCTGTGTGGCAACTCGATCGGAACCGACCGACGCTTTCTGGCGGTCCAGCTACCGGACATCGAGTCGTGGCTCCACTACCGGTCGGTGGACGTCTCCACCGTGAAGGAGCTGTGTCGGCGCTGGTATCCCAGGGTCCTGGCCAAGGCGCCACACAAGAAGACGACGCACCGCGCCCTCGACGACATCCGCGCGTCTGTGGCGGAGCTCGCCTTCTACCGCACCGCCATCTTCGCCCCGCCCCCCGAGCCCGGCGCCGCGGCTGCCGAGGTGCCCCCCGCCGACGTGCCCCCCGCCGACGTGCCCCCCGCCGAGGTGCCCCCCGCCGCCACCGACGAAGATGCGACCGACGAAGCGACAGGCAAACCGGGAACGGCACCGACGACGTAGCTCAGCCCGCGGCAGGCGCCACCGGCGACGGCGGGGCAACGCCGCAACCCGCCGGGTCGGCCACCATTCGCCGGTTCGGGCCGAGCCGACGGCCAGAAAGGGAAGTGACCAACCATGGAACTGCGCACGCTCGGTCGCACCGGCATGCGGGTGTCGCCGCTGTGCCTCGGGGCCATGATGTTCGGCGCCTGGGGCAACCCCGACCACGACGAATGCGTCCGTATCGTGCACGCCGCGCTCGACGCCGGGATCAACTTCGTCGACACGGCCGACGTCTATTCGGGGGGCGAGTCCGAGGAGATCGTGGCCAAGGCCCTGGCCGGGGGGCGGCGCGACGGCGTGGTGCTGGCGACCAAGGTCCACGGCGCCATGGGGGCGGACCCCAACATGTCGGGGAATTCCCGGCGGTGGATCATGCGCGAGGTCGAGTCGAGCCTCCGACGCCTGCACACCGACTGGATCGACCTGTACCAGATCCACCGGCCCGATCCCACCTGCGACATCGACGAGACCCTGGGGGCGCTGACCGACCTGGTGCACCAGGGCAAGGTGCGGGCCATCGGCTGCTCCACGTTCCCGGCCGACCTCATCGTGGAGTCGCACTGGGTAGCCGAGCGCCGTCGACGCGAGCGCTTCGCCTGCGAGCAACCGCCGTACTCCATCATGGCCCGGGGCATCGAGCGCGCCGTCCTGCCGGCCTGCGCCCGCCACGGCATGGGCGTCATCGCCTGGAGCCCCCTGAACGGCGGCTGGCTCACCGGCCGGTACCGCAAGGACGCCCCTCTTCCCCCGGGCGGCCGGGCCAGCCGCATGCCCGAGCGCTTCTCGGCGTCGCGCCCCGAAGTGGCAGCCAAGCTCGAGGTGGTGGAATCCCTGGTCGCGCTGGCGGGCGAGGCCGGGGTCCCGCTCACCCACCTCGCCCTGGCCTTCGTGCTCACGCACCCGGCGGTGACGGCCGCCATCATCGGGCCCCGGACCATGGAGCACCTCACCGGCACGCTGGGCGCGCCCGCCGTGGCGCTGTCCGACGAGGTCCTCGACCGGATCGATGCCATCGTGGCCCCCGGGGTCACCGTCGACCCGTCGGACGAGGGGTGGACGCCACCCGCTCTGGCCGACGCGTGGCGCCGTCGCCGTCCACCCGCCACCCGGGGCGGCACGTGAGCGCAGGAGGACCGGTGCCCGAAACCCCCACCATGACCCTCGACGAGGCGACACGAGTGCTCACCGCCCCGGGGCAGATGTTCGAGATGGAGGAGATCGACATCCGGGGGATCTCCACCCGGGTGTGGAAGAACTGCCCCGCCAACCTCGGAGTGATCCTCGACCTGTCCCGGGGCCACGGCGACAAGGACTACCTCGTCTACGAGGACGAGCGGACCACGTTCGAGGACCACTTCCGCACCGTCTGCACCATCGCCCAGCGCTTGCGCGACCGCTTCGGGCTGGAGAAGGGCGACCGCGTGGCCATCGCCATGCGCAACCTCCCCGAATGGGCCATGGCCTTCTGGGGGGCGGCCGTGGCGGGCGGCGTGGTCGTGCCGCTCAACGCGTGGTGGACGAACCCGGAGCTGCACTACGGCCTGGCCGATTCGGGCACGACGGTGGCGTTCGTGGACGCAGCACGCCTCGACCGCATCGCGCCCCACCTGGCCGAGCTACCCGACCTGCGGGCGGTGGTGGTGACCCACGAGGACCGCAGCCCGGTCACCGCGTCGGCAGGCCTGGCGGTTCCCGTGATCTCCTTCGAGGAGCTGGTCGGCACACCGGGGGCGGACGCGGCTCTGCCCGACGTGGCCGTCGACCCCGAGGACGACGCCACCATCTTCTACACGTCGGGTACGACCGGCCGGCCCAAGGGGGCGGTCGGCACCCACCGCAACATGTGCACCAACCTGATGAGCCTGTTCTTCCTGAATTCCCGGGCCGCCCTGCGCTCGCCGAGTGGGCGGGGCCCGGCCGACGCCGAGGGCGGTCGCCAGGGCTCGTACCTGCTGTCGGTGCCGCTGTTCCACGCCACCGGCTGCCACTCGATCCTGGTGGCCAACACCGCGGCCGGCAACAAGCTGGTGATGATGCACCACTGGGACGCCGAGCGCGCCCTCGAGCTCATCGAGCGCGAGCGCATCGTGACGTTCGGCGGCGTGCCGGCCATGGTCATGCAGGTGATCGACTCGCCGAGCTTCTCGAGCCGCGACACGTCCTCGGTGCGGTCGATCGCCTACGGCGGCGCCCCCGCACCGCCCGAGCTCGTCCGCCGCATCAAGCAGCACTTCCCGGTGGGCGCGCCCTCCAACGGCTACGGCCTCACCGAGACGTCTTCGGTCACCACCATGAACACCGGCGACGACTACGTCGGTCGTCCCCAGAGCGTGGGCCCGCCCGTGCCGGTGTGCGACGTACGGGTGGTTCCCGAAGGCTTCGCCGGGGACGAGCCCACCGACGACCTGCCGACCGGGCCCGACGTCACCGGCGAGCTGTGGATCAAGGGACCCAACGTGGTGCGGGGCTACTGGAACAAGCCCGAGGCCACCGACACCACCTTCACCCGCGGCTGGCTCCATTCGGGGGACGTGGCCCGCATCGAGGACGACGGCTTCGTCTTCATCGTCGACCGCGCCAAGGACATGCTCATCCGGGGTGGGGAGAACATCTACTCGGTGGAGGTCGAGGCGGCGCTGTTCGAGCACCCGGCCGTGGCCGACGCCGCGGTCATCGGGGTTCCCCACGACGTCCTGGGGGAGGAGGTGGGCGCGGCCGTGGTGCTGCGCCCGGGTACCAAGGTGAGTGCCGACGAGCTTGCCCGCCACGTGCACGAGCGCCTGGCGGCGTTCAAGGTCCCGACCCACTTCTGGTTCCGCTCCGAGCCGCTCCCCCGCAACCCGCAGGGCAAGGTGTTGAAGCGCGACCTGCGCCGCGATCTGGTGGGCGCGGGCGAAGCGGGCGAGGAGCCCCCGACGGAGGAGATCGGCTGACATGGCACTTCTGACAGGCGGGCGGGCCGTGGTCACGGGAGGCGCATCGGGCATCGGGCGGGCTGTGTGCCGGCGCCTGACCGAGGAAGGCGCAGCGGTGGCCGTGCTCGACGTCGACGGCGACGGGGCCAAGCAGTGCGCCGAGGAGATCGGGGCGACGGCATACGTCGTCGACGTCACCGATGCCGACGGCCTGCGTGATGCCGTCGACGCCGCCGCCCGCCAGCTCGGCGGGCTGTCGATCATGGTCAACAACGCCGGCGGGAGCACCATGGCGCCCCTGGCCGGATGGGACCCCGCCGAGTGGGACCGCATCGTGGCACTCAACCTGACGAGCGTCTACAACGGCATGCGCGCCGCCGCCCCTCACCTGCTCGGCGCCGGGGGCGGTGCGGTGGTGAGCACGGCGTCGATCAGCGGTACCCGGCCCTCGGCCGGCGAGACCCCGTACTCGGCGGCCAAGGCGGGCGTCATCGCCCTCACCGCGTCGGCCGCGCTCGAGTACGGCCCGACCGTCCGGGTCAACGCCGTGGCCCCCGGCATGATCCGCACCAACCTGACCCGGCCGCTGCTCGAGATCCTGCCCGACGCCGACGAGCACTTCGCCCGCATGACCCCGGCGGCCCGGGTGGGCGAGCCCGGCGACGTGGCCGACGTCGTGGTGTTCTTGTGCTCGGACCTGGCCCGCTTCGTCACGGGCCAGACCATCGTGGTCGACGGCGGCATGACGCTCCACGGCGCCGGCGTGGACGGTCTCTTCGACCGGTTCTTCCGGAGCGGGTCGCCCCACCATCAGCCCTGACGACCGCCAGCCCTGCCGACCGCCAGCCTGACGACCGCCAACCCTGACGACCTCCACGCCCGCGAGCGACATCCCCGACGACCGGCCGTGACCTACGGTTGCCGGATCGAAACGCCCGCCCGGGGGCGTTCGGACGGCGCCGGTCCCGACCGGCCGGTGGGGAGGCGTGCGGCGTGATCCAGGCCCGGGGCCTGACCAAGCATTACGGCAGCACTGTGGCGGTGAACGACCTCTCCTTCGACGTCGGGGCGGGACAGGTCACCGGCTTCCTGGGGCCGAACGGATCGGGCAAGTCCACCACCATGCGCATGGTGATGGGTCTGGACCGGCCCGACGCCGGGGGGGTGACGGTCAACGGCCGCCCGTACCGCGCCCTGCCGTGGCCGTTGCGGGAGGTGGGCGCGCTGCTCGAGTCGAAGGCGATCCATCCCGGCCGCAGCGCCACCAACCACCTGTGGGCGCTGGCACAGACCAACGACATCCCCCGGGCCCGGGTCGACGAGGTGCTCGAGCTGGTCGGGCTCTCGAGCGTGGCCGGCAAGCGGGCGGGAAAGTTCTCCCTGGGCATGACCCAACGCCTGGGCATCGCCGGCGCCCTGCTCGGCGACCCCGGGGTGCTCCTGTTCGACGAGCCCGTGAACGGGCTCGACCCCGAGGGGATCCTGTGGGTGCGGACGCTGCTCAGGCGGCTGGCGGCGGAGGGACGGGCCGTGTTCGTCTCGAGCCACCTGATGAGCGAGATGGCCCTCACCGCCGACCATCTCGTGGTGATCGGTCGGGGCCGCCTCATCGCCGACCAGCCCGTGGCCCAGTTCGTGGCCCAGAGCTCCCACCGGTCGGTGCGGGTGCGCACGCCTCGGCCCGAGGACCTGTCGGCCGCCCTGTTCGCCGCCGGCGCCCGGGTGGAGCCGGGGGACGACGGCGCGCTCGTGGTGACGGGCATGGACGCGGCCGCCATCGGGGACCTGGCCGCCGAGCGCGCCATCGCCCTGCACGAGCTGACGCCGCAGGCCGCCTCCCTCGAGGACGCCTTCATGGAGCTGACGCGCTCGAGCGTCGAGTTCCGCGCCGACGAATCGGGACCGACCGGCACCCACGTGCACGGCGCGCCGACGGTGGCGGGGTCCGCCGAGGTCGAGCGCTGATGGTCGCCACCGCACCCGTCGTCGGCACCGTGCCCACGGGCCGCCAGCACTTCACCGGTGCGCTCCGGGCGGAGTGGACCAAGTTGCGCTCGGTGCGCTCCACCCTGTGGTGCGTGGCGGCCGCCGTCGTCGGCGGGATCGGCATCGGCATCCTGGCCACCTCGTCGGAGGCCTCCACCTGGCGCAATGCCGGGATCATCGAGGTGGCGCTGTTCGACCCCACGAGCATCAGCCTGACGGGCCTGCTGTTCGGGCAGCTCGCCATCGGCGTGCTCGGGGTGCTGACCATGAGCGCCGAGTACGGGACGGGCACCATCCGCGCCACGTTGGGAGCGGTCCCGCGCCGGCCCGTCGTCCTGCTGGCCAAGGTGGTCGTGTTCGGCACCTTGGCGCTGGCCGTGAGCGAGGCCATCTCCTTCGCCGCCTTCTTCATCGGGCAGGCCATCCTGTCGGGCAGCACCCCCACCGCCACCCTGTCCCAGCCGGGCGTGGCCCGGGCCGTGGTGGGCGGCGGCCTCTATCTGACGGTGCTCGGCCTCGTCGCGCTCGGGCTGGCGACCATCATCCGCCACACCGCCGGCACGATCTTCACCTTCGTTGCCATCCTGCTCATCCTGCCGCTCGTGGTGGCGGCCTTCCCGGCCAAGTACGGCCACCCCGTCGGGAAGTTCCTGCCGGCCACGATCGGGGCGGCCATGACGGCCACCACGGCACGCGGCGCGCACCAGGACTTCCTGCCCTCGTTCCCACCGTGGCGGGGATTCGGTGTGCTGTGCGCCTATGCCGTGGCCGCGCTCGTCGTCGGGGGGCTGCTCATGATCCGCCGCGATCCCTGACCCCCGGCCCGGTCGCCGGCGTCGTCAGAGCAGGCGGCGCTCCGACGCCCACCGCGTGAGCTGGTGCCGGCTCGACAGCTGCAGCTTGCGCAGCACCGCCGACACGTGGCTCTCCACCGTCTTCACCGAGATGGACAGCTCGCGCGCCACCTCCTTGTAGGCGTAGCCGCGGGCGATGAGCCGCAGCACCTCGCGCTCGCGCGGGGTCAGGTGGTCGAGCTCGGGATCGAACGTGGGCGTGAGCCCGGCGGTGGCAGCCGGCATCGACGCGAAGGCGTCCAGGACGAAACCTGCCAGGCGAGGCGAGAAGACGGCGTCGCCCTCGGCCACCCGCCTGATGGCATCGGTGAGCTCGGGGCCGGAGATGGTCTTGGTGACGTAGCCGCGCGCCCCGGCCCGGATGACGCCGATGACGTCCTCGGCAGCGTCGGAGACCGACAGGGCGAGGAAGCGCACGTCGGGATGGACCCGGCCGACCGCCTCGATCACCGCCTGCCCGCCGCCGTCGGGCATGTGCACGTCCACCAGCACCACGTCGGGGAGCCGTTCCCCGATCATGTCGATGGCGGGGCCGACCTCGTCGGCGTCGCCCACCACCTCGACCGCATCGCCCAGCTCGGCCCGCACACCGGACAGGAAGAGATGGTGGTCGTCCACCAGGAACACGCGCACCTTTGCCCCGCTGCCGCCGCCCCTGGTACCGGGGTTGTCCCCGGGACCTGCGCCGGTGCCCCCCGTGCCTGCGCCGGGGCCTGGGACCGAGTCGCCACTCACCGTCGGCCCTCGGTCCGGGGCATGACCAGCTCGACCTCGGTTCCCTCGCCGGACGTGCTGCGGATGGCGGCGGTCCCCCCGTGGCGGGTCATCCGGGCCCGGATGGACTCGGCGATGCCCCGACGGTCCCCGTTGACCGCCGCGGGGTCGAACCCCACGCCCCGGTCGCGCACGAACACCGACACCCGCGACGGCTCCACCTCCACGAAGAGCGACACCGTGGTGGCGCCGGACCACTTCGCCGCGTTGACGGCAGCCTCGCGCCCCGCCGCCAGCAGGGCCCGCAGATCGTCGGTCAGCGGGCCGTCACCCACCACCACGGTCTCCACCGCCACCCCATGGGCGGCCTCGACGTCGCTCTCGATGACGGCCACGGCTTCCGCCACCGTGGACACGCGGGCCTCGTCGAACGAGCCCGGGGCCCGGCCCTCGAAGAGCCAGGCCCGCAGCTCTCGCTCCTGGGCCCGGGCCAGTCGGACGACCTCGCGCTGGTCGCCGGCCGAGCGCTGGATCAGGGCGAGGGTCTGCAGCACCGAGTCGTGCACCGTGGCCGCCATGTTGGCCCGCTCCTCGGTGCGGACCCGCTCCCGACGCTCGACGGCCAGGTCGCGGGCCAGGCGGAGCCACCAGGGCCCGAACACCACCAGGAACCCGAGGATGACGACGTTCGCCCCCACCACCGCACCCACGGTGGCCCCCGTGATGTGGCGGGAGCTGGCCAGCGAGACGAGACCGGTCAGGACCAGCACCGTCCCGACCAGGACACGGGCCACCGTGCCCCGCCGGGAACGGTGCTCGGTGGTCCCGATCAGTGGCGACTGCTCCACCAGCTCCCGCAGGAACGCCTTTTCGTCGTCGTCCGCCCCCCGCCACACGAGCACGAGCCCGGCGGCGCCCAGCGAGACCGACCACACGATCCCGGCCGCGAATCCGAGACCGAGCGCGGCCAGGGTGAGCAGCGCCGCCACCAGCACCGAGCCGATGGCCATGGCCAGGCCGACGGTCTTGCGGTCGGCCAGGGCCCGGCGGCCGATGGACTCGTCGGTCCCCTGGCGGGGGATCATCAGCCATGCCAGCACGTACAGGGCGAACCCCGTCCCCCCGCCGACCGACACGATGGCGAAGAGAACGCGGATGACGTTGGCGTCGACGCCGAATCTCGCCGACAGCCCGCCCGCCACGCCACCCCCCATGCGGTTCACGGAGCTGCGACGCAGGGGCCCGCCGCTGCGGGGCACGCGCCACCAGCGGCCGGGCCCGGACCGGTTCCCGAACGACCTCGGCGGGGGGGGCGGCGGGGACTGATACGGCGGCGGCGGAGCGGTGGCCGGCGGGGGCGGGGGTGACACAGCCTCCCGCCACGCCCCGTTCGACGGAGCCGAAGGCGCATGCGGCGGCCCGGGTGCGGGGTGGGGCGTCGGCGGCGGTACCGGTTCGACTCGTTCCGTGATGCATCGATGATCCCATGGGGTGACTCCCTCCCACCACGGGGGAGAGCCCCGACCCGGCGGCGGTGGGACCAGGGTGGGCTCAGGGTCATTCCCGATTCCCGGCGGAACCGCGACGGCAGACCATGGAGGTATGGAACACACCGAACCGGAACCGCAGGAACCCACGTCGCAGGGACCCTCGTGGACACACCCGGCCTCGCCGGGTGCGGCCGCGGTAGGAGAGGCCGCGGCGGAACCAGTCTCGCCGGAGCCCGGCGAGCAGGGTCCCGCCCCGGCGTCGGGCCCGGAGCCCGGCGAGCAGGGTCCCGCTCCGGCGTCGGGCCCGGGACCTGTCCCCCCGGGCGCGCCGGGCGCGCCGGGGTCCCCCCCGTGGGCGGCGTCCGCGCCACCCGGATCGTCGGTGCCGCCACCTCCGTGGCCCCCGCCGTGGGGCTCGTCCCCGCCGCCACCCCCGCCGCCACCGGGCACCGGCCGGCGTGCGCTCCGGCGCAGCGTCGAGCATCGGGTGCTCGGTGGCGTGGCGGCGGGCCTGGCCGAGTACCTCGACATCGACGCCCTGTGGGTGCGGATCGCCTTCGTGGCCCTGGCCGTGCTGGGCGGGTCGGGGGTGCTGCTCTACGTGGCGGGGTGGCTGCTCATCCCGGCCGGCGACACCGGACGGGCCATGGTGCACGACTGGGTGGAGCCCCGGTCCCGGCCCCGCAGCCTGGTGGTCATCGTCGTCGGCGTCGTGCTCGGCATCATCGCCCTGTCCAACCTGTTCTCGAGCGGCCCCTGGTGGCCCCGCTGGGACGGCGGGTTCGGGGGGTTCGGGTTCTACTTCGGCGTGTTCGCCCTGGTGATGGCGGGTGCCCTCCTGGTGGCGAGCGGCCACCGCAACGGGTCGCCGTTGCGGTGGCTGTTCGTCACCGCGCTGGTCACGGTGGCGGCCGTCATCGCCGTGGTGGCCGCCACCGTGTTCTCCGTGGAGGCGCTGAGCGGCGTGCCCATGCACGGCGGGATCGGGGACACGCAGTGGCGGCCGACGTCCAGCGCCCAGCTGGCACCCCGGTACCGACTAGCCGTCGGCAACATGGTCGTCGACCTGCGCGACGTGCCCTTCGGGCAGGGGACCACACACGTCACCGCCACCGTGGGCATCGGCCACCTGGTCGTCGAGATCCCCCCCGGCCCGTCGGTGAGCGTCACCGCCCACAGCGGCATGGGCGACGTCCAGGTCTTCGGCCAGGACGACGGTGGCATCTCGAGCGGCCGCACCATGCACGTCACGGGCGTGGGGAACGGCTCGTCACCGGCGCCCCACATCGTCCTCGACGCCGAGACGGGTGTGGGCCAGGTCCAGGTGACCAGGTCCTGACCCCGCGGGTCCGGGTCACCCCAGCAGCCTCCCCGGACGCGCCAGAGCCGGCCCGGAGGCCGGCTCTGGATGCGTGTCTCCGACGGTCCGGGGCCTGGTCCGGCCCCGGGCGCGGCCCGGACGAGCCGGGGCGGACGTCTACTTGTTGGGCTGGGGGGTCACCCGCAGGTACGGCTTGATGCGCTTGAAGCCCTTGGGGAACTTCTTCTCGGCGTCCTCGTCGGACAGGGCCGGGGCCACGATGACGTCGTCCCCGTCCCTCCAGTTCACGGGGGTGGCCACCGTGTACTCGGCCGTGAGCTGCAGCGAGTCGAGAACGCGCAGTACCTCGTCCACGTTGCGCCCCGTGGAGGCGGGGTAGGTGATGATCAGCTTGACCTTCTTGTCGGGGCCGACGATGAACACCGAGCGCACCGTCAGGGTGTCGTTGGCGTTGGGGTGGATCATGTCGTAGAGGTCGGCCACCTTGCGGTCGGGGTCCCCGATGACCGGGAAGGCCACGGCCTGGCCCTGGGTCTCCTCGATGTCCTTGTCCCACGAACGATGGGACTCCACTGAGTCGACCGACAAGCCGATGAGCTTGGTGTTGCGCTTGTCGAATTCGGACTTGGCCTTGGAGAAGGCCCCCAGCTCGGTGGTGCACACCGGGGTGAAGTCCTTCGGATGGGAGAACAGGATGCCCCACGAGTCACCCAGCCACTCGTGGAAATTGATCGTGCCCTCGGTCGTGTCGGCCGTGAAGTCGGGGGCGATGTCGCCCAGTCGAACTGCCATGTCTCCTCCTGCGTGTCGTCTCGCGGTGGCGTCGGATGTGTGCCGTGCGACCAGGAGTGTACCGGCCGTCGGGGCAATTGTCGACCGGGGAGGTCGGCTTTTACGGCCCGGTGCCGGGAGGTGCCGGGCCCGCCCGGGGCAGGGGATCACGGTCCGGCGGGTGGTCCGTGCTACGCCGCCCCTCTGGGAGAATGGGGCGGTGCCCGAGGTGATGCAGTCCGTTGCCGGCACGGAGGTACGCAGCGTGAGCGAGGCCGGGGAGAAGACCGTCGACGTACGACGCCGGGGAGCGGTCGTCGTCGTCACCGTGGTGCGCCCCGAGCGCCGCAACGCCGTCGACTCCGCCACCGCCGCCGCCCTGCTGGCGGCGTTCACCGCCTTCGAGGACGACGACGACGCCTCGGTGGCCGTCCTGACCGGGTCGGCGGGGACGTTCTGCGCCGGGGCCGACCTGAAGGCCCTGGCCGAGGGGGACCGCCGGCCCGTGACCGACGAGGGCCCGGGCCCCATGGGGCCCACCCGTCTCGAGCTCTCCAAGCCCGTCATCGCCGCCATCGAGGGCCACGCCGTCGCCGGCGGGCTGGAGCTGGCGCTGTGGTGCGACCTGCGGGTGGCCGCCACCGATGCCGTCCTGGGGGTGTACTGCCGGCGCTTCGGCGTTCCCCTGGTGGACGGGGGATCGGTGCGGCTCCCCCGCCTGATCGGCCAGAGCCACGCCCTCGACCTGGTACTGACGGGCCGCGGGGTGGGCGGGCCGGAGGCCGTGGCCATGGGCCTCGTGAACCGCCTGGCGCCCCCGGGCCAGGCCCTGGCGGTGGCACTCGCCCTGGCCCAGGAGCTGGCCGCACTGCCACAGCGGTGCCTGCGCAACGACCGGCGCTCGCTGCTCGGGCAGTGGGACCTGCCCGAGGCCGAGGCCCTGGTGCGCGAGGCCCGTCTGGGGCGCGACACCATCGCCAGCGGCGAGACCGAGGCCGGCGCCGCCCGCTTCGCCGGCGGGGCCGGGCGCCACGGCACCACGGTGGCCGCCGCCCCGAACCGGCCGGCAGCGGCAGCGGCAGCGGCACGGTCCGAGCAGCGGGAGCGGCGGCCGTGACCGCCGCTGCGTACGGGGCGGCCGAACGCCGCCCTCACGACCTGGACCCCGGCACGGTGGAGGACGAGCGCATGCCCGGACAGCACGTGGTGGCGGCGTTCGACTTCGACGGCACCCTCACCAGCGGCGGGAGCGTGTGGCAGTTCCTGACCGCCGTGCGGGGACGGCCCCGCGTGCTCGCCGCCGGCGTGCTCCTCTCCCCCTTGATGGTGCGGGCCGCCCTGTTCGGGGGTCGTGCCTCCGACGTGGCCAAGGAAGCGCTGTTCCGGGTCACGCTGGCCGGTCTGGACGCGGCCGAGATCGAGCGGCGGGCCGAGGACTTCGGCCTGGCCCACTACGCCCGGCGTCAGCGGACCCAGATGCGGGCCCGGCTCGAATGGCACCGCCATCAGGGTCACGAACTGGTCATCGTGTCGGCCTCCCCCGAGTACTACGTCCAGGCCGTGGGGCGGGAGCTGGGCGTCGACGCGGTGGTCGCCACCAGGCTGGCTGTCGACGACCAGGGTCGGCTCACCGGGCGCTTCGACGGGGCCAACTGCCGGGGCGAGGAGAAGTTGGCCCGCCTCGAGCAGTGGCTGGAGACCTCGCACCTCGACGACCACGACGGTGAAGGTGCCCCCGCCGGTGGTGCCCGGCCGCACACGGCTTCCGGCCCCGGTGGTCACGGGGACGAGCGGCCCTTCCTGTGGGCCTACGGCAACAGCGCCGGCGACCGCGCCCTGCTCCGGGCGGCCGACATCGGCGTGGACGCCGGCCGGCTGGGGCGCCTGGGCAAGCTGCGGGCCTTCCGCCGCCTGGGCGACGTCCTGACCGCGTGGTGAGGGGCGCCGCACCCCGCTCCCCGGCCCGGCCGCGGTGCGCCACCCCTCAGCGCCTGTCGAGCACCGCCACGTAGGGGTCGCCGGGCACCGTGCCCAGCACGTCGGCCATGTGCCAGCCCGTCCCCCGGAGCACGGACCGCATCTCGGCCCGCGACACGAACAGCCAGTCGAACCAGGGCGTGACCCAGCGCCGGTAGCGGGTGCGCACCCGGACCTGGCCCGGCATCCGGCCCCGAGCCTGGTTGCGGCGGTAGTAGGCCCGGTCGAGAGCGGGGGCGCCGCCGCAGTAGGGGTTGGTGCTCTCGGCCAGGATGCGGGTCCCGGGCACGGCCCGTTGGGCCCAGGCGCGCAAGACCCGGTGGGTGCGCTCGGGCGTGCCGAACAGCCCGAAGTTGTTCCCGAACAGCACGACGGTGTCGAACGTGTCCATGTGGCGGGCCAGGCCTTCGGCGGTCGTGCACCACAGCTGGCGCACCCCCCGCATGCCCGCCGCCCGCGTGGCCAGGGGCGAGGAGTCGAGCCCGACGACGTCGACGCCGCGTTCCTGGAGGTGCAGCGCCACCCGCCCGGCACCGCACCCCACGTCGACCACCCGGCCCCGGGCCAGGCGCAGGGCGCGGCGCTCCACCGGCTCCCAGTCGGGGTAGGGCGCCAGGTACACCTCGTGACCCGCCCCCGGGTCGAGCATGCCGTCGTCGCGCTCGATGGTCTCGGGCTCGGTCCCGCCCGCCGCCCAGTCCACCAGGGCCCGCCCGAAGGCGTCCGACGTGCGCGTCATCCGGTCGGCATGGGGAAGATGTGCTCCTCCCCCGCCATGCGGGCCATGGCCTCGGCCCGCTGTGCCTCGCTCAGGGGCGCACAGCGGGCCGCCGCCTCGATGGTGGCGAGGGCCAGCGCCGGCTCGCTCGGGGTGCACAGAGCGTGCACGCCGGGCGTGCCCAGCACGAAGTCGACGGCCCGCCCGATGTCGTGGGCCTCGGTGAGCGGCTCGTACCACGTGGTCGTGGTGTGGGCGCGCCCGCCCCAGGGCCGCGCCGCCACCGCCTTGATGGCCATCACCCCGACGTCGCGCCGCCCGGCCTCGTCCAGCAGGGCCTCGGCGTCGGCCCGGTAGGCGGGGTCGGCCCACAGGCGCGGGTTCACGGGGAACATCACCGTGTCGAGGTCGTAGCGCCGCAGCGCCTCGAGCTGGGCCGCCGGCGTGCCGAGATCGTGACCGGTGATGCCCACGAACCGGCACAGTCCCTGCTGTCGGGCCGCCAGCAGGACCTCGACCGCCGCCGCCCGGGCGTCGAGCTCGTCCATGTCGGTGACGGCGTGCAGCTGGTACAGGTCGAAGTGCTCGCACCGCAGCAGCCGCAGCGACTCCTCCAGTTGGGCCCGCACCCCGGCGGGGTCGTGGCGCATGGTCTTGCACGCCACGAACAGCCCGTCGCGCACCGGCGCCACCAGCGGGCCGAGCAGCTCCTGGGCCCGGCCGTAGCGCGGCGCCACGTCGAGATGGTTCACGCCGGCGGCGAGGGCGGCGGCGAACGTCGACGCCGTGCGGTCGGGGTCGGTGTCCCAGAACGCGGCCCCACCGAGCACCGCCAGCGACGACTGGTGCCCGGTCCTCCCGAGCCGGCGCGTGCGCATGGCCGGCAAATTACCCCGGCGCGGTGGCGCCCCCCACCAGGTGACCGCTCCACCCCGTCACCGACGTGGACACGTCGCCGAACTGGGGGGCGTCGCCGAAGTCGACGGCCTCGCCCGCGGCGGTGAGGATGAGGTAGCCGGACCCGGTGTGGGTGGCCAGAATGCCCGTGGCCGTGGCGTGCACCTCGATGCCGGGGAGCGATCCCTCGAAGGCGGCGTCGCCGAAGGAGAACACCCCGCCATCGGCGGCCACGAGCCAGTAGCCGCCCCCGTCGGGCGTGGGCGCCATGCCCACCACCGGGGCGTTCAGGTGGGTGGCGCCCATCGATCC
>JGI12269J14319_10002631_pt1 | contig 17164 bp, 11 predicted proteins | sample PeaSoiSIISIP2007_FD_14319 | JGI IMG/M metagenome (IMG submission 14319) | reverse complement strand
GCGGTGGCGGCGCGGGCGGCGAGTTCGGTCAGCGCCATGGCCTGGGCTTCAGCGACGGAAGGTTCGCGGGTGCCCTCCAGGATGCAGTACCAGGCGTCCGCTTCGGCCAGGGTGCCCGGCCCGTCCAGCGCGGGGCCGAGCCGGGCGAGGAGGGTGGCGTAGCGCAGCTGGATGTCGGGCAGGTGCTTGATCGCGGCACGGACCCGGGCCAGCTCTGCCTGATGCCGGAAATCCCCCCAGGCGTGCTTCAGCCAGTCGGCATCCAGCCGCTCCAGGAACCCGACGGTGTTCACCGGCGGCCCGCACGGGGCGGTGATGGCCAGGATGAGGGCGGCCTGGAGGATGTCGGCGTAGTAGGCAGCGTTGCCGGTGCCCGTGTCGATCATCTGGTACAGCAGCACGGCCAGGTCGTGGGGCGGCAGTTCCCACAGGGACAGGCGAGCCTCGTCTGGCCAGACGGCGACCCGGCGGGCGCCGCCACCGTAGATCAGGCGCCGGGTTCGGTCGGCCTTGACCCGGGCGTCGCGGCCGCCCTTGCAGTCCAGCACGATCAGCAGGGGTCGGGGCCCGCGCCCGGCTCTGGCCTGCTGGAGGGCGGCGGTGAACCAGCCGGCCCACAGCCGGATCATCAGGTTGGTCTTTCCGCTGCCGGTCGAGCCCACCACGACCATGTGCCGGGAGCACGCCTCCGCCGGGAGGGTAAAGACGGGGTGCCAGCGGTGCCCGATGGCGCGGATGGTCCCGCCGACCGGGATCTTCGCGTGTGCGGCGAGGAGGGGGACGGCGCCGGGGGCCTTGGTCAGTCCCCTCGCGGTGCGGACCTGCCGTTTCCACTGGCGGGTGTCGAAGGTAATGGGGGCCGAGGCCATCCACCCGCCGATCCCGGCGGTCATGGCGTACGTCCGCCAGGCCCACACCAGCCCCGCCAGGGCTAGCCCGGCCGGGACCGCGACCGGGGCCAGCAGGGCGAAGACCCTCGCCACGTTGGCCAGGTCGGGTGCCGGGTCGGGGGCCAGGTGGTGCCAGCCTCCGGCCCACGCCTCGCCCGGGACCCGGGCGGCCGCCCAGCCCGGCGTCCGGACCTCCAGGACGGTCAGCCACGCCGCGCTGACCGGGAGGGCCCAGGCGGCGGTCCGGTACAGCCGGACCGGTGGCCAGCCGCGCAGCCAGGCCGCCACGTATCCGAGGGCCGCCACCACCGTCACCGGCCACACGGCGGCCGCCGCCGCAGCCAGCAGCAGCCAGCCGATCGCCTTGGCCAACTGGCGCAGCAGCCAAAGGCCCGCGGCCAACTTCAGCCACGACCACACGCTCACCGGGCCGGCTCCGTCATCATGATCCCCAGCCTTTCCCGCAGCAAGAGCAGTCTTTGATGCCCAGCGTCAACGAACGCGTACGAGATGTGACGATTGTTCCGCACGGGCCAGTAGCCGGATGACTCGCGCGATATCTGTAAGCGCATCGTCATGAATACATTCCGTAGTCACAGCGGGCGGAATAAACGGACCGGGCGGCCCGTGGAGCAGAGCGAAATAGGTCAGCTCGGGCGGGAACCACACGGCGTTCGGGATAACGGGTTGTCGAGCCGGAACCGGAGTACGGTCGGCCGGGAGCGGTCGAGGCTAAGCTCTCGAGACAGAGTCTGATCAGTTGATGATCGACCTTCTGTGGTGGGGGGATCGAGTTTCGTGTTTACCGATCCTGCGGGTCAGTTCTCCTTCGACCTTCCGCTGCGGCTCGTCTATCAGCCGGTGGAGTCAACCCTGACCACGGTCACGTTCCGAGGCTGGAATGACCCTTCAGAAGCGTTCAGCATAGCCGCGCGCATGTCCCTGACCTCCGCGGCGGCGTCCTGGGATGAGTGGACCGACCGCGTCGCCGAGGTGACGGAAACTGATCGCGACCGGCTCACGCTAGTGCGGCGAGGCAGGGTGACCGGCCTGCTGGCGCACCTTGAGGACGACGCCGCTGGCGGGCGCAGCGATACGTTCGTCGCGCGCGGGGTCCGCATCGATGTGCAGGCGCGGCACTGGCCAGCGGCTGGTGTCGATCATCCCGGTCCTTCGGATGCCTTCGAGCGGATCTGGCAGACGCTCAGCGTTCCCGCCAACTCCTTCCTGCCCACGATGCAGTCCGAGAAAGAATTGAGTCGCCTGCTGGACAAGGGCAGGAAGGACGGGGCACGGGGGCGGCGTGACTCAGCACGGCAGCGACTGCAGGAGGTGCGCAGGCTCGCGCAAACGATGTACCTGTACGCGCTGGCGGACCCGCACAGCATGCCGGAGATCCCAGCGGTCCAGTACATCGTGGCCGCGCTAGCGAACCTCTTCCAGCTCGACGGCGACGTCATTCAGCTGCGCGACGCCGATCAGCTGGCCTGGCGCGCCTACGCCGAGCTGGCCGGCCTGCCCGTTCCAGCCAGCCAGGCCGCTCAGGTCCGCACGCGGCTGGAAGACATGATTCGCAACATCGGGCAACTGCATCCCCGTGTCCCTGGTGAAGAGCAGCACGAGGGCATGCCTTATCCCGGCTGGGGCACGGCGCGCATGCGCGTCATCCCCTACGGCTTCGAGATAGACAAGGCGAAGGCCGGATCGGACCCTCAGACACCACCGGTAACGGAACTCTGCGAAGCCCTGGTCCGTGATCTGCTGACCTGGCAGCTCGGCCAGGAGATCACGATAAGGGCCGACCAGGCCGGGTCGATGAGCGAGGCTGAGCTCGCGCGGATGGCCAGGACACAAAGCAGGTACGTGATCTTCCCGAGCCTGGTGAACTATTTGCTGGCCCTGGCTGGGCTCCGCTCGCACGAGAACGACCCGGTCGGATCCGCCGACGCCAGCGCCCTAGCGGCGGAGATCGCGCGCGATGTGGCCAGCGACGACCAGTGGAGGAAGAGCGCCACCGAAGGGGGTCTGACCGATCCGCTGAACACGCTGGCGAGGGCGCTCTGTCTCCATGCGTCCAGCCTGTGGACCGTTCACGACGAGCAGAGTCTGTCCGATGCGGAAACGGATCTCGTCGAAGCGGCCCGCATCGCTGATGAGCTAGCAGATCAGGGTGAGTTGCGGGCCCAGATCTGCCGCCAGCAAGCAGGCCTGTACCTGGAGACGGAGCGGAAGAAGGAGGCCCTCGAGGTCATCGAGCGAGGGCTGCGTGCCTGCCAGAACCTGCCTCCCACGTCAGCGGAAGTTAGCCTGCGCACTTTCCGCGCGTCGTGCCTGCTTGACGCCGGTGACATCGACGGAGCCGAAGCCGCGCTCAAGGACCTGCGTTATCCAGCGGACGGTGACCGGTTCGCCGTGCAGCATCTTCGGGCCGACGCGATGTTCGCGGCCGCCACGGTGCAGGCCGCTCGCGGCCAAACCGAGCAGGCCCTGGCCGCTCTGGCCGGTGCACTTGAGACCGTCTTCAAGCTGAGCGCATTCGACGAGCAGGCGATGAGGATGCTGCAGTACGGCGGCAAGCTCGAAGTCGACCGGCGGTTCGATCTCGCCCTCAAGCTGAACCTCGCCGCCATCGCCGCGCTGGAGGCCCGGCGAGCCACGATGGGCTCCAGCGACTATCAAGTGAACTTTGACGAGTCGCAGTGGCGCCGTGAGGCCTATGCCAATCTCGCCGGGCTCCTGATGCTCGTCGACGGCGCACAGGCCATGGCGGCGGCGGACATGGGGCGGGCGCGCGTGCTGGCTGATCTGCTCGGTATTCGCGCCGCGACGAGTGGCGCGGGTGCTCCCGTGGAGCCGCCGCCAGAACTTACGGCCAGTCAGCCCGACCAGGCCCTCGAGACGGCCGCGGATTACGTCCTCCGCTCGGCAGACCAGGTATTCCGCCGGCAAGGAAGCCTGCCCCAGATGACCGGCGACGAGGTCCGGGACCTGGCCAGGACGGCGAAAAGCACCGTTCTCATGATTCAGCCCTACGGCGATACCTTGGCGTTGTTCCTGCTCGCCCCTTCAGGCGAGGTGCGCACCAGGCTTTCTCAGGCTCACCTCGATGAGGTAAGCGCCGACTTGGAGCAGGTCAATGCGGCCTTGCGGATCTTCACCGTGCCCCGCGGCGGGGCTGACGCGGAGAGCAGCACGGCCGCGGAGCCTGCCACAGTTCTCAGTGGAGCGCTTCACCGGCTCTGGCAAGCGCTGATCGAACCAGTTGCCGCAGGCTTGCCTGAGNGCGGGCCACTCATCGTCGTTCCGTACCGGGACCTGGCCCTCGTACCGTATGCACTGCTCCAGGACGCGGACGGCAACCGGCTCATCGATCGCTTCACGCTCGAGATCACGCCGTCTCTGGCCATCCTGGCCGACCTGATCCGTCGCGGCCCTTATCGCGGTTCACCTCAGCGCGTCTACCTCGCCGGCGATCCTGCCGTCGACCGTGAGCAGCTCTTGCCGGCGCTGAGCGGCGCTCTTCAAGAGGTCGGCGAGATCAGCGAGCGGCTGAGGCGGGCGGGCGTGAGCGAGAAGCGGATTGCCCTCCGCCACGGGGTTTCGGCCAGCCTGGAGTCCTACCGGTCCGAGGCCGTGCACTGCGACCTTGTTCACCTGGCCTGCCATGGGCGTCTTGAGGAGCCCGCGGCTAGCTCCAGGCTCTACCTCGCCGCCGGGCCGTCAGACGACGGCCTGCTCCTCGCCGCTGAGACCAGCCAGATCCCGCTTGATGATGCGCTAGTCTTCCTCTCCGCCTGCCAGACCGGGCAGGGCCGGCCCACGGCGGATGGCGTCATCGGTTTCGGGCGAGCGTTCCTGCAGGCCGGGGCGAGGGCGGTAGTCGCATCGCTCTGGAAAGTCGCCGATGCCGCCACCTGCGTGCTGGCCGGCCACTTCTACGATGCGCTACTCACCGGATCCAGCGCCGCTGAAGCGCTCCAAAAGGCCATGCTGGCGTTGCGGGACGACCTCTCGGCCGGCCGGGTGATCGGGCCCGATGGGACCGCGCTCACGCCCGAGCCCGCCAACTGGGCGGCGTTCTTTGCTTTTGGAGATGCTCTATCCGTCAGCTATGCGGAGACCGCGAGATCCGTGGAGGTGCGAACGTGAACGCGAACTGGCTCGTGGACGAGACCCGTCCCCTGGACCCGGCGGCCATCAGGCAGATCCAGCGCGAGACCCCCAGCGCGGGAGCCCCGCTGGTGCGTGGTGCCGCCACTTCTCCTCGGCTGGCCGTGCTGCTCAGGCAGGTCGTCTGCCAGGACGTCCATAAACTCTTCGGCTCCGCCGAGATCCGGCTGGACGCCCTGGTGGTGAACGGCCGGGGCCAGCGGGACCGGCCTGAGTCTTTCTACATGCCGGGCACGTTCCGCTTCCCTGACGTCCGGGACCACCAGCAACTTCCCATTGATCCGGATCACGGATTGCTGATTTTCAACGGGGAACCCCGGCACTTCCTGGATATCTTCATCGTCGCCTCCCGCGACCGCCGAGATTCTGACGACCTCGCCACGCTGCTCCATCGCTCGCTAACCGATCCACAGACCCAGGGCGCCGTGAGCGCGCTGTTTGCTCTCGGCGTGGCCGCGCCGGCGGCCGCGGCGATAGCGGCCGGAGTCGCCGCGTCCGGGGCTCTCGGGGACCTCGCATACCGGGTGATCAGGGCCCTTTCGGACCAGACCATCGGCATGTACCGCGGGTCATTCCTGCAGTACCGGGACCGCTTCGGGGTAGGGCGTCATCCCTCAGGTGACCACAGCTTCATCCAGAACGACCTGGAATTCTGGTTTGAGGTAGCCCTCGACCAGGCAGTTCCTGCCTGAACCCGCTGCAGCTGAACGGCGCCCGAAGCGTGCGACAAGGCCGTTGATCGGCTGGGTGCTTAGCTCTTAAGCCGTCCCGACCGTGGGTATGAGACGGCAGGTGGATCCGGTGCAGGCGTTGCGGCAGATCGCGTTCGAGCTGGAGCGTGGGGGCGCGCCCACGTACCGGGTCCAGGCGTTCCGCCGCGCCGCCCAGGTGGCGGAGAGCCTCCCGGCGGGCGAGCTCGAGCGCCGGGCGCGCGACGGGACCCTGCAGGGGTTGCCCGGGATCGGCGAGACCACCGCCCGCGTCATCGCCGAGGCTTTGCGCGGGGAGCAGCCGGCGTACCTGACCCGCCTGCTCGGGGAGCAACCGCCCGCGGAACGCGACGGGCTGCGCGCGGCGCTGCGGGGCGACTGCCACACGCATTCGGACTGGTCGGACGGCGGGAGCCCACCGGAGGAGATGGCTAGGACTGCGCTCTACCTGGGACACGAGTGGATCGCGCTGACCGATCACTCGCCGCGGCTGACCGTGGCCAACGGGCTCTCGGCGGAGCGGCTCCGCGAGCAGCTCAGGCTGGTCCGGCGGCTGAACGACGAGCTCGCCCCGTTCCGGGTGCTGACCGGGATCGAGGTCGACATCCTCGAGGATGGCTCGCTTGACCAGAGCGAGGATCTGCTCGAGCAGCTTGACGTCGTGGTGGCCAGCGTCCATTCCCAGCTCCGCATGCCGACCAGGCCGATGACCGACCGGATGGTGAACGCGATCCGCAACCCGCACGTCGACGTGCTCGGGCACTGCACCGGCCGGCTCCTCGGCGGCGGCCGCGGCCGCAGACCGGAGTCGGTATTCGACCCGGAGGCGGTCTTCGGCGCTTGCCGTGCACAGGGCGTCGCGGTGGAGATCAACTGCCGGCCGGAGCGGGCGGACCCGCCCGACCGGCTGCTCGGGCTCGCCGCCGCGACCGGGTGTCTGTTCGCCATCGACTCCGACGCGCACGCGCCCGGCCAGCTCGACTGGCTGGGTAACGGGACGGTTCGGGCAGAGAAGTTCGGCATCACGGCGGAGCGCGTGATCAATGCCCGCGGCGCGGACGAGGTGGCCGGGCGCGGTGCGCGCTAAGCCGGGCGGGGCTGGTCCGGAGGCCGGGGGCGGGGCCGATCCGGAGGCGGGGGCCGTGCGGCTGTTCCGCGAGCGTTACTGGCGGGAGCCCGAGGGCGTCTGGCGGGCCCCCGGCCGCGTCAATTTCATCGGCGAGCACACCGACTACAACGATGGATTCGCGCTGCCGTTCGCGATCGGCGCCGGGGTCTGCGTGGCCGCCGCCACCCGGGCGGACGGGATGATCGCGTTGTCGTCGCGGCAGTACGGCCAGGGGGTACTGACAGTTCCGCCGGGGGCCCTAGCGCCTGGCGCGGTCCGCGGGTGGGCGGCGTACCCGGCGGGGGTCGCGTGGGCCCTGCGGTCGGCCGGCCTCCGGGTGGGCGGCGCGAGCCTGGCCGTCGACGCCGATCTGCCGGCCGGGGCCGGCCTGTCCTCATCCGCGGCGCTGGAGTGCGCGACCGGGCTCGCGCTGAGCGAGCTTTACTGGCTGGCGGTGCCGCGCCCGGAACTGGCGGCGTTCGGGCGACGGGCGGAGAACGATTTTGTCGGCGTGCCCACCGGGCTGATGGATCAGCTGGCCGTGCTGCTCGGCCGGGCCGGGCACGCGCTGCTGCTGGACTGCCGGGACGGCACCGGGACCTCGGTGCCGCTAGATCCCGCCGCGGCCGGGCTGGCCCTGCTGGTCATCGACACCCGCGCGCGGCACGAGCTGACCGACGGCGGGTACGCGGCGCGCCGTCGCGCGTGCGAGAACGCGGCGCGGGTGCTGGGCGTACGTTCGCTGCGCCAGATTACCGAGGTGAGCGAGCTGGGCGGGCTGGGCGACGCGGTGCTCCGCCGGCGGGCGCGGCACGTGGTCAGCGAGAACCGCCGCGTCCTGGAGGTGGCCGGGCTGCTGCGCGCCGGCCAGCTGGGCCAGGTCGGGCCGCTGCTGACCGCCTCGCACGTGTCGCTGCGCGATGACTTCGAGGTGTCCTGGCCGGAGGCCGACGCCGCGGTCGAGGCGGCGCTGGAGGCTGGGGCGCTGGGGGCCCGGATGACGGGAGGCGGCTTCGGCGGCTCGGTGATCGCGCTGGCCCCGGCCGCGGCCGCCGCCGGGGTGATCGGCGCCGTGATCGATGTCTTTGGACAGCGGGGGTGGCGGAACCCGGCGATCAGGCCGACCCAGCCCGCGCAGGGCGCGGTCAGACTGCGCTGATCCTGCTCCCGACGGATCGTCAGGCGGTCAGCCGAGCTGGCGNAGGCGCTCGGCGGCCGCCTCGGGCACGACGTCGTTAGCGAACGCGCCCATGCCAGATTCCGATCCGGCCAGGTACTTGAGCTTGCCCGGCGCGCGCCTGATCGTGAACAGCTCCAAGTGCAGCGCGAACTCGTCGCGGCCGTGGCGGACCGGAGCCTGGTGCCAGCCGGAGACGTACGGGGCCGGGATGCCGAACAGCCGGTCGAACCGGCGTAGCAGGTCGAGGTAGAGCTCGCCGAACTCGGTCCGGGCCGCGTCCGCCAGCGCGGCCAGGTCGGGCACGCGTCGGCGCGGGTACAGGTGAACCTCGTAGGGCCAGCGCGCGGCGTAGGGCACGAAGGCCGTCCAGTGGCGGCCCTGGAGCACAATCCGGCGCGAGTCTGCGTGCTCGGCTTCCAGGAGGTCGTCGAACAGGTTGCGGCCGGTCCTCTTCCTGTAGCTGGCGCACGAGGCCAGCATGCGGTCGGTCCGCGGGGTGACGTACGGGTAGGCATAGATCTGCCCGTGCGGATGCGAGAGCGTCACCCCGATCTCGGCGCCCCGGTTCTCGAAGCAGTAGACCTGCTCGACGCCGGGGAGGCTGGCCAGCCCGGCGGAGCGGTCCACCCAGGCCGCCATGACGACCGCGGCCTGGTCCGGGGTCAGGTCGGCGAAAGAGGCGTCGTGCCGCGGGCTGAAGCAGACGACCTCGCACCGGCCGCCGGCCGGACGGCCGGCCAGGAGGCGGTCGCCGTCGCCGGCGTGGCCCGCGTCCCCGGAGGCGTGGCCTGCGTCCCCGGATCCGAGCGTGGGAAAGCGGTTCTCGAAGACCGCGACCGCGTAGTCGGGGGCCGGGATCTCGGTGCGGCGTTCGGCCGTCGAGGGGCACAGCGGGCAGTGGCTGGCGTCGGGCTCGAAGGTCCGGTCCTGGCGGTGGCTGGCGATGACCACCCACTCGCCGAGCAGCTGGTCGCGGCGGGCCTGCGACTGGACGTGGAGCGGGCCGAGGGAGCGGCAGTCTGGATAGTCAGCCGGGCGTTCGGGGACGGCGCCGAAGTACATCAGCTCGCGTCCGTCGGCCAGGGGGATCGTGATCTTCCTGACGCTCCCGAGCGTGCCCGTTGCCATGGGCCCATGCTGGCAGAATCCTGGCCGGCGACGCCATGAGGTGCGGCGCCGACCCTGATGGCTACCCCCAGATCGCCAACCCGGTGCCGGGGTCGAAGAACTGGATGCCGTCGGCCTTGATGGCGAACGTGGCGCGCTCACCCACCTTGACCGGGCTGCCCGGGTCGACGCGGGCCACGCCCTCTCCGGCCTCGGTGACCGCTTCCTCGTCCGCGCTGGCCAGGCCTTCGGCCCGGACCCGCCGGGCATCGATCGTGAAGTGGACCATGAGCTCCGAGCCCAAGGCCTCGATCAGGTCGACGTCGCCGACCAGGGTCGGTCCCACGGCGCCGTTGACGGCGGCGGGCAGGTGCTCCGGCCGCAGGCCCACGACCACCTTCTGGCCGGCGTAGCCAGCCAGGGCGGGACGGGCCGACCGCACCGAGGCCGGGAGCTCGATGTCCTGGGACCCGAGCCGGAAGGACCGGGCGCCCTCGGTCACCGACGCGTCGTACAGGTTCATGGCCGGCGAGCCGATGAACGCCGCGACGAACAGGTTGTCCGGGCGGTCGTAGAGCACCTGCGGGTGGTCGACCTGCTGGAGCACCCCGGCCCGCATGACCGCGACCCGGTCGCCCATGGTCATGGCCTCGACCTGGTCGTGGGTCACGTACATGGTGGCCACGTTGATGCGCCGCTGGATCCGCTGGACCTCGGCGCGCATCTGGACGCGCAGCTTGGCGTCCAGGTTGGACAGCGGCTCGTCCATCAGGAACACGGCCGGCTCGCGCACGATCGCCCGGCCCATCGCCACCCGCTGCCGCTGGCCACCCGACAGCTGGCCCGGCTTGCGGTCCAGCCAGTCCGAGAGCCCGAGAATGTCGGCGGTCTCTTTTACCTTGGCCGCGATCTCGGACTTGGACAGCTTGCGCATCCTGAGCGCGAAGCCGATGTTGTCGGCCACGGACATATGCGGGTATAGCGCGTAATTCTGGAACACCATCGCGATGTCCCGGTCCTTGGGCGTGACGTCGTTCACCACCTTCCCGCCGATGCTCAGCGTGCCGGAGGAGATCTCCTCCAGCCCGGCCACCATCCGCAGCGCGGTGGTCTTACCGCACCCTGACGGGCCTACCAGCACCATGAACTCGCCGTCGCGCACGTCCAGGTCCAGGTCCCTCACGGCATGGAAGCCGTTGGGATAGAGCTTGTTGATCTGCTCCAGGGCTATCGTGGCCATCGCGCCTCCCGGGGACAAGGCTGTACGCGTCGCTAGTTGATGGAAGGTTCCACCTAATGGGTACGCCCAGCCGCCACCGGTGTCAAGGGGAAGTTTCGCGGTTCGGTCGGTCGCGGGGGGCTCCGCGGACCAGCCGACCGCTCCAGGCTGCGCGGGTCCTGCGGGCCAGCTGACGGCTCAGGGCTGCGCGGGCCTGGCCGTGCTGGCCCGGGCTATCAGCTCGAGCGGGAGTTCCTGGCGCTGCGGGACAACCCGCTCCCCCCGCAGCAGGGCGCACAGCCGTCGCGCGCCCTCCGCGCCGCTCCGCTCGAGGGGCTGGCGGACGGTGCTCAGGCCGAGGAAGCCCGCGGACTCGATGTCGTCGAAGCCGATAAGCGACAGCTGGTCTGGCACCGGAACGCCGAGCCGGTCCGCCGCCGCGAGCACGCCGATGGCCTGGCTATCGGAGGCCGCGAAGATCGCCGACGGGGGCTCGGCCGACTTGAGCAGCTGAGCGGCGTGCTCGGCCGCAGTGCCCGCGTCGTGCGGGCCGCGCCGGATCAGCTCGGCCTCGGCGCTAAGGCCCGCCGCGATGAGGGCCTGCCGGAATCCTCGCAGCCGGCTGGCCGAGGAGGTGAAGCCCAGGCCGACCGGGGGCCTGGCGGACGCCATGTCACCCACGAAGCCGATCCGGCGATGCCCCAGCCCAATCAGATGTTCGGCGGCCAGCCGTCCGCCCGCCACGTCGTCGACGACCGTATGCGGAACCCCGGCGACGGCCGCGTCTACGCTGACCAGCGCCACCTCCGCGCTGGCGAACTGGGCCAGATGCTTAGAGGACAGCGGCAGGCTAATGGCCAGGACCCCGTCGACGCGGTGCGCCGGGAGCAGGGCGTCGAGGTGCCTGTCCCGCTCCGCGGGAGCGTCCACGTTGCACACGATCGTGTCGTAGCCCTGCTCCGCGAGGACCGCGAGGGCGCTCGCCACCCGGACCACGACCGACGGCCTGGTCATGTGGGTGACGACGATCGCCACGGTCCGGGGGGTGCCGCGGACCAGCGCCGCGGCCTGGTGAGTGGGCCGGTAGGCGGACCGGTCGGCGTCGTATCGTTCGCCGCGCCGCGCGCGGCCTTCCAGCGCGGGCAGCAGGGGCTGCTCGCCGCCGGTGCTCTCCCCCAGCCGCAGGGGGGCCGCTACCACCTCGCCGGGGGACCCGTCAGGACCGTGGTCGACCTGCCGCAGGGCCCGGGTCACCATCCGCGCGGAGATATCGTCAACCGGGATGGTGACGCTGGTCAGGGTCGGGTGCAGGTCGGCTGCGATGCTTCCGTCGAAGCCGGTGACGCCGAGATCGCGGCCGATGCGCAGCCGCAGTTCCGCGGCCACCCCGTAGACGACGGCGGCCAGCCGGTCACTGCCGGTCACGATCGCGTCCGGGCGGATGCCCGCGCGGACGCCGCGCTGAGCGCCGGTCAGCAGCGACCGGATCTTCCTGCGGGCACTGGCGTCGTCGACGATCAGCATCTCGGCCTGGTCGGCCGGGATGCCCCGGCGGGCCAGGCCGGCCCTGAACCCGGCGGCCCGCTGATGATCCCACAGGCTCTCCGACCGGTAACCGAGGAACGCGATGCGCTCATAACCGCGGCCCAGGACGTGCTCGACGGCGGTCGCAATGGCTTCGTGGTTGTCGATGTCCACCCAGTGTTGCGGCAGCGCGGGGCCGGTCCGGCCGAAACACGCGAAGGGCATCCCCGCCTCGGCCAGCAGGCTCACGCGAGGGTCTTCGAGCTGCATCTCCGACAGCAGGAAGGCGTCCACGCTGCGGCTGGCAATCAGGCGGCGCATGTCGTCCAGGGGGTTCCCGTCCGGCACGACGACCACCATGCTGTAACCCCGGCGGCCGCTGGCCGCCGCCAGCGCCTGCAGGAACTGCTGCATGATGTAGTTGCTCGGGAGCAACTGGACCCGGGGCAGCACGTACGCGATCTGTCCCGCGCGGCGCGAGCGCAGGCTTCGGGCGCCGTGGTGCGGGTGGTACCCCAGCGTGGCCACCGCCTCGAGCACCCGGGCCCGGGCGGCCTCGCCGACCCGACCGCTGCCGTTGAGTACGTTCGAGACGGTCTGCCGGCCTACACCGGCGGCGCGGGCCACGTCCTGAATCGTTACCTGACCCGCCGACGCTCTGGCTTGGCCTTCTACAGGTCTGGTCACTCCCTCACGGTACATCTGGACAAGTCACCTCTTGACAGCAGATAATCACGGCGTTTCTATGTGATAGATCGTTCCACCAACCAGCCTACTCCGGGTGCCTCGCCAGGCCCGGGGGGACGGTCCCGGTGCGGAGGGAGAGTCCCGTGCAGCAAGACAACGATCTGCGGTCGGGTCGGAACCACCGGACCGGCGCTCCTGCCGCCGGGGGTCCCGGGGTTCCTGAGCCACCCGAGGCCTCCGGCGGTGGCCCGGTGCTGAGCCGCCGTTCGATGATGAAGGCGCTAGGGTTCGGGGCGGCCGCGCTCGCCGGCCCCGGCCTGGTCGCTGGCTGTTCTTCGGCCGGCAGCAGCGGGGTCACCAGGATCGTGTTCGAGGAGACCAAGCCCGAGGTCGTCCCGTACTTCAACAACCTGGTCGCGAAGTTCAACGCGACGCACCCGAACATTGTGGTGACGCACGACTTCTCCTCCAGCCTCATCGCGGAGTTCGTGCGCGGGAACCCGCCCGCTATCGACTGCGACAACTACAACCTGACCACGTCCATCTTCGTCGCCCGCGGCGTGCTGGCCGACCTGTCCGGCCTGCCCCAGGCCCAGACCATCGACCCGAACATCCAGGCGCTCGTCTCTCAGTACGCCTCCTTCCACGGCGAGACCAGCGTCCTGCCCTATTCGGTGGCCGCCGAGGGCGTCATCTACAACGTGGACCTTTTCGACAAGGTCGGTGTTTCCTCCGTCCCCACCACATGGACCGAGTTCCTCGGGGTGTGCGAGAAGTTCAAGTCGGCGAACATCACGCCGATCTACCAGACATTCGGAGACACCTGGACGACGCAGCAGGGCCTGTTCGATTACACCGTCGGCGGCATGGTCGACGTGGCGGGCTTCTACAAGCAGCTCAACGCTGAGGGCACCAACCTCGGTCCTAACTCTTCGGTGTCGTTCGAGAAGGACTTCACCCCGGCCTGCAAGCAGATGCTCAGCCTGAATCAGTATTTCAACGCCAACCCCATTGCCCAGCACTACGCCGAAGGCAACCAGGCCTTCGCGGCCAGTCAGGCGGGCATGTACATGCAGGGGCCGTGGGCCGTGGGCGAGGTTCTCACCATCAATCCCAAGCTCAAAATGGGCACCTTCCCGCTGCCCGTCACCGACGACGCGTCCCAGACCAAGTGCCGGGTCAACCTCGACCTGGCCATCTGGCTACCGCGATCGCAGGCGCCCGCCCAGCGGGCCGCGGCCATCCAGTTCCTCGACTACCTCATGCAGCCGAGCGTCATGAACGCGTACAACCAGGCCAACCTGGCGTTCTCGCCGCTCAAGAACGCTCCGCCGCAGAGCAGCCCGCTGGTCTCCGGCCTCAATGAGTACGTCAGCTCCGGGCGGTTCTACCAGGGACCGGGGACGTACGTGCCGATCACGATCCCGGTCGGGAACCTCATCCAGGAAATGATGCTGACCGGCAACGTCGGCGGATTCACCACGTCGATGGACAGCGCGTTCAAGCGCCTGGCCATCCGGACGTCGGCGTGAGCCCGCATGAGTACCGGATCTAGGAGGCAGGCATGACCGCGACCGCATTGCGTTCCCAGGGGACCGCAGTCCGCGCCAGGCGGAACCCGCTCAGCATGGTGAAGAGCATTTTCTTCCCGGTGTCGCCGACGTACCTGCTGATGGTCATCCCGGCGATCATCCTGTTCACGTTCTTCATCATCTACCCGGCGGTTCAGGGAGCGTTCTGGAGCTTCACGAACTACGTGGGGTACGGGAGCTCCAAATTCATCGGTTTGGCCAATTTCAAGGCGGCGTTCGCCGACCCGACCATCCGGGACTCCTACGGGTTCACGCTGCTCTTCGCGGTCGTGGCGTGCATCGTCACCAACGTCGTGGCCATGGGCCTGGCGCTCGCGCTGAACGCCAGTATCAGATGGCGGACGGGGTTCCGCACGATCTTCTTTATGCCGATGGTCCTGTCGGGCCTGATCGTGTCCTACATTTTCACGTTCATCATCGGCACGTCGGTCCCGATCATCTCCGCGGCGATCCATTTCGCCCCGCTGGAGTCCGACATCCTCGCTAACCAGCATCTCGCCTGGCTCGGCGTTGTCTTCGTCGCTGCCTGGGTGGCCGTCCCGGGCGCGATCATCATCTACCTGGCCGGGCTAGTTTCCATCCCGTCAGAGGTTTACGAAGCCGCCTCGATCGACGGGGCGAGCGGGTGGAAGAAGTTCCAGACCATGACCTTCCCGCTGCTCTTCCCGTTCTTCATCATCAACACCATCCTGACGTTCAAGGGCTTCCTCAACGTGTACGACGTCGTCGTCGGCCTGACCGGAGGCGGTCCAGGCACCGCGACCACGAGCGTGGCGCAGACGATCTTCAACGGCTTCTACAGCGGCGACTACGCCTACCAGATGGCCAATGCGGTCATCTTCTTCATCATCACGCTGTTCTTCGCGCTCTTCCAGCTCAGCGTTATCAGGCGACGGGGAGGGAGTCTGTAAATGGCGACCCAGGTAACTACCGCACCCGTGGCCGCGCCGCGGATCAGGGAACGGCGGCGCCTCACGCCGGAGGGCGGGCGGATCAACTGGGGGCTGACGGTCGTCATCGCGATCATTGCCCTAGTCGTCATCATCCCGCTGTACTTCGCCATCGCCATGGCCCTGAAGTCGCCGGCCCAGACCGGCACGGGCACCGGATTCAACTTCCCCTGGCCGATCCAATGGGGAAATTTCCGGGCCGCGTGGGACCTGACCGACTTCCCGCTGGCGTTCTCGATGAGCCTGCTGGTCACGGTCATCGCCGTGGTCGGGGAGATCCTGGTGAGCGCGGTGGCGGCCTGGTCGATCGTGCGTAACTGGGGCCACTGGCAGTTCAAGGCGACGTTCATCTACCTGATGCTCGCCCTGTTCATTCCGTTCCCGGTCGTAGCGCTGCCGCAGGTCAAGCTCACGGCGGCGATCGGCCTGGACAACCCGTTCGGCGTCGCGATCCTGCACATCATGTTCCAGCTGGCCTTCAACGTGCTGCTCTTCTCCGCCTANATCNGGGGCATTCCCGTCGAGCTCGAGGAGAGCGCGCGGATCGACGGCTGCAGCACCTGGCAGACNTTCCGGAGGGTNGTGCTGCCGCTGCTGACCCCGATCGCCGCCACCGTCGGCATCTTCGCCTTCCTGCAGTCCTGGAACGACTTCATGATGCCGCAGCTGGTCACGGCCAACCCGAAGTGGCAGACCCTCCCGGTGGTCCAGTACCTGTTCCAGGACCAGTTCACCGGGAACTTCAACGTCGCCTTCGCGTCGTACCTCATGGCCCTGCTGCCGACCCTCGTCGTCTTCCTCATCGCGCAACGCTGGGTGGTCAGCGGCATCATGCGCGGCTCGATCAAGTAGCTCAGGGAGTCACCTGGACCGGACGGACAACCGACATGGACTCCTCATCGCGTCCTGCCGCCACCAACGCCGAATGGTGGCGGCAGGCGGCGGTCTACCAGATCTACCCGCGCAGCTTCGCCGACTCTGACGGGGACGGCGTGGGCGACCTCCGGGGGATTACCGCGCGGATCGGGTACCTGGCCGCCCTGGGCATCGACGCGGTCTGGCTCAGCCCGTTCTACCCGTCCGCCCTGGCGGACGGCGGGTACGACGTGGACGATTACCGCGACGTCGACCCGCGCCTGGGTACGCTGGCCGATTTCGACGAGCTGACCGCCGGCCTGCACGCATACGGGATCAAGGTCATGGTCGACATCGTGCCGAACCACAGCTCGGACCGGCACGCCTGGTTCCGTGAGGCCCTGGTCGCCCCTCAGGGGTCGCGGGCCAGGGACAGGTACATCTTCCGCGACGGGCGGGGGCCGGACGGGGCGCAGCCGCCCGCGGACTGGCCGTCCGCGTTCGGCGGGCCGGCCTGGACCCGGGTCCCCGACGGGCAGTGGTACCTGCACCTGTTCACCGCCCAGCAGCCCGACCTCAACTGGGCGAACGGCGAGGTCCGGGACGATTTCCTAGCCACGCTGCGGTTCTGGTCCGACCGCGGGGTCGACGGGTTCCGGGTGGATGTGGCGCACGGCCTGGCCAAGAACCTGGCCGAGCCGCTGGAGTCACTGCCGGTCGCGCTGCACACGGGCGACTGGCCCGCCCCGAACGGAACGCACCCGCTCTGGGACCGGGATGAAGTGCACGACATCTACGCGCAATGGCGGCTGGTCTTCAACGAGTACGACCCGCCGCGCATCGGCGTGGCCGAGGCCTGGGTGCACCCGTCCCGGCGGCCGCGGTACGCCAGCCCCGCCGGCCTGGGCCAGGCCTTCAACTTCGACCTGCTCGAGGCGAACTGGAAGGCCGGAGAGTTCCTGCAGGTCATAATCGACAACCTTGCCGACGCACAGCGCCACGGCGCGTCAACCACCTGGGTGCTGTCCAATCACGACGTGGTCCGGCACGCCAGCCGCTACGCGCTGCCGACCGGGAATGGGGTGAGCAGCCGGGTGAACGCCAAGGCGTGGCTGCTTAGCAACGGCACCTCGCCCGAACTCGATCGCGCGCTCGGCCTGCGGCGGGCGCGC
>JGI12269J14319_10002627_pt1 | contig 17183 bp, 18 predicted proteins | sample PeaSoiSIISIP2007_FD_14319 | JGI IMG/M metagenome (IMG submission 14319) | reverse complement strand
TCTGTCGAAAGGCAAAAGATTTGACAAAAGGGTTTGAACGGTTGGAACAAAAAATGAAAGGAGAGGGGCTACCCGCCTCTGGCTTTGGACGCCTAATGCATGAAAACATTGCTGCGACCTTAGCGATCGCCGAATTTAAGGCTACGGGCACAGAACTCATTTTGGCGTGTCAGGTAAAGTCATTGCTCTCTCCGCTTTTAACCGATCATACGTTGCGGGAAGCGAACTACTACTTGAGAATTTTACAAACTTGGAGACCCGGGTATCTCGGTCGAAGATAAAATACTTTCTTGTTTTATTTGCAAAAGTGAACATAGGGGACGGTTCTGGCTTACATGCAAGCCAAGAACCGTCCCCTAACTTGCGAAGTTGCGGACATTAAGACGTTGCTCTCAGGAACCGACGAACGGATGAAAAGTTTCTTGCGAAGGGCGCCAAAAAAAAGTTATAGAGACTACGATTAGCTTGCAGTTATAACAATGATCACAACCAATACGGCTAGTACAAATAATGCCAATACCCTAAAAGGGGTGATAATGGCTGATTGTATGCGTGCTGGAGTTAGTTCGATAATAGTCAAACCCTCACCTCCTCGCTCCTTTCAATGTATGACCTTACTCGGAAACTGTGAAAAAGCAACAACCGCTGATTCCGGGAGTGGAGAACGGGTTTGCGCAGTAATGATCAGAACCCGTGACTGCTTGCATAATCGATTCATTGTCGGACAAAATAAGCCAGATAGGGGGGAGAGAACGTGCGCAGTTGGATGAACATGATCAAAGACCTCACCATTCGCCCAAAGGTGAAGCAGATACGGAAGTCTCCTCAGTATTCCTTTGAAGAGGATCTTAATAAGCCTTTATCCAGACAAATGGTGAAGGAGATATTATCTACAAGTACCGATGTCGTGTTCCGGGAGTTTTTCCTCCAAGGGAAAGAACGTATTTCCTGTATGTTAGCGGCTATTGATGGGATGGTTGACAAAAATCAGCTGGATCAGTTTATCTTAAAGCCACTCATGGTGGACTTGGCTGGGCATCCGGAAATGGCCCAACTGACAATAGCAAATGTTTTGGATAAAACCATCCAAAGTATACTTCCGGGTCTTGAATTAAAAAAGATATCTAAAATGGGAGAAGCCCTCGATGCGATTTTGTCCGGTGATGCGGTTATTTTCTTCGGCGAGTCTATAGAGGCACTCGTTTTTGGGGCCAGGGGATGGGCTAATCGCGGCGTTGCTGAACCAATCACAGAGTCGATCGTCAAAGGGCCACGTGAGGGATTTTCGGAAACGCTCCGAATTAATACTTCGCTCTTGCGGCGCAAGATCAAACATCCCTCATTGAGGATGATCTCTTTAAAACTTGGGAATCTTACGAATACGGATATTGTCGTTACCTATATCGAGAAAGTAGCTCGTCCAGATATTGTCGCCGAGGTTTTTAGGAGGCTGGGCACCATTAAGATGGATAGTATGCTAGGGAATGGCTATATCGAGGAAATGATTGAGGATAATCCCTATTCGCCCTTTCCTCAAATCGCCTTTACGGAGCGGCCTGATGTCCTGGCGGGAAAGCTTTTGGAAGGGAAAGTAGGCATTATTGTGGACGGAACTCCCATCGTACTTTCGGTACCGGCAACCTTGACGCAGTTTTTAAATGTGAATGAAGACTATTACCAACGAGCCATGGTTGCAATCCTTGGTCGCTTTATTCGGTATTTAGGATTTTTTTTAGCTTTGTTGGCTCCTAGCATCTATATAGCAGTAACGACGGTTCATCAAGAAATTATACCGACGGATCTTCTGATGAGCATCTCGGCAGGTCAGCAAGGAGTGCCTTTTCCAGCCCTTCTAGAAGCTTTAATTATGACGATTGTTTTAGAAATATTGCAAGAAGCAGGGCTTCGCCTGCCGAAACCTATAGGGTCGACGATAGGAATTGTAGGGGCTCTAGTCATCGGCGATGCGGCGGTGAAGGCCAGCCTAGTCAGCCCCTTGATGGTCATCGTCATTGGCTTGACCGCTATAGCGAGTTATGCCATTCCGACCTTCGATTTGGGTCTTGCGGTTCGGATCATACGATTCCCATTTATGCTTTTGGCGGGTTCCCTTGGCTTCTTTGGGATTTCGGTAGGTCTTTATATGCTTACAATCCACCTGCTCACTCTTCGTTCCTTTGGTGTGCCTTACTTAAGTCCGATTGCACCTTTGCGTATACGGGCTCTCTTGCAAGATACATTTGTCCGAGCACCATGGTGGGCGTTAAAACGACGTCCTCAACTTCTTGACGTTGAGGAACCCCAATCAGGCGGGAAAGGGAAAGGGTAACGATAACGATGGAGAGAATCTCGCCGCATCAATTCATGACCTTAGGGTCTGCCGTACTCATGGGTGGAACGTTTGTGCTCATTGCCTCTGGAGTTACCGTAGCTAGTGGGAGGGATGGTTGGATGACCGTCTTGCCGGGATTCGCTGTGGGCATTCCCTACGGTCTAATGGTGCTTTCAGTTCTGCTGCAGTATCCAAATAAAAATTTGTTGCAAATTTCAGAAATACTCTTTGGAAAATGGATAGGGAAAATCATAGGTATGATTTATATTTTAATTACGGGTTACTATGGTGGCTTGCTAGTGGCCATGTTGGGAAATATGTATCGAACGATTATGCCTTTAACGCCCCTCTGGGTGTTCTACTTAGGTGAATTGTTACTCGTTCTCTACTTGCTAGGGAGTGGGATCGAAGTGTTTGCTCGTTTCTCCGAAGTTGTCTTCCCCGTGATTGTCATCGCCTTGGCGCTGAATATTGTTCTGGCCATACCGCAGATAGAGCAAGGCGAACTTTTACCAATTTTGAGTGAGGGGATAACACCGCTTTTTTTCGGAGTGCTCAAAGTAATGCCCTTTCCAATGATATATATCCTCTTCTTGGCAGGAATCTCTAGTTTTTTACCTACCAGTAAGCAAGATCTTGGTCAATTGAAGACAGGGGTTTGGCGAGCTGTGTTTTTGGTAGGTATTCTAAACATGATGGTTGTCTTGATACAAATTCTGGTTTTTGGACCAAGAGAAACGATTCGTTTGGGAAACGGAATACTTGTCTTAGGGAAGTCGATAGAAATAAGTCGGACGGTCTCTGGAATTGAATCCCTATTTATGGGGGTTTGGCTTGGAGCCATGGTCATAAAAATAACTGCTTGTTCTTTCATGGTGTCTTGGGGTATAGAAACCGTCTTTAACTTGAAAGGTTTAAAATGGAACCTCATAGTGGGTGCCGTATTTTTGGGAATCGCCTTTGGGTTCACAAGAGGGCCATATATGTTAAAGGAAGTTTCACTCGTGGAAGGTTATCTCATGTTTCCTTTGACCTCCGTTTGGATACCGATCCTTTGGGGAGTCTCGCGCTGGAAGAAGGGAGCGGGTAATCAATGAAACGTAAAAGGCGCAAAACGGTACTTGTATTGATCTTGATCGCCTGTAGTTTGTTTTTAACTGGATGCTGGGGAACGCGGGAAGTAGAGGAATTAGAGCCTTTGATCGGATTAGGATTTGATCTCGGACAGAAACCCGGAACTTATCTTATTACGGAACAATTTGCAAAGCCTACTAAAGGCGAGACAAGCACTTCGGCGGAAATACACCGGACATTCAGTATAGAGGCTTCAAGCTTAAGAGAAGCCTACGAGAAGACGTCTAAAATCATTTCACACGTACCTTTCATGGGTTCGCTGAAGGTGATCGTCATTGGTGAAGATGTAGCGAAAGTAGGTTTTCTGGATGTAGCGGACTTTTTGCAACGCTATTCTGAATTTCGTCGTTCGATGTATCTGGTATTAGCCAAAGGAAAAGCGCAAAGTATATTAAATGTGAAAATGCGTACTGGGACAATTGTGGCAATGTATATTAAAGATAACATTGAAACAGGGAAAACTATATCGACCTACCCGACGGTTCGTTTAGGGCATTATCTCACCGTTTTAGGCAGAAAAAGTACGGCACCCATTATGCCAGTGATTGAGATGGTAAAGTCTGGGGACGAAGGCATTGAATACGAAACAGACGGAAAGGAAGAGGCACAAGAACTACGGATACAAGGTGCAGGAGTTTTTCGCGGGGATCAATTGATTGATTTTCTTAACGACGAAGAAACCAAAGGGTACATGTGGCTAGAGAACCAAGTCCTACAGCGCCCAATGAGCACGGTGGGCACTAGAAAAGGTGAACCCAACTTTACTGGGCAAGTCTTAAATTCCAAGACAAGGTACAAAGTATCCGATAAGGACGGAACAATAGGGCTGCAATACCAGATCAAAGCGAGTATTGAGATTGATGAAGTTCAGGGCTTAAAAGAACAACTTTCGGAGACGGAATGGGTGGATCTGATGAAAGGGGCAGAAAAGAGTTTTGCTAAGGTGATTCAGAAAGAATGTGAGCTGTCTATTCAGAAAGAAAGAAGGTTGGGCCTTGATTTTTTGGGAATTGGACGGCACATCGAAGAGAGAAATTCTGCGTATTGGAAGACAGTAAAAGATCAATGGGAGCAGAAAATTGCGGATTTTCCGGTTTCAGTAAATGTAGAAGTCACGATTCATCATTCAGGAATGTCAAACAGCAGCGCAACGGTTAATTGAAGAACTACTTTGATCCGAAATGTTTTCCGAACCTAGTGAGCAATTGCAGGAGATCGTTTGGTGTAAAGGTCGTCGAATCATTCATCGTCGCGCTAGGTTTACTAAGTGGCTTTGAGCCTGTGGCTTCTGGTGGGACAACGGCTCGTACTAAGATGGTGCCAAGCAGCACAAGTATAAGAAGTGGGAGTGCTCCTCGTATACCAGGAACCGTGAATATGGGGATTGTCAAAGTAACGTAGGGTGAATCAATTATACTTGAATAATCTGCAGTGACAAATAGAGCAACGACGATGGGGGCTTCCGGGCTTTCAGGAGTTGGAAAACCTCGGCGACCAGTTCCGATAAACCCTCCATTCGTAGTTATAGGCATATTTGTTCCATTAGTTACTGAATTTGAGTTTTGAGAGGGGTCTGATCTGTTGGCTATCCATCGTAAGAATGCTTGAAGCTCTGAAAGAGGCATTTGAATTGTTTGTCCGGTCTGTACGTCAAGAACGGGTAAAGTTTCAAGGCAGAAAAGGCGTTGGACAATGCGGAGGAAGAATTCGGAGCCAATTACAATATCAGTTGCTGAGAAAACATTTCCACTTAAGATGGGTTGGCTAAAATAAACCGTGGCACTCCCGGCCACAGAACTGATGGGGGCCAGTATTCTTACCCCCATGTTGATTGGGTCTTTGCTTAGGCTAGCTGGCTGACTACCGGACATCTTAAGCGCCTCCTCGTAACAATATATGGAAGGGAGGTGTGACGTGTACCAAAAATTGGGTTGTGTAATTTAAATTCTCAGTCCAATGCCTCCGACGGGCCCTAAGTAGTAAAACCCTGAACCGTATAGGGCGGTTTAGGGTTTTAGACGTTGCTTTTACATCACGTATTTACTTGGTAGTCTCGCAAAACTAGACAAGAAAGAGGATCAGTATGAGCAACGCCAGCAGCCCAGAGGTACCTAAGGTTACTACTATACCGAGTGTTGCGAAGGATACTTGGTCTAAGAGGATATTAGAAAAAAATACAATTAAAAAGAAAATAGTTATAGCTAATATGCCTGCGCCAACGGGCGGGGACGCTGGAAATGGCACGAGGCGATTAAATCCATAATTCCAAGTCTCTGGAGAATTGGAATCCGAACAGCCACACGGCGGTATTGGGGGGCATCTCTGTGGGGAAACTGTAGGAAAGGAAGGATAACTGGATCGAGTTTGCGTTGGCATAGGCAACTCCTCTATTTCCGAGCTTGCTTGTGGTTACATCTCAGCTTGCGTTTCCACTCCCACTCCCACTCCCACTTCCGGACCCATTCTCATTTCCATCTGGAGTTCCTACTCCGGCCCGTTCGATCATAAACTGGGCAATGATTGAACAGAGAGCGATAATCAGGTTTCCGGGTGCTCCTGGGATTTCAAATAAAGGGACGTTAAATGAAGTATCAGGGCTACCGTCAAATGGAGCAAAAGGAGCGGAGAGAAACAAGGAGACACTTAAATTGTCGGGGAAAAGTGGTTCATCAGGTCCAACGGGGCCAAAGCCTTGTCCAGGGACAGCTTGGAAGGGGGAAGGCATGGGGATTTGCCCGTTGATGGCTGCGTGCATGAGTTGGGTTAGTTGTGCCATGGATAGGGTCACGGGATAAAGGTCTGAGGTTGTGCGCGATAGATCTGGGGGATGGGCCAAGGCTCGTTTGAAGAGAAACGCCATGAGTATATCCAAGCCTGCTACAATCATTGAAGCAAAGCGAATTTCCGTACTAGCCAAAGGATAGATATTTGCACTGACAGGGCAAAACGGTAAATTACGCCGGATGGGACTGGTCACTAAGATGGAAAAAGAGAAAGGGACCGCCGGCAACAGGGGAGCACAGTTATGTCGGATGATCATGGAGTCCCTCCTTTCTTTATATAAATAGGATATGTCCAATAAAGAAAATTGTTCCTGTTTACAATTGAAAGTATCAAAATTAGGACAGGAACAACACAATAAATTGGCCTGTAATTGTTAACTAGTAGCGCAACGACTAATTAGACTGGAGAGAGGCAACAATAGGGGTAGAAGTAAACTAGGGGGGGATTTTACAATGAATAAGACGAACCATACCCTACCGCAAATCCCTACTGAGATTCAGGAGAAGGTTGAAGGTCAGGGAATTGTTGCGAAGGAGGGAAAAGTTCTTCCAGTGTGTTATCGTTGCGCTCAGGTTCCCGGAAAGGGACTGTATGATGGCTTCCGGGTCGGGAGTATGTTTTTCTGTTCGGATTGCCAGCAAGAACTGTTTATGGCGGAACAGGGCTCGCCGGAATATCAGGAATTCCTATTTATAATCAAAGGGCTTCTTTTGCAGGAACACGTTTTCTTTTAAAAAGAGCACGATGCATCGAGCCTCAACTTCCTAATCCGTAGGGGCAATTCATGAATTGCCCCTACGGATTACCAATGTGGATGAAAAATTTCCTAACTTATGATAAAATAGAAGGAATACCATGTGTTGGCTATATTTGCGCATAAATAAATCAGGTTTAATGGAGGTTTATCGGTGGGTGATCTTGGAGAGGGATTGAGTCATTATCAAAAACAAGGATTTTGCTCTTTCCATACTCCTGGCCATAAAGGTCGACAGGAGTTTTTTAATGGCTTAGATTTTTGGGGTATTGACTTAACTGAGCTTCCGGGGCTCGATATGCTGCATTCGCCGAGGGGGATAATTGCTGAGGCACAAAAACGGTCGGCTGAGATTTTCGGAGCGGAGGAAACTTTTTTTCTTATCAATGGAGGAACAGTTGGAAATCAAGCGATGTTTCTCGCTTTGGAAAATAGAGCGGCTAAACGTGTTGTTGTGGAGAGAAGTTTCCATCGTTCCGTTATGTCGGCATTGGTCCTCAGTGGTTTGAAACCGGAGTATGTAATGCCTACAATACATCCGGAGTTTAATCTCCCGTTAGGATTTGACGTGGAGCAGCAACGAATTCCGTGGCAGGCGGTTGCTGCCTGCCAGGTCACGTATCCCAGTTATTATGGGACAGGCTTTAAATTGAACCAATTGTTGGCTGAAAGGACAAGTCTGGGGTTTGATATTCCAATTCTTGTTGATCAAGCACATGGGTCACATTATCTTGGACCTTTATTTCCTCCAAGTGCTCTAAAGCTTGGCGCAGACCTTGTCTTACATAGCTCTCATAAAACATTAAGTGCCTTGACTCAGTCGGCTATGCTGCATGTTCAAGGGCATAGAGTCTCACGCACCCGTTTAAGACAAAGTCTAGAACTTCTGCAATCCTCAAGCCCAAGTTATTTACTTCTGGCCTCGTTGGAACGGGCTGGAGAAGATGCTTTGGATTTTGGACGTTGGGAGTGTCTTCAAGAAGAAGTTGAAGGTTTGCATCGGAAGGTCGGGCAGAGCTTCCGTATTCTCTCTCAAAAAGATGTCGGAACGTATGGCATACATACGGTAGATTGGTCAAAGATTTTGATCAATACGTTAGGACTGGGTGTACTTGCTCCTCGCTGTGTGGAATACCTTCGAGAAGAATATGGTATTGAACCGGAGTTATGGGATGAGGAAAACATCCTCTTCATGTTAGGAATTGGGAACACGCCAGAGGATATTCGACTGCTAACTAAGGGGTTAGAAGGTTTAGCGAGTTCCGCTCATTCGTTGGGCTCTGCCGAAGTAAAAAAACGAGTAGGAAACGATAGGCTTAAAAGTTCTCTCTTGCCTCAACAAGTGCTTTCCCCACGGGATGCTTTTTTTGCCACTAAGCGCCAGATCCCTCTCAAGGAAAGTTTAGGTCATATTGTTGGGGAAACGATCTCCCCTTATCCACCAGGAATTCCTGTCATTGTGATGGGTGAACAAATGACAGGCGAAATTCTGGGCACGCTACTCACAGCTAGAGAGGGGCGTTGGCAAGGGTGGGATGGTTTCGAAAGCCAAACAATTTGGATTGTTGAGGTGTGACGGATGAATCTACAGTTAGCATTTTTGGAAAAAGCGGCACGTGAAAATCGATTGGCGCATCTCTTACTGTTTCATGGAGGGAGTACACTGCAGCAGAGGGAGGCGGCTCTCCGGATAGCCCAAATCTTAAACTGTACTCAACCTACGTCAACAGGAGCGTGCCAATGTTGTTTAGCTTGTCGTAAGATTCTCAGCGGAAACCATCCGGATGTTTTATGGTTGAAACCACTTAAAGCGACCCTTGGTATCGATCAGGTTCTCGCCTGGCAACCAAAGGTTTATCTTAAGCATTATGAGGGAAACTATAAAGTTTCTGTAATAGAGCATGCAGAGGCAATGACGTTACCAGCAGCCAATGCCCTGTTAAAGGTCATTGAGGAACCGCCGGAGAGGACCATTATTATTTTAAATACCGTAAATGCAGAAGGAGTTTTACCCACGATTCAGAGTCGTGCTCAGCTTGTTTATTTCCCAGATCTTTCTGAAGAGGCTTGGCTAAGGGGATTGGGCGAGGTGGACCAACAAGAAGCCCTGCGGGCCTTTCGGTTGAGTGGGAAAAATCAATATTTGGCGACGGATATTCTTGAGTACGGTGTGCTAATCCTGCAAGACTGGGTCGAAAAATTTAGAGCTGCGGTAGAGGAAAGAGATTTTCTTAGACTTTTTTCTCTTTTCCCGCTTGACAAGAATCAAGCCAGTCTTTATTTACAGGTCATGGCGGTAGAGACGCAAGCAGGGATTCAAAAAGGTACTAGGCGCCCTTTTGAGTTATTGGCAATTGGTAAGGCCACTGATGTGCTACGACAACAAGTAAATCCGAGACTTGTAATTGAAGTGTTAGCTTTAGAATTATTCCAACAAGGAGGGGCTCTCTGTGATTGAGGTCGTAGGCGTTCGCTTTAAACACGCTGGGAAGATTTATTATTTCTCTCCGGGAGACCTTGAACTTGCTGCATCGGATAAAGTGATTGTTGAAACAGCAAGGGGTATTGAATTTGGGGAGTTGGTCATCCCCACTCGTCAAGTTGCGGACGAGGAAGTGATCCTGCCTTTAAAACAGGTCATGCGTAAGGCATCACCAGCGGATGAACAGTTGGTCGAGCAGAATAGAACCAAGGAAAAAGACGCTTTCCAAATTTGCTTAAAGAAAATTTCAGAACATCAGTTACCGATGAAATTAGTTGATGTCGAATATACGTTTGACGGCAATAAGATTATTTTTTCCTTTACGGCGGAAGGGCGAGTTGACTTCAGGGAATTGGTGAAGGACTTAGCTGCAATATTCCGGACGCGCATAGAGTTACGTCAAATTGGGGTGCGTGACGAAGCTAAAATGCTCGGGGGAGTTGGCTCTTGCGGACGAATTCTTTGCTGTACTTCCTTTTTAGGAGATTTTGAGCCAGTCTCGATACGAATGGCTAAAGACCAAAAACTCTCTCTTAACCCGACCAAAATTTCCGGAATTTGTGGCCGCCTCATGTGTTGCCTTAAATATGAAAATGGTTGTTATAAATCCGAAGACAAAGAGAATTGTTCACGTCACAATGTTCAAGCAGTGGAGAAAATGGTAGAAACTTCAGATGAAGCCAACTCCCGGGCGGACAGTGTTTTCGCTCCCAGACCTGACGCGAAACTGCAACGCAATAGGAAAGGGGAAAAGCCCAAAGGAAAGAGTGAGAAAGTATGAGTCAGTTGACGCAGGCCCTTACAGAGGTGGAAGAAAAATTGCGCTCACTTCTTGAAGAGGTTAACCGTTTAAAACCTTATGTTCAAGCTTTGGAGGAAGAAAATATTAAGTTAAAACGGGAATGGACTCTTCCTGAAAAGGAAACAGAACGCGTTATAGCCAACGCTGAACATATTCAAGGAGTCGCCCATGATAATCTAGTACGCCTGTATCAAGAGGGATTCCATGTCTGTCATCTTCATTTTGGGCAACCGCTAGAAGGGGATTGTCTGTTTTGTATGGGCTTCTTGAGGAAGGATTAATCACTTTCGAGTTCACTTAACCAGGCAAGGAGACTAAATATGCTGGCTAAAGGTACGTTGTATGTATGTGCGACGCCGATTGGAAATTTGGGAGATATCACTGTGCGGGTTTTGGATACGTTACGAGAAGTAGATTTGATAGCTGCGGAGGATACGCGTCATTCCCGAAAGCTTCTGCAACATTATCAGATTACGACACATATGACCAGTTATCACGAGCATAATGAAAAGAAGAAATCCCTGGAATTGATGGAGAAACTTAAGTGCGGTCAAACAATTGCGCTTATTTCTGATGCAGGTTTGCCTGGAATTTCTGATCCGGGGTGTGAAATGATACGTCTTTGTCAGGCGGAGAATATTCCAGTCGATGTCTTACCTGGAGCTAATGCGGCCCTCACGGCTTTAGTATTATCGGGGATGCCGACAGAGCATTTTGCGTTTCATGGATTTTTGCCTGCTACAACAGGAGCAAGGAAAAAAAGCCTTGAGCAACTGATTAATCTTCCCCAGACCCAAATCTTTTATGAGGCACCTCATCGTTTACTGGCGACTTTACAAGGAATCTCAGAGTGCTTTGGGGAACGCGATGTGGTTGTGGTGCGCGAGTTGACAAAATTGCATCAGCAGGTGCATAAGGGCACCGTCTTAGAGTTAAAAGAAGCATTTGAGTTAACAGCACCACGAGGTGAGTGTTGTATCGTTATAGCGCCCTATGTCCCTGTGAAGCCAACCGGAGGCCCGGAAGAATGGTGCCAAGCGGTCAAAGAAGGAATAAGCCGAGGATTGAGTAAGAAAGATGCTATGAAAGAAGTGGCCAAGCTTTATGGCGTGAGAAAGTCTGAAGTTTACCAAGCACTTTTGGACCCACTTTGAAACTTTCAGGTGGCACAAAAAAGAAGGCCTCAAAGGCCTTCTAGAGAATTATGATTGGATCTGTCGTTCCAGGGCTTTTCTTCTATGTAATTAGCTTGGAATTAAACGGCTTTTGATTCAACGCTACCCGACACGGTTTCTCCCATGGCGATTGCACATTCACGACAGACGTTCTTGCCATGAAAAAGCTGATTATCGCTTGCATTACCACAAAATACACAAGCAGGCTCATACTTTTTCAGAATGATCTTTTCTTGGTCCACATAAATTTCCAGAGCATCTTTTTCGTCAATACCTAAAGTGCGGCGAAGCTCAATTGGCAGAACAATACGACCAAGTTCATCTACTTTTCTCACGATTCCAGTTGATTTCATCATTAAATTGCCCACTCTCCCTTTACAACAACATTCGACAGAAAACTACAGACTTATGATACCAATCGTTCCATTTAAAGTCAACCAATTTTTTTGTGAGTTTTTCATTTTTTTTAAATATATAAAGAGATTTAGAATTCCTTCATATTAATTCCTAATTGTGGGTATACTTGACAAAAGATTATCGAGATGGGAGACGTTTTGGTGAAATATTATATAACTACTCCGATTTTCTATCCAAACTCCAGCCCCCATATTGGCACGGCTTATACTACGGTTGCTGCAGATGCGCTTGCCCGTTATCATAGACTACTAGGAGATAAAGTTCACTTCTTAACTGGCACAGATGAAAATGCCCAAAAAATTGTACGTACTGCAGAAGAACATGGGACAGACCCGAAAATTTATGTTGATGGTGTGGTAGAACGCTTTAAGGAATTATGGGCGGCCCTAGATATTTCTAATGATGACTTTATCCGGACAACAGAGGAACGTCACCAGAAAGTGGTTCAACAGATTTTCACCAAACTATATGAACAAGGAGATATTTATAAATCAGAGTATGCAGGCTGGTATTGTACCCCTTGTGAAACGTTTTGGCTGGAAAATAAATTGATTGAGGGTAAATGTCCTAATGGAGATTGTTGTCGAGATGTGGAATTGCTCAAGGAAGAAAGCTATTTCTTCCGTCTCTCGAAATATCAAGATACTCTACTTCAATACATCGCAGAGCACCCGGATTTCATTCAACCGAGTTCCCGTCGCAACGAAATGTTGCGCTTTATTGAAGGTGGGTTAGAGGACCTCTGTGTTTCGCGCACTACATTTCAGTGGGGGATTAAAGTACCCTTTGATCCGAAACATGTTGTATACGTTTGGTTGGATGCACTGATTAATTATATTTCAGCGCTCGGTTATCCTGATGGAGAAAACTACCAGCGGTATTGGCCAGCGGATGTACACATCATGGGCAAGGATATTGTGCGTTTTCATGCTGTGATTTGGCCGATTATTCTGTTGGCCTTAGACATCCCTCTCCCGAAAGTAATTTATGGGCATGGTTGGTACTTGACCAAAGAAGGCGGTAAAATATCTAAATCCCGTGGAAATGTGCAAGATTCCTTCGAGTTGATTCAAAGATATGGCTCAGATGCCATCCGTTATTTCTTGTTGCGCGAGATGCAAGTGGGTTCAGATGGTACGTATTCCGAAGATAACGTAGTTGAACGACTAAACAGTGATCTGGCCAATGATTTTGGGAATTTTGTATCTCGGAGTTTAGCAATGGTTGTGAAGTACCGAGAGGGGATTATTCCTCGCCCAGGGCAAGACGGCAAACTGGAACAGGAATTAAAAGAATTGAGCCAGGAAATTAAAAATTCCGTTGAGAAAAGACTGGGGGTGTTCGATCTAGCGAGTGCTCTTGAAGAGATTTGGCGGTTTGTGGCACGTTGTAATAAATATGTCGATGAAACAGCTCCGTGGTCACTTGCTAAACACGAGGACCAGCGGGAGCGCTTAGACACAGTGCTTTATACGTTTATGGAATGTATACGAATTATGGCAATCTTGACGGCTCCATTTATGCCGGGATTACCGTCTAGAATTTGTAGACTGCTAGGCCTTGATGAGGGTCTTATCCGTTGGGAAGAAACGGATCAATGGGGCATATTAGAACCTGGAACGCGGGTAGAAAAGGGAGAACCGCTTTTTCCGAGAATTGATATTTCACAATATTTAAACGTTGGGGAGACGAAGAGAGTGGATGAAGACCAAACTATGGACCAAAATATTAACCAAACCCAAGTTCAAACAGAAACCAATGAATTTACTCTATCGCCTGAACCTACTCCAACGCCCGAATTTGAGCCGATCAAAGAAGAAATCAGTATCGATGAGTTTGCTAAACTGGATTTGCGTGTTGCGAAGGTCCTGAGTGCTGAGAGAGTAGCAAAAACAGATAAACTTATGAAGTTAGAAGTCGAAGTGGCCGGCGTTGTGCGAACGGTTGTTTCGGGTATTGCCAAACATTATGCCCCAGAAGACCTAGTAAACAAATATGTTGTTCTAGTTGCCAATTTGAAACCTACCAAACTGAGGGGAATCACGTCTCAGGGTATGATATTGGCAGCCTCACAGGGGGAAGTTTTGGAAGTTCTCATAGTCAATAAAGATCTTCCCGGAGGAGCGCGAGTAAAATGATCTGGGATACACATGCTCACGTAGATGACCCTGTTTATAGGGAAGATTTCCAAGAAGTCGTAACTCGCCTGCAAGCCTCTGGAATTTCTCGGGTGACGAATGTGGGTTATGATCTCCCTTCGTCTGAACGCTCTGTGCAGCTTGCTCAAGACTACGATTTTATCTATGCTGCGATTGGCATACACCCGCACAATGCTGAAGGGGCTACAGCTGAAATTTTGGCTAAGCTCCTACTCTTGGCGAAACAACCGAAAGTGGTGGCTTGGGGAGAAATTGGCTTAGACTATTACCGAGATTTGTCTCCACGCGCGATTCAAAAGGAGATATTCATTCAACAGATCAAATTAGCGAATGAAGTGGGATTACCGATCGTTATCCATAATCGTGATGCCCATCAGGATGTCTTGGAGATTATCAAGGCCCATCCCCCGAAGTACGGTGGCGTTTTTCATTGTTATTCCGGGTCATGGGAAATGGCCAAAGTGCTTTTGAACTTAGGATTTTATCTTTCGTTTGCCGGACCCGTGACGTATAAAAACGCTCGGCACACGGTTGAGGTAGCAGCTCACGCCCCGTTAGATCGCATTCTCGTGGAGACAGATTCCCCATATTTAACCCCAGAACCGCGGCGTGGTAAGCGTAATGAACCGGCGTATGTTCGAGAAGTTGTCAAGAAAATTGCAGAGATTAAAAACTTGCCTATGGAAGACGTTGCTTCTCAAACCATGCATAATGCAGAAATTATTTTTAGGCTTGTAAAAAAGGACCTTCGTTGAAGGTTCTTTTTTACATTCTGCTTCATAGGTTTTGTTAAGGGGGGATTAAATGTATTCGCTACCGATTACCACGTATTCCGATTATTGGCGTGCAACTAAACTATGGAGCTCATACATAGGTGGTTTGGCAATGTTTGCTGCTGGTACGCAGTATTCAACTTTGAGCGCCCCAGATATAACACAAACGTTGCAACTGCCGTCACAGTTGACCACACAAAAATCAAATACAAAAGTGCTAGGTACAGAATTAGATTTTTTGGACCTCCAGCAGAGGGCGTTAAGCTTAGGCACTGTTAGTCGAGGAGAAACCATCTTAGGGGCTACAGTTAGTCGAGGGGTCACCAGTCAAGGAGAAGAGAGTTGGGGAGTAACAGGCCAAGAAGTAGCCAGTCAAGAAGTAGCCAGTCAAAAGTCGGAAAATGGAATAACTTGTAAAACTAAAAAGGAAGAAATAGAAATTCCCTTTGACACGCAATTTATAGAGTCGGATAAACTTCTTCCCGGCATGAGTCAAGTTCAGGAGGAAGGAGAAAATGGCTTGTTGAGTCAGGTTGTAAGGACGTTCGGGGTCGATGGACAACCCGTCAATCAGCAAGTCCAATCTTCTTTCATACTCAAACGTCCGAAGAAGAAAGTGATTATTCAAAATTCTAAACCAGTTATAGGGGAAAGCTTTGAATTAGCTAAATTGAAGATCAGTCAAACACTGAATGTTGAGTCAACTGCTTATACTTATACAGGAAATAAAACAGCTATCGGCCTCGCTGCAAGAGAAGGCTTAATTGCAGTTGATCCAAAAGTCATTGCCATGGGAAGCAAGGTTTATGTTGAAGGGTATGGCTATGCCATAGCCGCAGATACCGGTGGGGATATTCGTGGCAATCGAATTGATGTGTTCTTCTCTACTCTCCGTCAGTGCCTTGACTGGGGGCGGAAACCTGTGCATATTTATGTATTAAAGCCCAATTAATGTAAATAATTTTGACAACAGACTACTTATCCATTAAAATGGAGTTGTTAGGTTATCTTTGCGCTGTGGAGGGATTGAATGATTTATTTAACTCGAACTCGGGCTTTCTCCTTGGTTCGGACATCTCGTATAGCTCGAGTGACTGTTGTGGTTGTTGCTATTTTTTTTATAGCGGCTGCGGCATTTGTTTACAAAGCCAAAACAATCGAGGCCCATGTTGACGGAAAAACTGTACGAATTACGACGATCTTTGGAACCGTTGGTCAGGCACTCACTCATTCGAACTTAGAATCTTATCCTGAGGACATTGTAACTCCCTCTCGAGAAACAAAAGTTACGAGTGGTTTGATGGTAGAAGTGACAAGGAGTAAACCGGTCCATCTCACAGTGGATGAACAAACTTTTACAACACGGACGTCGTCTAAAACTGTGGGAGAAGCACTTACGGATTTATCGGAACGATATGGACTTCAGATTAAGGACGTGGATGAAGTAAATGCACCCCGTTCGGAAGTTGTTACAGATCAGATGGAAATTAAGGTGCGACGGGCTATCCCCATTCTTGTTCGAGTGGATGGTAAGACAATAAATACATTTATAGCACCACGAACTGTAGCAGATGCGCTTAAGAAACTTGGTATTGTCCTAGGAGAGAAAGATAAGGTTTCACTAGCCTTTGATCATATGTTGGCACCCAATGAGCAGCTGTCTGTGGTTCGGGTTGCGGAACGAGTAGAAACCTTAAAAAGTGATATTCCATATCAGAGCGTTATACAAGAGGCGGATTTTCCGGTCGGATTACCGGATCGAGTTGTCAGTGATGGTTCAGATGGTCTTCAAGAGCAGACAGTTAGGTTGACATTAGAAGATGGCAAAGAGGTTGATCGTGTGATACTCGGTCAGCGCGTGGTTTCAGCCCCAACCAGTCAAGTAATTTCTCGTGGTGCTCAAACTTCAGTTTCAAGAGGTGGGGAGACAGTTCGGTTTAAGCGGGCTTATGTCATGAGAGCGACAGCCTATTGTATACCCGGAGGGACAACTAGGACGGGCGCATCTGTCCGTTGGGGGATTGTTGCAGTCGATCCCAATGTTATTTCTCTTGGGGAGAACGTATATGTTGATGGGTATGGAAAGGCGCGCGCTTTAGACACTGGCGGAGCAATCCAAGGTAATCGCATTGATCTATATATGGATTCTGAAGAGGCAGCCTCATCATGGGGTGTCCGCAATGTTATGGTATATGTCCAGTGAATTAGGGTAGTGTGATATAGATTCTTGTTTTTATATTGAGCTTCCGCTTTTAAAGCGGAAGCTTGTTTTATGTCATTTGGAAGTATAACTTTATTTATCACCACATACTCTTAAGGCATATGAAAGAAAATAACAAGTCAAAGATGCCCTAGATATTTTGCGTCCGAC
>JGI12269J14319_10002626_pt1 | contig 17190 bp, 10 predicted proteins | sample PeaSoiSIISIP2007_FD_14319 | JGI IMG/M metagenome (IMG submission 14319) | reverse complement strand
CTGCGCCACCACGTAGTGCGCACATTTGGCGGCCGTGAGCGACGTATCCACACCCACTCCGAAGCTGCAGAAGCCGTGCGGGTCTGGAGGAGAGAGTTCGAGCAGGGCCACATCTATCGGCATGGCGCCGGTTTCGAACAGTTCTTCAATGTCGCTCAGGTAGATCGGCGTGTAGTCGGCCCGGCCTTCGTTGATGGCCTGGCGCACATTGGCGCCGATAAACACTGCATTATGCCGGAAGTGCCCGGCCATCTCTGGAGCCACATAAGGGGCTGCTCCCATGGTCATCATGTGCACGATTTCGACATCCTGCACATCGGGACCGCGGCGCATCAGCGCCTCTACCAGAGTCTCAGGTTCGGCGCAGCCCGGCTGAATGTAGACACGCATTCCCGATTGCACACAAAGCAGCGCCTCGTCTGCCGTTCGCAACTTTTTCTTGTAATCAAGTTCCCAGGACATTACTTCTCCCCCCTCGTCCGGGCTACCCAACGGCCCCACCGCGCCGGACTTGCTCCCAGGGCGAAATTCCTGTCACTACGACCGAATCGCATCCTCTTACCTTTCATTAGAAACTCCTCTCCGCCTTGAGGCGGTGATCTTAAGCACTAGACACAGTGAGGCGCGTCACATCAAGCCCGTGCCACTCGCCAAAGATGGTCATTGCGCATGGTCAAATACCCATGGATTAATTGCAAAATGAACGGTGGAGCGACGGGCGGGGACGCCCGGCGCTCCACCGACAAGCTTGCAAGATTGTGGACCGCTTAAACGCGTCGTCGAGTCGCCGCTCACGAGACCTTCAATGACTCTCGTCCAGGTACCAGCACGTGCTCCAGACCCTTGACGGCTCGCATGTATTGGGCCCGCTCGAAGGCTCCCGGATCGGGGCAGCGGAACTGGCTCATGCTGCCTTGCATCTGGTGCACAGATTCATATTCGTGAGCTTCCATCCACTCCCGAACGCCTAGTTCTACGGAACGAAGAAGCCCGACCCCATGGCGCAACAGAGCCGAGCACATCATTGTCACATCGGCGCCGACCATGAGCAGCTTGATTACGTCCTGGGGCCCATGCACACCGCTGGTCGCCGCCAGGTTGGCCCGGATGCGGCCATAAAGAATGCCGATCCAAGTCAGGGGCAGCCGTAAATCTTGGGGGCCGCTAAGCAGCACGTTGGGTTTAATTTCTAATTCTTCCAGGTCGATATCGGGCTGGTAGAAGCGGTTGAACAGCACCAGGGCGTCTGCGCCCACCTGGTCCAACTGCTTTGCCATATTGGCCAAATTGCTGAAAAATGGACTGAGCTTGACGGCTACAGGAATGCGAACCGAAGTCTTTACCTCGCGGAGAATGTCCGTATAGAGCATCTCTGCGTCGGAACCAGAGAGGGCCATATCTGTCGGAATGAAGTAGATATTGCACTCGATGGCGTCGGCTCCGGCTTGCTCGATCTGCTTGGCATACTTGGTCCAACCACCCAGGGTCGCACCGTTGAGGCTGGCGATAATCGGAATCTTCACCGCTTCCTTGGCTTTGCGAATGTGATTCAGATAGCCCTCGGGGCCGAGGTGGTATTCGCTGGCCTCGGGAAAGTAAGTAAGTGACTCGGCAAAGCTCTCCGTGCCGGCGGTGAGATCGCGTTCCAGCTCAAGGGCTTCCTGCCGTAGTTGTTCTTCGAACAGGGAGTAGAGCACGACGGCCGAAGCGCCGGCATCTTCAAGGGCGCGGATCCCGGCGATTTCCTGCGAAAGCGGAGATGCGGAGGCGACCAGCGGCGTGCGCAACTGCAGGCCAAGATACTTCGTGCTTAGATCCATGATGTTTCCTCTTAATTGCGGCAAGTATATAGTTCCCTCAGGGGCTAAAGCCCGCATTTTCCTAGCCCTAAACGGCACGGCTAAAGCCGTGCCCTACCCAAAACCACCTTACGAAACACGCTTTAGTGCGAGTCGCTATTTTCCCGTTATCACTGGTATCTGGACCACTTCCGCGGGAGCCGCAGCCGACTGTGGTTTGCGCTGCGCCATATACTCGTACAGGCGATAGCGCGCCTCAGCATCTTGCTGCGCCTGTCGCCACAGCCGCTTGGCGTCTTCCGGTTTACTCTTGAGCAGCATCTTGAAGCGCGTCTGCTGCTGCAGATAGTCTTTGACTTTGCGCGTGGGGGTGCGGGAATCGAGTATCAATGGATTCTCGCCAGCGAGGGCGCGCTCCGGATTGTAGCGATAGAGCAGCCACTGTCCCGAGTCGACCGCGACCTTCTGGTCCGACATTGCGGTCGTCATGTCGATGCCGTGCGCGATGCAATGCGAGTAAGCGATGATGAGGCTGGGGCCGTCGTAGGCTTCCGCTTCCAGGAAGGCCTTGAGCGTGTGCTCGTCCTTGGCGCCCATGGCGACGCTGGCCACATAAACATTGCCGTAGGCCATGGCCATCAGCCCGAGGTCTTTCTTTAGCCCCGGTTTGCCTCCCGCCGCGAACTTTGCGACTGCTGCGCGGGGGGTGGATTTTGAGGCTTGGCCTCCGGTGTTCGAATAAACCTCGGTGTCGAGCACCAACAGGTTCACGTTGCGCCCGCTGGCGATCACATGATCGAGGCCGCCGTAGCCAATGTCATAAGCCCAGCCGTCGCCGCCGACGATCCAAACGCTCTTTTTCACCAGCATGTCGGCGAGCGCCAGCAGTTGCTTCGCATCCGGGGAGTCCAGACCCTTCAGCTTTTCCTTCAGCAATTCGACGCGCTGCCGCTGCTCGTAAATGTCCGCCTCGTCTTTCTGCGGACTCTCCAGCAGAGAGATGACCAGTTCGTCTCCGATGGACGCCGACTGACGGCGAACTAACTCGCGGGCGAATTCGGCCTGCTTGTCGATGGAGAGCCTGAATCCCAGGCCGAACTCGGCATTGTCTTCAAACAGGGAATTCGACCAGGCCGGTCCGCGACCGTCGAGATTCTTGGCCCAAGGCGTGGTCGGCAGGTTGCCGCCGTAGATCGAAGAGCAGCCGGTCGCATTGGCGATCACGGAACGATCTCCGAAGAGCTGTGAAACCAGCTTCAGATATGGCGTCTCGCCGCACCCGGAACAAGCTCCCGAAAATTCGAATAAAGGCTCCTGTATCTGTTGCTGGCGGATACTTGTGCTCTTGATCTTCCGGCGATCGAGCTCTGGAATCTTGAGGAAGAAATCCCAGTTCTCCCGCTCCGGCTCGCGCAGCGGCGGCTGCGGCACCATGTTGATCGCTTTCAGGCGAGTCTCGCTCTTGTTCTTTGCGGGACAGATGTCGACGCAGATGCCGCATCCGGTGCAATCTTCCGGCGCAACCTGGATGGTGTACTTGAGGCCCTGCCAGTCTTTGTCCTTGTCGCGCACCTCGGTAGATTTGAAGGTCGTGGACGCGCCCTCCAGTTGCTTGGAGTCGTAGACCTTGATGCGGATCACGGCATGCGGGCAGACCATAGCGCACTTGCCGCACTGAATACAGATCTTCGTATCCCACGCAGGAATCTCGAGCGCGATGTTGCGCTTTTCCCATTTGGCGGTGCCGGTGGGGAAGGTTCCATCGACCGGGAACGCGCTCACCGGAATCTCATCGCCATGGCCGGCGTAGATTACGCCGAGCACGTCGCGCTCAAACTGAGGCGCCTGCGGAGAGAACGCCGGCGGCATTTCGGCGTGGCTCGTGACCTTGTCGGGTACGCTGACTTCAAAAAGGTGGGACAGTGTTTCATCCACGGCGTGCAGGTTCTGCTGCACGACCTCGTCCCCTTTCTTGCCGTAGGTGTCGCGGATGGATTGGCGAATGGCTTCAATGGCTTGTTCGCCAGGCAGAACCTTGGAGATGGCGAAGAAGCAAGTCTGCAGAATGGTATTCATGCGCGAGCCCATGCCGGTATCGCTCGCCACGTGGTAGGCGTCAATTATGAAAAACCGCGCCTTCTTGGCGATCAGTTGCGTCTGGACTTCGCGCGGCAGATGGTCCCAAACTTCGTCTTTATTGAAAGGGCTATTGAGCAGGAAAACGCCACCGGAAACCAGGGCGCTGAGCATGTCATAACGCTCGAGGAAAATCCATTGATGGCAGGCCACGAAGTTGGCCTTCGAAATCAAATAGCTGGAGCGAATCGGCTGCGGCCCGAAACGCAGGTGCGAAACCGTCATCGCGCCCGACTTCTTGGAGTCGTAGACGAAGTACCCCTGCCCGTAGTTATCAGTGTTTTCACCGATGATCTTGATCGAGTTCTTGTTCGCGCCCACCGTGCCATCCGCGCCCAGGCCGTAGAACATCGCTCGCACCACGCTTTCGGGCTCGACGGAAAAATCGGAATCGTAATCCAGACTGCTATGGCTCACGTCGTCTTGAATGCCGACGGTGAAGTGGTCCTTGATCTTTGAACTTGGTTTCGCCAGGTTGTCGTAGACGGCTTTGACCATCGCGGGCGTGAATTCCTTGGAAGAGAGGCCGTAACGTCCACCGATGATTACCGGCGCGACCTTCAGCGTTCCATAGCCCAGCCTGATTCCCTCGTGAATCGCGCTGACTACGTCAAGATAGAGCGGCTCTCTGCCGGCGCCAGCTTCCTTGGTGCGATCGAGAACGGCGATCTGGCGCACGGTTGGCGGAAGACCCTCGAGGAATCGCTTGACGGCGAACGGGCGGTACAGCCGGACTTTCAGCAAGCCAACTTTCTCACCGTGCTGGTTCAGAGAATCAACCGTCTCGTGCGCGGTCTCTGCGCCGGAGCCCATCATGACGATCACGCGCTCGGCATCGGGCGCGCCCACGTAGTCGAAGAGGTGATATGAACGTCCCACCACCTGGGAAAACTTATCCATCACCGCCTGGACCTTATCGGGACAGGCGTCGTAGTAAGGATTGCAGGCTTCGCGCGCCTGAAAGTAGACGTCGGGATTTTGTGCGGTGCCGCGCAACACGGGATGGTCCGGAGAAAGCGCCCGCTGCCGATGTTCGACGACGCGATCCATGTTGATGAGGGCGTGCATGTCGTCTTCGGTGAGCATCTCGATCTTGTTGACTTCATGCGAAGTGCGGAAGCCGTCAAAGAAATGCAGGAAAGGGATGCGGGTTTCGAGAGTGGCCGCATGCGCGATGAGCGCCAGGTCCATAGCCTCCTGAACCGAATTCGACGAGAGCATCGCGAATCCCGTAGTTCTGCAGAACATTACATCCGAGTGATCGCCGAAAATCGAGAGGGCGTGGGTTGCCACCGTGCGCGCGCTGACGTGGAATGCCGTAGCCGTAAGTTCGCCGGCGATCTTGTTCATGTTGGGGATCATCAGCAGCAGGCCTTGCGACGCCGTGAAGGTTGTGGACAGGGCCCCGGTCTGGAGCGCACCATGAACCGCACCGGAAGCGCCGCCTTCGCTTTGCATTTCGATCACGTGGGGCACGCTGCCCCAGATGTTGGGCACTTCTTCCGACGCCCATTGGTCCGCCCATTCGCCCATGTTCGACGAAGGGGTGATGGGATAAATGGCGATGACCTCATTGAGGCGGTAGGCGACATAGGCCACTGCCTCGTTGCCGTCCATGGTCTTAAATTTACGCTTCATAAAATCCCCTTCTGCCTTCTCTGTAACCCCGCTCGTTCTGAGGAAATGGTTAGGTAAAGCATGACGGAATAAGGCGATATTGTCGTGAACGCTGCTCACAGCGACGTGTGATGTGCGTCACAAATGAGAATAGATAAGAAGCGAGCCGGACTGGCACGTCAAGCTGCCTTTTCTCGTGACCTCGGGGTCGAAAACTTCAACCAAAAGGCGAGGGTGCGAGCCCAGCTTATCGCTCCGCGTCCTCGGGGTAATTCTAAATAGCGCCGATTTTGTTTTCTGTGACTCTGGTCACACTCGTGCAAATCGTCTAGAGCTCCAAGGTTGCCCGAAGCGAAGTTAGATCTTCATCCATGTGAATATGAAAGCCCAGGTGCTTAAAGACGGCTCGCATCGCTACGTTGTCGGGCAACATTTCCGCGGACACTAAAGCTATCTTTTCATCGCGGGCAACCTGGACGACACGGCGGAGTAATTCATATCCCAAGCCCCGACGTTGATACGGATCTGAAACCAGCGCCGCGACCTCCGCTTCATTTCGAGTGTGTAACTTGTTCATACGCCCAACGCCCATGATCCGGCGCTCTCCTGTAGCGGCATCGGTGTACTCGGCGACCAGCACCATTTCGCGGTCGTAATCGCCGAAACAGATGCGCAACAGCCGTTCATGCGCCACCCGCCGAATCAGGCTGAGGGAGGAGAAGTAGCGCAAATAGACGCTGCGATCGGAAAGCGTCTCGTGAAACTTAACGAACAGCGGTTCATCTTCGGGGCGGATCGGACGAATGTTAACCTGTGTTCCATCCTGCATTGTCCAGGAAGAGACATACTGTGAGGGGTAGGGACGGATGGCGGGCTTGGGCAACTGGTCGAGGGTTACGTTGGGCCCATGCAACACGATGCGGGCATCCAGGGCCAGTATGCGCTCTGGCGAAGCCAGCAGAGGATTGATGTCAATTTCCGCAATCCACCGCCTTTCGAGCACGAGCTGGCTGAATCGGACCAACAGGTTCTCCAGGGCTACCATGTTGACCGGCTTGCGGCCGCGGACGCCCCGGAGCGCGGTGAAGATACGGGTTTGCTCCATCAATCTTTGCGCCAGCGTTGTGTTCAGCGGTGGAAGCGCCAGCGCGCGGTCGCGATACACTTCGACCAACTGGCCACCAGAGCCGAAGAGGACGACTGGCCCAAACTGTGGGTCCACGCTGCTGCCGAGGATTAATTCGTAGCCATCGAGCTTCACCATCGGCTGCACCACGACGCCCAAGAATTGCCCTGGGCCGGCTTTCTCCGCAACCGAAGACTCGATGGCGCGATAGGCGGAGCGGACCGCCGCTTCATCCTGCAAGTTCAGTTTGACTCCGCCAACATCCGTCTTGTGGGTGATGGTTTCGGAAAAGACTTTCAGCACCACGGGAAAGCCAAGCTCCGAAGCCAGCGTGACCGCCTCATCCTCGTTGGCGGCAGCGCGCGTCTCCACTGTGGGGATGCCGTAAAGCGACAACAACTGCTTCGATTCCACTTCGGTGAGCAGAACCCGGCCCTTCCTGCGCGCATTCTGAATGATTTGCCCAATCTGATTGCGGGATGCGCTGTTCACGTCCGCCTGATCAGCCAGTGCGGGAGTCTCGTAGAGTCCGCGCAGATTGTAGTTGTAGCGCAACATGTGCGAGAAAGCCCGCGCCGCCGTGTCGGGATAATGAAACGTTGGAATGCCCGCCGAGTTCAGCACGGCTTCGCCGGCAGCAATGCTGTTGCCTCCCATCCAACTGGCGAGCACGGGTTTGCCATATCCTTTGGCATAAGGTTTCATGCTTTCTGCAACCAGCAAAGGGTCGGCCATGGCTTGCGGGACAAGGATGACCAGCAGTCCATCGCTGTTCGGGTCCTGCGAAGCAATCTCGAGGGCGCGAGCATAGCGCTCGGAATCGGTATCGGCGAGAACATCGATAGGATTGCCGTGACTCCAGTGGGGAGGCAGGAACTCATTCAGGCGGCGGAGGGTCTCTGGAGAAAGCTCGGCCAGTTCTCCACCGCTGGCTACCAGCGCATCCGTAGCCAGGACTCCAGGGCCGCCCGCATTGGTCAGAATCGTAAGCCGCGGACCCTTGGGGCGAGGCTGCCTGCCGAGTACTTCCGCCATATAGAAAAGATCCGCGATGCTGTGCACGCGCAAAACTCCCGAGCGGCGGAAGGCCGCGTCCAGCACTTCGTCGTTGCCCGTAAGCGCGCCGGTATGTGAAGCGGCAGCCCGCGAGGCCGCTTCCCAGCGGCCAGCTTTAATCACGATGATCGGCTTGGTGAGTGCGACTTCACGAGCTGCCGACACGAACGACCGCGCATCCCCCACCGATTCCATGTAGAGCAGGATGCTCTTGGTATGCGGGTCGTCGCCCAGGTAGTAGATCAAATCGCCCCAACCCACATCGAGCATCGAGCCGGTGGAAACGATGGCGCTGAAGCCAACTTGTTCGCGGCCGCTCCAGTCGAGGATCGCGACCAAAAGCGCTCCGCTCTGACTCAGGAAGGCGACGTTGCCCGCCTTGGGCGGATCTTTTACGAACGTGGCATTCAACCCGATGGTCGGGTTCATGATGCCCATGCAGTTTGGGCCCAGCAAGCGCATGGTACCGCGCCGCAACTGTTCCTGAACTTGCTGTTCGAGCGCGGCACCGTCCGCGCCCCGCTCCCTGAATCCAGCGGAAATCACAGCCGCAGCCTTCGTGCCCGCATCCACACACTCCCCAATGACCTGCGGGACCGTTACTGCCGGGGTGGCAACGATAGCCAAATCCACCTGTCCAGGGATGTCGCGAATGCTCGCGTACGTTTTGAGCCCCAGCACCTCCGGATTCTTGGCGTTGACGGCATACACTTTGCCCTGAAATTTACCGGACAGCAGGTTCTCCAGAATGGAGCGGCCTACGGTGCCGGGACGACTGGTCGCACCGATGACGGCCACCGAGCTGGGAGCGAACATGGCGTCCATGCCGTAGCCCATGGGTGCTGTCTGTTTCTCTTCACGATTCGGCGGTCGTCCCACGAGACCAGCCTCGCTCGAACTCATAATGGTTCCTCATCCCTTAATTTAGCCACGGCGAGATCTTGCGCAGCAAAACCCGGCAGCTCAAAGGATAGACTAAAACTGGTCTCATAAATGGGTCGGGTAGGGCACGGCTTTCACAGGCTGCGGAAAAAGTCGTCGAGGGCGCGAGAAGCACACCTCAGGCGCTAAAGCGCGGGCACATTTTCAACGATTTAACGGCACGACTGAAGTCGTGCCCTTCCCTAAACCGCCCGAATCCGAGTTTTTCCGCAGCCTGTTTCGGCCGTGCCGTTAAGGGCCCAAAAAATGCGGGCTTTTAGCCCCTGAGGGCTGGAATATCCAACTCGGAGAACTATTTATGAGACCAGTTCTGTGGAAAACTATCGGCGAATGTTTAGACGCGTCTTCTCGGATGCATGGGCAGCGTCTCGGTTTTGAAAACTGAGACACTACCGAAGCATGTGCCAACCGTTGCGATTGCGCGCGTCAACGGCAAGCGTCTTTGTCGGAAACTGGCAAAGGATGGCGAGCAACCACTCGCGGTTCCCCCACCTGCACGGTTGGTTCAAATCTCTGTTCGAGCGCGAGTGCGCGCGACACCAGGCATAGCTCCTTAGCCTTGTTTAGAAGCTTGATGGCCTGTGCCCGTTCCTCTTCCTGCGAAATCGTCAGATTCGCGTGAATCGACACCTCGCCAAAGCTGTAGCCGGTGGCACGCTTGCTGATCACACCGTCCGCTTCCACCTGCAGGTCGGTGTACTCGAACTTTGAGTATTCTGCGAGGGTGCGAAAGGTCGTTGTGTAGCAACTGGCGACCGCGCAGAGCAGCAAATCCTCCGGTGTCCACCTGCCCTCCAAGCCGCCAAAAGCCGGCGGCGCAGTGAAGTGGATGGCGTTGGGCGCGGAACTGGATTTTGCAATGCCAGTCCGGCCAGAGGCCCACCAGGCCACTACTCGAAACCGATGTCCTTCTGCCATGGTGTCATCACCTTTCTTGTTCCGCATTTGAAAGTCACAGAGGCATCAAGACCGCAGTAGGAAAGCTCGAAATGTTACGACTTTGACCGCAGCTTCGGGTGCGGGGTAGTGGGGACGCTCATGGAGACCTTCATCTGCACAGCTTCCACACACTCCCGTGGTAATAGATTCTGCTCGCAGAGTGCTTTCGAGACCATGCGTAAAGTCACGTTCTTTTGTGATTCTGATCACAGGTCAGTGATACAATTTGCGCGGAAGAGGGTTACGAATGCGCGCGCCCTACGGGCTCAACATCCTCGACAACTGCCTCACCTGCCCGATGCGGGAGGAGTATTTATTCTGCAACCTGCCGGTGGCGGCGCTGCACAGGTTGAATGAGATCAGATCCACCGCAGTCTACCCAAGATCCGCGATGCTGTTTATCGAGGGACAGCAGCCACGCGGGGTATTTGTGCTGTGCACGGGGAAAGCGAAGCTTTCGACTTCATCGGATGAGGGCAAAACCGTCATCACCAAGATCTCCGAAGCGGGAGATGTCCTGGGGCTCAGCGCCACGATTTCCAACCGGCCTTACGAAGTGACCGCCGAGATGATCGAGCCGGGCCAGGCAAATTTCATTACCCGGGATGCCTTGCTGCAATTCATGCGTGAATATGGAGAAGTGGCGGTGCGAGTCGCGGAGCAGCTAAGCCGCAATTACTACACGGCATATGAAGGGATCCGCGCCCTGGGACTTACCAACTCCCCTTCCGAGAGATTCGCACAATTACTGCTGGGGTGGTCCAATTCCGTGGGCAATGGCGATCCTCTGCAGTTGAAGCTGACCTTGACGCATGAGGAAATCGCCGAAATCATTGGCACGACGCGTGAAACCGTCAGCCGCTTGTTCTCGCAGTTTAAGAAGAAACAACTGGTGCAATTAAAAGGCGCGACCCTGATTATCCGCAACAAAGCCGCGCTGAAAGAAATGGTTCATTCCTGACCACCGGGACTTCCTGTTCTTGGTCGCGCAAAAGTGGTTGCGCAGAAGCGGGAGCGCAAAAGCCTGAGCCGGCTATTTGCGCTCGGGAACCGTTCGTTCTGCTTCGATCCGGCTGATTTCCCGGCGGAGCCAGTTGCGCAGCGCATCTTCGATCTCTTCTTGTGTGCCGGTGCGGTAGAGGGAGTCGATCGTCTGGCCTTTGTCGTTGAGCGGAATGAATCGGCACGGCACATCTTTCTTTCGGGATTCCGGGGGAACCAACTGCGTCAGCAGGCAATCAATGCAGGGATGGGGCCGGGCGGCATCCCCAAAGTTCAGGCAACTTGGAGAATCCTCAAAAATGTAGGGGGCGCGCCAGGGCGCGAAGGGCGTGTCAGCATAGCCGCCCTCTTCCAGGAATTTCAACTCGAGCCGCAGGATTTCAAGAATGTCGCGATTTTTATGTGGCATGGTGTCCATCCAGCCGAACTCCGTGGAGCCAGAGACCTCTCGTTGGAGCGCGCTCTTCTCGTGTATTCGATCCCCTATGACATCTATAGCGGCCGACTCCTTATAATACTTTATCCTTTCTTGGATGATGCGCCAGTTTCCCTGAGAGCTGGGTTCGCGACCGCCTGTTCGTAACCGACCGAGGCATAGTAAATTGCCCGGTCAAAAAACTGCTCCAGCAACTGCAGCATTTCCAGTTCGCCGAAAACTTCCACCGGGCGTTCCAGAACCGATTCTTTCTTGATGAACTCCCACAGGTTATCCTTCGTCAAAATGATCACCCAAATCACTTCGCTCATCGGCACCTGCTGGCCGGCCCGCCGCGCGCCAATCCGCAAATAGCGCTCCTCCAGCTGGAGTTCATCCTTGCCCATGAGCCACTCACCCAGATGACGGTAGATCTCGCCCACCCGTTCTTTAAGATCTTCAGGTGGGACGTTTTGTTGGAAGTTTGGAGTCAACTTGGAATTCCGGACTTGATCGAGAAGGCCAGCAGCCAGTGCTTGGGAGTGGGTCTCGATCAGCCGAACGAGACGATATAACATCATTATGGCAATCCTCCCGTCCTCGACTTATTTCCCGTCTCAGCGCCCGCAATCTCTGTAGCCATGACGGGCGGTACCTTCTGTGATGAGTATCGCAGAGGGAATGCCTTGTGGGGAATAGAAATTGGGAAATAGAAATGAGACCGGACCAGCAGCACGGTTCCCGGCCGGGGTTTTTCTGGCCTATACTTCGGGTCGTAAGGGCCTCTACGAAGCGCTGGCAAAGCGAGGTTTCCAGGCGGTAGTGCTTGAGCGTGCGCTGCATGGCCAGATAGCCGCGGCACGTCCTGACGGGTGTTGGCGGAGATGACGCCAAGAAATTAAGATACGAAACAGCACGAAATAGAAAGGCTGGATTCGATGACTCCCGTAGCCTCGGTAAACTCCCCGCAGCTTCAAACTTCCATGCAGCCCCTGGCGCCCGAAGAGTTGCGCAAAATCGACGCCTACTGGCGTGCGGCCAACTATCTTTCCGTCGGTCAGATTTATCTGTACGCTAATCCACTTCTCCGCGAACCGCTGAAGATCGAGCACGTCAAGCCGCGGCTGCTCGGCCACTTTGGGACCACCCCCGGTCTGAACTTCATCTACGCCCATTTCAATCGCCTGATCAAGAACTACGATCTGAATGTCATTTACCTGGCTGGTCCCGGCCACGGCGGCCCCGGAATGGTCGCGAATACCTACCTGGAGGGCAGCTACAGCGAGTTTTATCCGAACATCACGCAAAACGAAGAGGGCCTGCAGCGGCTGTTCAAACAGTTTTCCTTTCCCGCAGGAATTCCGAGTCATGCGGCGCCCGAGACTCCGGGCTCCATCCACGAAGGCGGGGAACTGGGCTATTCGATCATGCACGCTTGCGGCGCGGTGTTCGACAACCCCGACCTGCTCGCGTGTTGCGTGGTGGGCGACGGCGAGGCGGAAACGGGCCCGCTAGCTACGAGCTGGCACGGCAATAAATTTCTGAATCCCGCGCGTGACGGTGCCGTGTTGCCGATTCTTCATCTCAACGGCTGGAAGATCGCGAATCCAACCGTGCTTGCCCGGATGGATGATCAGGAGCTTACCAACCTCTTCACCGGCTACGGCTGGAAACCCTATTTCGTCGAGGGGCACGTGCCGGAAGAAATGCATCAGCTGATGGCCGGAACTTTGGACACGATCGTAAAGGAAATTCGCTCGATTCAAGACACCGCTCGTCAGAATGACGCTCGTCAAAATAACGCTCGCAACGGTGGGGATTCGAGCCTGCCCGCCTTGCCGATGCCCGCCTGGCCGATGATAGTCCTGCGCAGCCCGAAGGGTTGGACGGGCCCGAAAGTGGTCGATGGAAAGCCCGTAGAGGGTACATGGCGCGCGCATCAAGTGCCCGTGGCCGACCTGCAGTCGAAGCCGGAACACCTGAAGATCCTGGAAGACTGGATGAAAAGTTACCGGCCCGAGGAATTGTTTGACAAGAACGGCAAGTTAATTCCGGAACTCGCGGAACTGGCCCCCAAGGGCGAGCGCCGGATGGGAGCGAATCCGCATGCCAACGGCGGGCTGTTGTTGCGCGATTTGGTCATGCCCGACTTTCGCAATTATGCCGTCAGCGTTCCGAAGCCGGGCATCGAGAATGCCGAAGCCACGCGCGTGCTCGGCGGATTTTTGCGCGACGTGATGAAGCTGAACGCGGACGCGAAGAACTTCCGCGTCTTCGGTCCGGATGAGACGGCCTCGAACCGGCTGGACGCTCTCTTTGAGGTGACCGACAAGGAATGGATGGAGCCAACCCTCCCGGTCGACGAACATCTCTCGCAGCGCGGCCGCGTGCTGGAGATGCTCAGTGAGCACATGTGCCAGGGCTGGCTGGAAGGCTATTTGCTCACCGGGCGCCATGGCTTCTTCTCCTGCTACGAAGCGTTTATCCACATCATCGATTCCATGTTCAACCAGCACGCCAAATGGCTGAAGGTTACGCGCGAGATCGAGTGGCGGCGTCCGATCGCATCGCTCAACTATTTGTTGACCTCTCACGTGTGGCGGCAGGATCACAACGGATTCACCCATCAGGATCCCGGCTTCATCGATCATGTGATCAATAAGAAAGCCGACATCGTCCGCGTTTACCTTCCGCCCGACGCTAACTGCCTGCTTTCCGTCGGCGACCATTGTCTGCGCAGCCGGCATTATGTCAACGTCATCGTGGCCGGCAAGCAACCTGCATTGCAGTTTCTCGACATGGAGTCGGCCATCGAACACTGCACCACCGGGATTGGCATCTGGGAGTGGGCAAGTACCGACAAGGGGGCCGAGCCCGACGTCGTAATGGCCTGCGCGGGGGACGTGCCCACGCTCGAAACCTTGGCCGCGGTCGATCTTTTACGGCAGCATTTTCCCGACATCAAGATTCGCGTGGTGAATGTCGTCGATCTGATGACCATTCAGCCCTCGAGCGAGCATCCCCACGGTCTCTCCGATCTTGATTTCGATTCCATGTTCACGGTGGATAAGCCGATTATCTTCGCCTATCACGGCTATCCTTGGTTGATTCACCGCCTCACCTATCGTCGGCACAATCATGACAATCTCCATGTGCGGGGCTACAAAGAAGAGGGCACGACCACAACGCCGTTTGATATTACGGTGATGAACGATCTGGATCGCTTCCACCTGGCTGGGGATGTGGTGGACCGTGTTCCCAGACTGCAGAAGGTCGGAGCCCACTTCAAGCAGTTGCTGCGCAACAAACTGGTCGAGCATAAGCAATACATTCGCGAACACGGAGACGATTTGCCGGAAATCCGCGACTGGACTTGGCCGTACTAGTAGCGCCGGCATCTTGCCGGCTGTCCCGAGGGCGTCTCGCCCTCGGCGCGGCGGGCGAGGACGCCCGCCGGACAGCCGCCGGGACGGCGGCGCTACTCTCAGTGATACAAATCGCGCGGTCACGGCACAAGCGTTATGAGCCGGAAGTTCACTGTAGTTAAAACTCAAAGTAACTTGTGGGCCGAACGAGATAGCTTCGAATGAAAGTGCTAGTCCTCAACTCCGGTTCCAGCAGCCAGAAGAGCTGTCTCTACGAAATTGGGGATGCGCTCCCAGACGATCCACCGGGCTGCGCCTGGGAGGGTAAGATCGAGTGGACGGATCACCAGGCTGAATTCTCGATCAAGAACTCCCGTGGCGTTTCCCGAAAAGACCAGACGTCGGTGGGCTCTCGCGGGGAAGCCATTGAGCGCTTGCTTCATAGCTTGTGGAGCGGCAAGACGCAAGCGATTTCCGGCCCTGCCGATATCGATGTGGTGGGACACCGGGTGGTCCACGGCGGCCCGCAACATTTCGAGCCTGCGCTGGTTACCGCTGAGGTTAAGTCGGCGATCGAAGGCGTTTCCGTTTTTGCCCCGCTCCACAATCGCGCCGAACTCGAAGGCATGGAAATGGTCGCGAAGTTGCTGGGTCCGATGTCGCAGATCGCCGTCTTCGACACCGGCTTTCATCGCACCATGCCTTTATCGGCAGTCACCTATCCTGGTCCTTACGAGTGGTTCGAGCAGGGAATTCGCCGCTACGGATTCCATGGGATCAATCATCAATATTGCGCACAGCGAGCGGCGCAGTTGCTCGGCAAAAACCTGAATTCGCTGAAGCTCGTTACCTGCCACCTGGGGAATGGCTGTTCTTTGGCGGCGATTCGCGAAGGCCGAAGCGTGGATACGACCATGGGTTTTACCCCGCTGGAGGGTCTCATGATGGGCACGCGCTCCGGCTCCGTGGATCCCGGCATCCTTACCTATCTGATGCGCGAGAAACATTTCTCGGGCCAGCAACTTGATGAGGTCCTCAATCAGAAGTCGGGACTGCTCGGTGTCTCGGGAATTTCGAGCGATATGCGGCAGATTCTTGCCGCCAGCAAGAACGTCGACGAACCCGAAAAAATGGCGCGCGCAAAACTGGCGCTTGATATTTACATCCATCGCCTGCGCTCGGGAATTGGCGCCATGATCGCCGTGCTGGGCGGAATTGACGCCCTCGTATTCACTGCTGGAGTCGGCGAGAACTCACCCGAGGTTCGCGCTGCGGTGTGTGACAATTTTGCCTTTCTTGGCGTGAAGCTCGACCAGCAGAAGAACGCGCCATCGCCTTTGAAAAACGCATCGCCTTTGAAAAATGATAACGACAAGGACATCTCCGCTTCCGATGCAGCCGTCCGCGTTTTGGTTATTCGCGCCGAGGAAGACTGGATGATCGCTCGGCAGTGTTGGAATCTCGTCAGGCAACAGTCGAGCGGCTAGTGCAATTAGTTGCCAGCGCCTATAATTCACAGAAGAGAACTACACAGTATAAAATTTCTACGGTTCATATCGCGATTGCCTGGGTGCGGGTTCCTCCGTTATCTAGGGTCAGGCTCCAAGGTATTGATATGAAGCGATTTAGCCGTTTATTTTGAGAACGCGAAATGGCATTCCCCGTGCTTTAAGTAGGAGCGCGACCAGTACGCAGACTTTTACAGGATCTAAAAACAGATTTCAGCACAGAGCAATACTTGGGCAAGGAGCCCTGAATCTATGAATCGCACCTCGTTGAGATGGACCCTAATGCTGGCGGCGACACTGCTCGCAACGATTGGATGTTCAACCAAGAATTACGTCCGTCAACAGACCACGCCGCTGATCAATAAGACCAATGAACTCGACGACCTGACCGCGAAGAATTCAAGAGACATCAAGGACGTAGACCAGCGCGCCCAAGCCGGAATCCAGGACGTGCAGACCCGTGCGGCGGCGGCAGACCAGAAGGCTCTGGCTGCGGGAACCGAAGCCGATAAGGCGCAACTGTCGGCGAACGGCGCGTCCCAGCGGGTGGACGTCCTGACCAACGCTGTCGTCAACCTCGATAACTATCGCCCGGTGGTGGAGACGGCGGTGCACTTCGGATTCAACAAGGACAATCTGACCAAGGATGCCAAAGAAGCTATCGACCAGCTTGCCGCCAGCGTCACCACTACCAAGGGATACATCATCACGGTAGAGGGTGCGACCGACTCGGTGGGCAGCGCCGAGTACAACTACGAACTGAGCCAGCGCCGCGCCGATGCCGTAATTCAGTACCTAGCGGCGGAGAAAAGCGTTCCGGCCTATAAGATTTATGTGATCGGGCTGGGTAAGGATAAGCCGGTCGAAAGCAATAAAACTGCCAGCGGCCGCGCCGAGAATCGCCGCGTGAATATCCGCCTGATGACCAACACTGGGTCGGCAACGACGCCAGCGCAAGCGCCCAGCAACCAGACGCCGACGGCGAGCGCGAATCCGCCGTCCTTATAACTACAAGTTTCCCCTCCTCCCCGGAGGACTTTGCCAAACCAGGCCGTCCCTTTTGTGGGCGGCCTGTTTTTTTGGATTCTGCTGACGTTTCCGCTCATCGGCCCTTCGCCCACCGCGCGGGTGGCGACAGGAGTGTCAGCGGCAAAGTTCCTGCATCGGTTCCAACTCTGGTTGCATGACTCTGAGACGGTCCACAACAGACTCGAGAAGCTTCTCCCTCTTACGCAGTGCAAGCTTGAATTCGCGATGGTCCGTATGTGAGATCTCTCTCAGCAGT
>JGI12269J14319_10002625_pt1 | contig 17190 bp, 16 predicted proteins | sample PeaSoiSIISIP2007_FD_14319 | JGI IMG/M metagenome (IMG submission 14319) | reverse complement strand
CTCGAGGCGGACGACGCACTCGCATCAGCGGCCGCCGTCGCGGCCGACGACGCCGGCGTCGAGCAGGTACTGGTGTGCACCCCCGACAAGGACCTGGCCCAATGCGTGCGGGGCAGGCGCGTCGTCCAGCTCGACCGGCGCAAGGACGTGGTCACCGACGAAGAAGCAGTGCGCGCCCGCTACGGAATCGGGCCGGCGTCGATCCCCGATTGGCTGGCGCTCGTCGGGGACAGCGCGGACGGGTTCCCCGGGCTGTCGGGCTGGGGAAAGCAGTCGGCGTCGACCGTGCTCGGGCACTACGAGCACCTCGAGGCGATCCCCCCCGCCGTCTCGGACTGGGACCCCGACCTTCGACGGACGGTGCGCGGCGCGGCGAAGCTCGCCGAGCGCCTCGCGTCGGGCGTCGACCTGGCACTGTTGTTCCGTGACCTGGCGACGCTGCGCGTCGACCGCGCGCTGCTGGCGTCGGTGCAGGACCTGCGGTGGAAGGGCCCCACCGACGAATTCGAAGACATCGCCCGCTTTCTCCGTGACCCGGCCCTCGCCGACCGCGCCGGCGCCGTGAAGGTGGGCGGGTAGCAGCCCGGCCGGAGCTTTCGGCCCTGACGTCCGCCCGCTACCGTGCGGGAATGAGCGCCGCAGCGAAAGACGAGCACGCACTGCAGTTCCCGCCTGGATTCCTGTGGGGAACAGCCACCTCCTCGCACCAGATCGAGGGTGGCGACGTCAACAACGACTGGTGGGACTGGGAGCACAACCCGGACTCCGGGTGCGTCGAATCGAGCGGGGACGCCTGCGACTCGTTCCACCGGTGGAACGAGGACGTGGGACTCGTGGCCGACCTCGGCCTCGGTGCCTACCGCTTCTCTCTCGAATGGAGCCGCATCGAGCCCGCAGAGGGAGAATTCTCCCTTGCCGCGCTCGACCACTACCGCCGGATGTGCGCGGCATGTCACGAGCGCGGCGTCTCACCGGTGGTGACCTTCCACCATTTCACGACGCCGCGGTGGCTGGCGCAGCGAGGTGGGTGGGAGGCCCCCGACGCGCCGGAGCGCTTCGCGCGCTATGTCGCGCGTGCCGTGGCCCACATCGGCGACCTGATCGGCTGGGCGTGCACCATCAACGAGCCGAACGTGGTGGCCGTGCTGGGCTATACCGTCGGCCTTTACCCGCCGGGCATGAAGGACGAGTACGCCCGGCACTTCGCGGTGAACGAGGCCATGGTGCGCGCCCACCGGCTGGCGGTGGACGCGCTGCGCTCGGGACCGGGGTCGTTCCCCGTCGGGATCACGCTGTCGATGGAAGAGCTCGTGGCCGGCGAGGGAGGGGAGCAGACACGGGACGCCGCCGAGCAGATCCTCGAGAACACCTTCCTCGACGGCACCGCCGGTGACGACTTCATCGGCGTGCAGTGCTACGAGCGCACCGTTCTCGGCCCCACCGGGCCCGTCGAGCCGCCTCCGGGGACGCGTCTGACCCAGATGGGATACGAGTACTGGCCTCAGGTGGTGGAGTACACGGTACGACGGGCCGCCGCCTACACCGGGATCCCCGTGGTGGTGACCGAGAACGGGCTCGCCACGGAGAACGACGCCGAGCGTGTCGAGTTCATCACCACCGCCCTGCAGAGCCTGCACCGCTGCATCGCCGACGGGGTCGACGTGCGCGGCTACTTCGTGTGGAGCCTGCTCGACAACTTCGAGTGGCACCTGGGATTCGGGCCCAAGCTCGGCATCTGCGCCGTGGACCCCGTCACGTTCCAGCGACACCCCAAGCCCAGCGCCCACTGGTTCGGAGACGTGGCCAAGGCGAACGCCCTGACCCTGCCCGCTCCCTGACCCTGCCCGCTGCCTGAACCTGGCCTCCCTGAACCTGGCCGCTGCCTGAACCTGGCCTCCCTGAACCTGGCCGCTGCCTGACGTCGAGACTGAGACCGAGGGTCAGGCGCGTCGCAGCTGCGGACGTCAGTCCCCGTCTGCGGCCTTGAGGGCGTCGCCGATGGTGGCGTCGATCGTCCACAACTTGGGCGCCAGGTGGTGTTCCAGTGCCCAGGACACGGTCAGGGTCTGACTGCCGGCGCGTCGAAGCAGCTCGGCGCCCAGGCGATCATGGGTCAGATAGAGCCCGACTCGGGACCGCCACGAAGGACGTCCGCCCCGTGAAAGGTCCCCGGCCCAGCGGATCAATCGGGCCCGGCCGACGGCCAGTGCCGCGAAGGTGACCCACACACGGGCGAAGGTCCCGAACGACGACTCGACCTTGCCGACGTCGTGGAGGAGAGCCGCGGCGACGACCTCCCTCCCCGGTTGCTCGGTATCCAGCAGGCGAATCGTGTCCCGGGCGACCCCCACGGCATGACGCCGGTCTGGTCCCGACATGCGCCGCCACAGCGCTTGCTCGCCCTCGATGAGGTGGTCCAACGCCCAGGACTCATCGGCCGGGGCCGGGCCGCGCGGCGAAAGGGCGGTGAAGAAGCGCCCTGTCAGATGTCGCCACGAGCCGAATCCGCTGCTGGCGCCCACGGAATCCAGGGTAGCGCGACGCATGGTGCAAACCCCCCAGGTCGGGTGGGTAGATTTTGGTCGGCTCGTGCCGGGGGTCCGGCCCGACCGCGAAGGAAATCGCCCAATCGGAGGTGTGTCATGGAGCACTTTCTCGAGACCTGGGGCTATGTCGCGGTATTCGGCCTCAGCTTCATCTCGTCCATGGGCCTGCCCGTCGGCGCCGAATTGGCCGTGATCTACGGCGGGGTGCTGGCCAGTGGCCAGATCGCCCACGAACCTCATCACCTCAACGTGGTCCTCGTCATCGTCCTGGCCACCTTGGGCGAGGTCATGGGTTCCCTGGCGGGCTATCTCATCGGCTTCTACGGCGGACGTGCCTTGGTCGACCGGTTCGGCAAGTACGTGTTGCTCACCCACAAGGACCTCGACCGGGCCGAAGCGTGGTTCGGCCGCCACGGCGAGCCGCTGGTCCTGTTCGGCCGCTTCATCCCGCTGCTGCGATCGTTCGTGTCCTTCGCCGCCGGCTTGGGCGAGATGGCCATCGGCAAGTTCTTGGCCTTCACCGTCATCGGCTGTGCCATTTGGTGCACGGCTCTGGCCAGTCTGGGTGATGCCCTCGGGTCCAGCTACAACCACGTCCTGAAGGACTTCAGCTACGCCGGATACGCGCTGGCGGCGCTGGCCGTGGTGGCGGTGGTCCTGCTCTTCCTCCACCGCCTCCGGACGGTACGAGAGGAACGGCACAGCGCGTCAGGTTGACCGAGCAAAGGGTCGACCGAGTGTCAGGGTGACCGAACTTCAGGCTGATTGTTCAGAGGGTCGCCCCCACCCGACGGAGAGCCCCTTCCCGTCGCCTACGACCGCGATCTCGAGGTCGGGTCATGTCCCATGGCCGGCACCAAGAGCGCGCCTGGTGCGCAGGTGCTCGAGGTGCACGACGATCACGGCCAGCGCGCTCGACCCGGCGGGTCGCCCTGGTGGGCATGAGACGATGCACCCGCGGCGGCCGTGGGGTCCGATGAGAGGAGCACCATGCAGGTGATCATCCTGGGTAGCGGGAGCCCGCTTCCCGATCCGGCTCGTGCCGGCCCGTCGACACTGGTGCGCACCGCGGTGGGAGACCTGCTGTTCGATTGCGGACGCGCCGTGCTGATGCGTTGTGCCGCGGTGGGGTCGGGCGCGGGGGCGATCCGGGGCTTGTACCTGACCCATCTCCACAGCGACCACATCACGGACCTGAACGACATCTTCACCATGCGATGGGTCATGTCGTTGGTCCCCAATCCGTTACCGGTGTTCGGTCCGATCGGCACTGCGGCTCTCGTGCAGGCCACCGAAGCGATGCTCGAACCGGACATCGGCTACCGCCTTGCACACCATGACGACCTGCAGTGGCGACCGGCGGCAACCGTGACCGAGGCCGACGGGGGCGTCATCTTCGACGAGGGGTCGGTGCGGGTGACCGCCGCCCCGACCGATCACGCCCCTGTCCGGCCGACCCTGGGCTTCCGCGTCGACGACGGAGACCGGTCGGTGGTCATCGCCGGCGACACGGTGCCGTGCGCGGGGCTCGACGAGCTCTGCGCGGGTGCCGACATGCTCGTGTACACCGTCGTACGGCGCGATCTCATCGAACAGGTCGGCCTGCCCCGGCTCACCGATGTGCTCGACTACCACTCCTCGGTACCCGACGCGGCCCGGACCGCGCAGCGACATGGCGTCCCGACCCTCGTGCTCACCCATCTCGTTCCCGCTCCGGCCCCCGGCACCGAGCAGGAGTGGTTCGACCAGGCCACGGCCCATTTCACCGGTGACGTGGTGCTGGCCACCGACCTGTTGACACTCGACGTGACTCCACCTCGTCGTCGTTGAGGCCACGGGATACCCTTTCCGGACGAGCAGACAAGGAGGGCCCCAATGACCGTCGACACGTTCCGCAAGGGTTTCACCGGCAACGTCATGGTGCCCACCTCCGAGGGCTACGAAAACGCGCGCGCACTGTGGAACGGTGACATCGACCGGAGACCGGCGGTCATCGCCCAGTGCCGAACCGCCGACGAAGTGGCTTCCGCCCTCGAGTTCGGTCGCGGCGAAGGCCTCGAGATAGCGGTACGGGGCGGCGGGCATAACTTCGCCGGCCACGGAGTGTGCCACGCCGGGCTGATGATCGACCTCAGCCCCATGCGCGACGTGCAGGTCGACCCGGGCGCTCGACGCGCACGTTGTGGGGGGGGAACCACCTGGGCCGAACTCGACGCCGCCACCCAGGCTCACGGGCTCGCCACCCCCGGAGGGGTGATCAGCCACACCGGTGTCGGGGGCCTGACATTGGGTGGGGGGATCGGGTGGCTCACCCGGAGAGCCGGTCTCAGCTGCGACAACCTGGTGTCGGCACGGGTCGTGACCGCCGATGGCCGCCTCCTCACCGCCTCGGAGGCCGAGAATCCCGACCTGCACTGGGCGCTGCGCGGCGGAGGGGGGAACTTCGGGGTGGTCACCGAGTTCGAGTTCGCCCTTCACGAGGTGGGCCCGGAGGTCCACCTCGGCCTCTTCTTCTGGGGGGTGCAACAGGGGGTCGACGCGCTCCGCTTCGTGCGGGACTACACGGCCTCGGTCCCGCCGGGCACCGGTGTCCAGCTCATCGGGTTGAACGCGCCGCCGGCGCCGTTCGTTCCCGAGGAGTTCCACCTGGCGCCCGGCTATGCCGTCGCTGTCGTGGGATGGGGCTCGGCGGAGGAGCACGCCGCGCTGGTCCAACCGATTCGTGACACGCTTCCTCCGCTGTTCGAGTTCATCACCCCTCTCCCCTACACCTTCCTGCAACAGATGCTGGACGACTCAGCACCATGGGGGATCCTGGGGTACGAGAAGGCGTTGTACCTCGACGACCTCGGGGACGGCGCCATCGACGTCGTGGCCGAGAGGTTCCCGGCCAAGTCCTCGCCGATGTCGATCATGCCCGTGTTCCCCCTGGGCGGTGCGTACCACGAGGTGGCGGACGACGCCACGGCTTGGGGTGGCAGCCGGGCAGTCAAGTGGGTCTTCAACATCGCCGCCATCGCACCCACCCCCGACCTGCTCGAGGCCGATCGGACCTGGGTCCGCTCGATGTTTGACGCCCTTCAACCTTTCGCAGCCGGCGTCGGCACGTACGTCAACTTCATGAGCGATCCCGACGAGGAGCGGGTGCGGGCCTCCTACGGGCCCAAGTACGAGCGGCTGTCTCGTATCAAGGCGGAGTACGACCCCGAGAACCTCTTCCACTTGAACGCCAACATCAGGCCGTCCCAGCCCGGCACCGGCTGAGGCCTGCCTCTCGCGCCGCCGGTTCCGGTCCCGCCTCAGGTGGCGCCCTTTCCGGTCAACGACCGGGACAGCGACCAGGGACCACAGTGACTTCGACCGTCTCGGTTGACGACGGATTGGTCACCTCCACCGCGCTCCCGACCGTACGGAGCCGGCCGGCCGAGGTGCGGGCACAGTACCCATGGGGATACTTCCGGGACGGAATGCCGATCAGCGTGGGGGCCTGCACCTTGGGGTTGGACACGAAGTTGAGGTAGAAGGCGCCCAAGGTGGCGTCGTAGTCGATCAAGGTCAAGGATCCCGCCACAGCCTCGGGAAAGGGCTGGGACAGCGCATTGGCGATCGGGTGCAGCTGCCCCGAGGGGCTGGCGAGTGCCTCCGCCGAGCTGCCGGTGGGGTCGTCGTAGTACTTCCACGACCAGTACGCCCAGCCGATCAGCGATTGGTCCGCAACCCTTGTCAGATTCTGGAGCAACTCGGAGCTCTGGGTGGCGCCGAACTCGGACATGAACAGGGGCAATCCAAGCGGTTCTGACGGCGTGGCGACCAAGGGGGCTTCAGCGGACCGCCGCACGAAGGTCGACTCCTCTTGAGCCACGCAAGCGGCGAGATTGTACGGGTTGCCGGTCACCCCGCTCCGGAAGCTGCAGTAGTCGTGGAAATTGAGCACCAGATTGGGGTAGTTCATGGCGCCCACGTAGTTGGGGGCCCCGTTACTGGTGAAGATCGTGGGCTCGCGGAAGATCAGGTGGTGCGGATCGGCAGCGAGGATCGTCGGAATCAGCCCGAGCGCGGGGACGGCGGGAGGGCAGGCAATCGCCTTCGTGCTGTCGAGGAGGTGCCCGGGTATCGCGGTCCCCGTGTAGAAACACTCGAGACGAACATCCAACTCCTCGGGGGTCAACCGGTCGAGGGTGGTGGTGAAGGGCTCGTTGACGGGGTCGTAGCCTACGACCCAGGGATCGCTCTCGAACGTCGAGGCGACGGCGGCCCAGCTTCGGTCGTACTCCCCCTGGATGTCCCCCACCACGTCGTTCGTCCAGAAATTGCGGACAGCGGCATTGAGCGAGGGGGAGGAGTAGTTGTTGGACCAACGCCCGGGCAACGTCTTGATCGGCAACCCGTTGGTGCAAACAGCCCAAGGCGGAGCCCCCTCACCTCGAAAGCCGGTGCTGTAGACGTCCTGGTGCATGTCCAAGAGGGTGTACACGTGGTAGCGACCCAACTGGTCGACCGTCTCTCGCACCCTCGACAGGTAGCGGTCGGCGACCCCCTGATTCCACTGGTGGGGATCACTCGGGTTCCCGTGCGCGCAAATGGCGGGATTGTTCGCTTTGAGCGTGCCCGGCTCGATCCCGGCCCAGATGATCCCCAGGCGAACGACGTTGAATCCGAGACCAGCGATGGCGGCGGCATCCTTGCGGGTGAAGTTCCACGGCTTGCCCGGATCGATGAACAGCTCGTAGGGCGGCCGCTTGTACACGGCGTTGACCCCGTGGAGGATGACCACTCGGCCGTATTGATCGTTGATGAATCCCCCCTGGAGGCTGGACAAGACCCCGTGGACGAACGGGCTCGTCGCCGTGAGGCCGGGCGCAGACGAACCTGACGAGCCTGACGTACCTGACGTTCCCTTCGCTGCTCCGCCTGCTCCGCCTGCTCCCCCTGCTGCGTCGGCTGCGTCGGCTGCTCCTCCTGCGCCTGCTGGCAACCAGAGGAATGCCGAGGCGACGACGGCTGCCACTGCAAGGCCCGAGATCAATCCGATTCTGAGTGCCCGCTGCATCGCGGTACGGTACCAGCGGCAACACCGTTGCCGACGTGGGCGGTCCGGGCGTTAGTCGGGTCGCTCTTCGTGCTCGCTCAGGTAGTCCTCACGGCGAATCACCAGGGGCGTGAGCTTCCTCGGGGTCTTGTCAATGCCCTCGCCACGAGAGCCGAAGGCTTGCACCAGAGAGTCGAACCTCACGGCGAACAGCGCCAGGTTCCATCCCGACTCCCCCATGTCCAACAGCAACCCCGCCGGATACTGCCCTGCACCGATCGTGGCCGATATCCACCATGGGGTCTGGAAGACCCCCGAAGACCTGATGTCCTTCAGGCTCCACGTCGAAGAAGTGGGGAACAAGGCGCTGCCTTCTCTGGGCTTGCCCCGATGATCGGTCTTCTGAATCCTGAACTCCGTGAGCCCGAATGTCATCACGGCGTACTTGTCGAACCTCGTCCCGTAGAGATTGACGTCAAAGGCAAGACGCCCGATGCCGTAGAAGCGCATCACCAGAACGTGGAACGCTTCTGCTCCCGCGTCTCGGGGCTGGACCACGGCGGGCATCTTCGCAGAAACTCCGGACTGCCCGGGGATGTCGGCGCCCGATTATGATCCGGCTCGCGGTGGGGACGAGTTCTGTCTGTCGCTCGTCGTCGAGCGACACCGGCCTGATGGGCTGTGGGGAAGGAGCGAGGACGTGTCGGAGAACTTGCGGGTTCTGGGAAAGTACAGCGCCGCCATGGAGTCCGGTGACAGTGACGCGGTGTACGAGTTCTTCTCCGAGGACTTCCACAGTCACGTGACCGAGCGCGTGAGTCCGGAGCGGGTCGGCACCGACCTCCGGGGCGATGAACAGCAGTGGTGGCAACAAGCGCGATCGGCTTTCCCGGACATGACGTTCACCGTCGACCTGCTCGTCGAGTCGGGCGACCTGGTGGTTTCGAATTGGACGGTCAAAGGAACCCACTCCGGGACGCCCTTTTACGACGTGCCGGCCTCCGGGGAGCCTGTGACGATCAACGGCACCGCGATCCTGAGGATCCGAGACGGGCAGATCGTGGAGCACTGGGGTGGCCCGCACTGCCAGAAGGCCCACGGCTTGATTCTCTGAGGTCGGCTTGCGTCGACGACCTTTGCCCAGGTCCGAACGACTGCTTGTCAGCTCCCCGGCAGCCCGTTCGATCGGGCCACGGCACCGAACCACGATGCGCTGGGCTTCGGATGGCGGGCGAAGGTCTCCGGATCGACGCGGTGCAGCCCGAACTTCGGCCGATAACCGAGACTCCACTCGAAGTTGTCGAGCAGGCTCCACACGAAGTACCCGCGTATGTCCACACCATCGTCGAGACAGCGCCGTACCCCTCGCAAAGCCTCGGTCAGATAGGCGATTCGCTGGGCGTCGTCGTCGGTGGCGATCCCGTTCTCGGTGACGAGCACCGGGAGGCCGGTCACGGCCGCCGCACGCCGGGCACAGTGCTCGACCGCCTGCGGCCAGTACTCGTAACCCATCTGGGTGGTGGGCACCTCAGGATCGTTGGGGGCCTGGCCTTCAGGTCCGAAGTGCATGCGCGAGTAGCACTGGACCCCGACGAAGTCATCGCCTTCGGTGGCCCGCAAGAACCTGTCCTCCAGGATCTCCAGAGCAGCCTCGCGTACGTCCTCCCCGCCCGGCTCGGCCACGAGCTCGTCCATGGAAAGAGTCAACCCCACCGGGAAGTCTCCGGGGCCAGACCGCAGCGCCGAGACGGCCAGACGGTGCGCCCGCACCATGGACTCGTTGACGGCGAGGTGACGGCCGAGATCCCCCTTGACCCCGGGTGGAGAGCTCCCGACGGTGTACCCCATGACCCCGATGACGTTGAGCTCGTTGATCGTGCACGCCCAACCGATGAGGTCGCCGAGATGAGCGACGGACCGGGACACGAAGCGGGCAAAGGTGTCGGGTGCGTCGGCCGCCTCCCATCCGCCACGCACGCTGAGCCATGTGGGCGTCGTGAAGTGGTGGAAGGTCACCACCGGCGTGATGCCCCGATCGTGGCACGCCGCACAGATGCGTCGGTAATGGTCCAACGCAGCTATCGAGAACTCCCCTTCTGCAGGCTCGATCCGGCTCCACTCGAGCGAGAACCGATACGCCCCGAGGCCCATCACGGAGACGAGCGCCACGTCCTCGGGCCAACGATGCAGCGAGTCGCACGCATCTCCGCTGGGCTCGGCGCAGCCCGAGCCGGGGTCGTGTTCCCAAGCCCACCAGTCGTTGTTGAAATTGCCACCCTCGATCTGGTGGGCGGCCGTTGCCGTGCCCCAGAGGAAGCCGTCGGGGAACTTCGCATCAGGTGTCGCCGAGTCGGGCTGGTGCACCACCGAACCGTATCGCTCTGTGCGTGCTGACCGGCTACCGGGGCCGGTATGCCCCGCCGGACCGGCGACCGCTCCCGCCCCATGTCGGCCAGACGGCAGAGGGTTACCCTCCCGGCAGGTCGCTGGTTCCACCACTTCGTGAAGACGGCGGAAAGGGGGCCGATGATGCGAAAGCGTGCATTTGCATTGGCGGTTCCGCTGCTCCTGGTAGCAGTCTTGTATGTCATCTGGCCCGCACCTGCAGCCGCCGCGAGCTGTGTGCCCGGTCCCGGTGCCCAGTTGCAAAGCTGCGGTCTTGCCGGTGCCGACCTGGCCGACGCCGACCTGGCCGGGGCCAACTTCGCACTCGCCAACCTGACTGGCGCCAACCTGACCGGGGCCAACCTGTCGTTTGCGGAGCTTCCCCTGGTCACGCCAATGCGACGGACGCCAAGTTCAGGGGAGCGACGTGGGGTAACACCACATGTCCCGACGGCAAGAACAGCAAACGAACGGGGGACGTGTAAGCACGACCTGTAGGCACGGGCTGGTGAGGTCGGTCGCCTGTCGACCCGACCGTGACAGTACGCACGTCGATCATCGAGGCATCGCCCGAGGTCGCCGTCATCGGCCCGCGGGTGACCGCTTCCCGGGCGTCGTACTATTGGAGGCGTGAAGGGAGACCGGGTCGAGGTGGTCGTCGACGTGGGCGACGGCGTCCAGCGCTTCGACATCCGCGCCACGCGGGCCGGTCGCCGCGTCGAGATCCTCAACTCGCGGGGCTCGGTGGAAGTCACCGAGGTGACCCGGTCGGGACGTGCCGTGCGGACGGCACGCTTCATGGCGGCCCGGGTCGTGGCCGTGGTCGAACATCCCGCCGAGGACGCCGGGCCCTGAAGGGAACCGCTCCGGACTCGGTGCGGGCGGTGCTCTTGGACCTCGATGACACCCTCATCGAGGAAGAGGGCCATGCCCGGGCCCAGCTGCGGAGCACGGCCGACCTGGTCGAGGGGATCGACCGGGAGGCATGGGACCAGGTGGTCATCGACTCGGCGCGTTCGCTGTGGCACGCCTCCCGGTACGCCCCGGACTTCGCCCAACTCGGCTTTGCGTCCTGGGAGGGCCTGTGGGCCACCTTCGAAGGGGTGCACCCGCGCCTGGAGGGGTTGGCGTCCTGGGCACAGGCGTACCGTGCCGAGACCTGGCGGTCCGCATTGCGGGCCGTGGGACAGGACGCGTCGGCCGGTGACGTCCTGTCCGAGCGCTACATCGAGGGTCAGCGATCGGGACACCCTGTGCTCCCCGGAGCGGTCGAGCTCGTGGCGCGACTCTCGGCGGCGGTACCGGTGGCGCTCGTGACCAACGGGCCACCGGACATCCAGTGGCTCAAGATCGAGCAGGCGGGAATCGGCTCCCATCTCTCGGCTGTGGTCATCTCGGGCGAGACCGGAGTCGGGAAGCCTGATCCCGCATCCTTCGGCCGGGCGCTCGAGCTCCTCGACGTGTCACCCGAGCACGCCGTGATGGTGGGTGACAGTTGGGAACGTGACGTGACCGGAGCCCTGGCGGTGGGGATGCGCGCCGTGTGGATCAGCCACGGCCGACCGGTCCCGAGCTCCCATCCGCGCCTGTCGGTGGCCAACGGCCCCCGAGACGTGACTCTGCCCTGAACCAACGTGGACGGCACCGGGCTTCCCACGACGACGCTCGGGCGCTCCGGCCTCGAGGTCACCCGGATGGGCTTGGGGCTCGCCGCGCTGGGGCGGCCCGCGTACATCACCTTGGGGCGCGACATCGACCTCGGAGCCGACCGCGATCGGTCCACCATGCAACAGCGGTGTCACCACATGCTCGACGCCGCGTATTCGGCGGGCGTCCGCTACGTGGACACGGCGCGTTCGTACGGAAGGGCCGAGGAGTTCCTGGCATCGTGGTTGCGGGCACGGCAATTGGGGCCCGGTGCCCTCACCATCGGCTCGAAATGGGGATACCGCTACACCGGTGCGTGGAACATGCATGCGGCTCTCCACGAGACCAAGGACCTCTCCCTGGCCATGTTCCGCGACCAGTTGCCCTGGACCATGGGGCTCCTGGGTCGTCATCTCGCTCTCTACCAGGTGCACTCCGCCACTCTCGAGAGCGGTGTCCTCGATGACGAGGCGGTGCTGCACGCCCTCGCCGAGCTCGGTGACGGCGGTGTCGCGGTGGGGTTGACGGTAAGTGGGCCCCGCCAGGCCGACGTCGTCCGCCATGCTCTGGAGGTGGAGGTCGAGGGAGTGAACCCCTTCTCGACGGTGCAGGCCACGTGGAACGTACTCGAGTCGTCGGTCGGCCCCGCACTGCAGGAGGCCCATACCCGAGGCTGGGGCGTCCTGGTGAAGGAAGTGCTGGCCAACGGGCGGCTCACGGGCCGCGGCGATCACCGTTCGGAGGGCGCCTTGGAGGACGTGGCGACCCGGCGCGGTGCCTCGGTGGACCAGGTCGCCGTGGCTGCCGCCCTGAGCCAACCCTGGGCGGACGTGGTCCTGTCCGGCGCCGTGACCCCCTCGCAGCTGGAGTCGAACCTGGCCGCACTCGACCTGCTGCTGACGCAAGAGGAAGGGGAGGAGCTCGCGTCTCTCACCGAGGACCCTCCCAGCTATTGGGACCGGAGAGGCGCACTCCCCTGGCAGTGACGCTCAGATGTTGACGCGCAGGCTCAGTTCGTCGAGTCGCCGTCCCATGGCGTCGGGAGTCATCCCGAAGAGACACGCGATGGCCCGCACGTCGCTCGACCGGATCGTGATCAGCTGTCCGTTGAAGTCCTGACGCTGGACCTGGATCATGCTCACGAACCGCCGGATCAGGTCGCGTTCGGGACCACTGACATCGCGTAACCGGGTGAGGTCGATGGTCACGGTGTCGCTGTTCTGCCACGGTTGCGCGGCCAGGCGTTCCGGGGTCTCCCCGCCCTGCGCTTCGGCATCCTTCGACATCCACCAGCGCGTGGCGTCGCTCTCGTTCGGCAACAACTGGTCGACGCTGACGCCGTAGAGCTTGGCCAACCGTTGCAATCTCGACACCGATACCGCTCGCTCGCCCCGTTCATAGGCCCCTAGGACCGAAGCCTTGAACTCGTGGTTCGAGGCGGCCTCGACGGCCTGCAGGGAGAGCCCGAGCTGGTTGCGCACGACGCGCAGCCGGGCGCCCACGGCCCGGATGTATGACTGTGCCGCCTGGCTGAACTCTTCGTCGGCTGATGTCACCGTCTCGTCAGCCATCAACCGTGGTCCCCACTCTCGGCAATGACGAGCCCCCGATCCGCATTCGGCTGCCCGGTTGTACGCATCCTACGAAGTGCCGGCGTGCGCGAAAGGGATACCCGCGCCGACCTGCCCATCACGCCGCTGAGCGCGTTTCACGCCCACTCTCAGTGAGAGGTCGCCAGCTCCCTTCCAAGGCACGGTCAAGATGATCCGCCCTGGTGACGATGCGTTGTCGTGGCTCAGCTCGAGAGTTATCCACACGACGACGAGGAGGCCTCCTCGTTCGGCTCCCGACTGCGGCTCAGGTTGCTCGACCCCACGGTCCTCGCCGGGCCACCGGTGGCCGCCGCCTTGTGCCTCTTCCGTCTGGCCGGCCTGATCGCGGCTCTCCCGTATTGGGCGATCGTGACCCTCGTGCTCGGTGCCCAGGCCGTCAGCATCGTGTTGGCGGCGCTGTGGACCGAACGGGCCCGCGGCTGGCACCTCACCGCGTACGTGGGCGGGGTCATGGGGGTCATCGGGGTGGTCGCCTACAGCACGGGCTGGGGACCGATCCTCTCCCTCGGGTTCATCTTCGGCGCCGCCTACGTGCTGCAGCTCTCGGGCTCCGAAGCCGCTCGGCCCGCCATGATCTGGACGGTGCTGTACATGACCGTGGGCGAGCTGGCCATCTCCCTCCGGATCGCTCCGAGCCTCATCCCCAGGCCCCTCGTGCACGGCCTGGCCGGGCTGGGACTGTTGGGTGTGTTGCTCACCATCACACTGCTGGGGCGCTCCGCGGCGGCACGGGAGAAGGTCGAGGGTGACCTCCTGCATTCCGAGAGACGCTTCAGGGCCATTGTGCGCGACTCTTCGGACATCATCGCCGTCATCGACCCCAACGGGACGCTGCGGTATGTGAGCCCCGCCTTCGAGCGCATCCTCGAGATCCCCCTGGAACAGTTGGGCACTCCCAAGGCCGTGGATCTTCTCCACCCCGACGACCTCTCCCGGATGAAGGCACAGGCAATGGGAATGGGCAGCGACGAGCTGAACGGGTGGCGGACCGAGATGCGCCTCCGACACGCCGATGGGTCGTGGGTCTGGTTCGAGGCCGTCGTGACGAACCGCCTCGCGGACCCCAACGTTCGGGGGACGGTGGCGAGACTCCGCGACATCAGCGCACGCAAGCAGGCCGAGGAGGCACTCCGTCAAGCGCACGAACGCTTCCGGTCAGCTTTCGAGAACGCTCCCATCGGGATGGCCATGACCGACCTGGAGGGCAACATCCTGGGTGCCAATCCCGCCATGGCACGGATCGTCGGACGCAGCACGGACGACCTCAACGGTAGGAGTGTGCACGATCTCACGCACCCCGACGACCGTGAGGCGAGCACCGCCGAGATGCGACGACTGGTCGTCAACGCCTCGGACGGGTACCGCATCGAGAAGCGCTACACCCACACCGACGGCCACGACGTCTGGGTCTCGGTCAGCGTGTCCTGTGTTCGTGACGACGAGGGTAAGTCCAGCTACCTGATCGGCCAGGTCGAGGACGTCACCGAGCGCCGTGCCCTGCGGGAGCGGCTGGCGTACGCCGCGATCCACGACCCGCTCACGACCCTGCCCAACCGCGTCCTGTTCATGGACCGCCTCGAAACGTCCCTGAGCCGGGCCGCCCGCCAGGGCCGGCAGGTGGCCGTCATCTTTCTCGACCTCGACAGGTTCAAGCTCGTCAACGACGGCATGGGGCACGCGGCAGGAGATCGGCTGCTCGAGACAGTGGCCCAACGGCTGCAGCGGATCATGCGTCCCAGCGACACCGTGGCCCGCTTCGGTGGGGACGAATTCGTGGTGATGTGCGACGAGATCACCGATGCATCGGTGGCCGTCGAGATCGCAGAACGCCTGATGGAGGCGCTGAGCCCGGCGATCTCCCTGGCCGAAGGGGAGACCTTCGTGACGGCGAGCCTGGGGTTGGCTCTTTCCGGTGGTGATCGGGACACCGCCGCCAGCCTGCTACGCGATGCCGACACGGCGATGTACATGGCCAAGGAGCGCGGGCGCGCCAGGATCGAGGTGTTCGAGCCGAAGAGCCACGCCATGGTGCTGGACAGGATGCGCATACGCAACGAGCTGCACGGAGCGGTCGAACGGGGTGAGTTCCGCGTGTACTACCAGCCGATCGTGGAGCTGAGCACCGGGCGCGTGACGTGTGTGGAATCGCTCCTGCGGTGGCAGCACCCTGAGCGTGGACTGCTCCATCCCGGTGAGTTCCTGACGATGGCCGAGGAGAGCGGTTTGATCACGCCCATCGGCGCCTGGGTGCTCGAGGAGTCCTGTCGCCAGGCCGTCGCCTGGACCGAAGAGCGCCGCCGCGACGGTCTGGGTGGTGATCCCATCAGCGTGAGCGTCAACCTGTCGCCCCGACAGCTCATAGAGCCCAACCTGGTCGAAGAGGTGGCGGCGATCGTGGCTCGGACGGGGATCCCGCCCGAGACCGTCTGGCTCGAGATCACCGAGGGAGCCCTCGCCGCAGACACGGAGTCGACGCTCGACGTCCTGCGCCGTCTCCGCGCCCTCGGGGTGCGCCTCGCCATCGACGACTTCGGGACCGGTTACGCGTCGCTCGGGCACTTGAAGAGTTTCCCCGTCGAGGTGTTGAAGATCGACCGTAGCTTCATGGCGGGACTCGGGCGCGGGGCGGAGGACGCCACCATCGTCTCGTCGGTCATCGCCCTCGCTGCATCCCTGGGCCTCGACTGTGTCGCCGAAGGAATCGAGCAGCCCTACCAGCTCGAAGAGCTGCGCTCCCTGGGCTGTGCCTTCGTCCAGGGCTTCCTCCTCGGCGTCCCGCTACCCGCCCTCGTCCTCGGCGAGCAGCTCGGCGACGACCTCAGCCCGTGGACGGTCGACGGCTCGGGACTGTTCGAAGTCGCCTACACCTAGACGTTCACGACGCCCGGGCCGGTCGTCCGAGCCCGGGCCCACTTCTACGTCTCTCCTTCTCCGGCGAGACGGGGCCGTCTCCCGGGGGATGGCCGGAGCGATCCGGGCCGCAGGGCGACCTCCTGGATCGCGATCCTGCATACGGTGGAGGCCACGAAGTAGATGTTCACCCCCGCCGGGAAGCGCAGGTAGACCGCGGCGTAGACCAACGGCAGGTACCGCAGCACCTGCGCCTGCGCCTGGGGGGTGCCGGACCCCTGCGGCGTCCTGCTGTTGACCCGCCTGGTCTGGACATACTGCAATCCGATGGCGATCAGGACCAATGCCGCATAGGGCAGGTACGCGACCCACGAGCCGTGCGCGCCGAGCAGGCTGGAGGCGAGGTTGATCCCCACGGCGTGCATCTGGCCCGGATGAGCGCGGAGGCTCTTGGCGAGCCGCACCGAATGGCTGATGTACAGCGGAGCTGCGACCCGGCCACGGTCGACTGTGTGCGTCAGGCCACGGATGACGCCGTAGAGCACGATCAACACCGGAATCTGGAGCAGCAACGGCAAGAAGCCACTCAACGGGTTCACGCCGTGTTCCCGGTAGAGCGCTACGGTGGCTTGGTTGAGACGGACCCGATCGCCCTTGTACTTCTGCTGGAGCTTCTTGAGCTCCGGCTGCAGGCGCTGCATGGCCAGCGCTGAGCGCGTGACTTTGATCGTGAGTGGCGCCGAGGCGGCCATGACCACGATCGTCAAGAGCGTTATCGCCACCGCGTAGTTGGGGAACAGCGCGTAGAACCCCGCCAACATCCAGGCCATGGCCTGGTAGAGGGGCTGAAAGATTCGTCCGAGGGTGCTCCCGAGCACGGGAAACGCCCCGACAAAGATGTGAACTGAGAACACAGCATTCTCCTTCGCGAGCCTGACGTGGTTGACAGATGGGCAGCGGCCCTGTGGGGCGCTGCCGTGTCAACGTCGAGGCTGCGAAAGGAGAACCAGTTGAGGGACCGAGCTCGAGCCCCAGGTGGGTATCCATCCGTCGGCCTGCACGTGGCCGATCGAAGAGAAGACGAGCCCGGAGCGGAGCTCGGGAGACGACCGCCATGTCG
>JGI12269J14319_10002622_pt1 | contig 17216 bp, 16 predicted proteins | sample PeaSoiSIISIP2007_FD_14319 | JGI IMG/M metagenome (IMG submission 14319) | reverse complement strand
CAAGCCGAAACAAAAGCGGTAGCTGATTCCCTTGCGCTTATTGATACACTTACCCAGGCTGAGAATCAAACGCAAGCCGATGCCTTGGCGCTCACTGAAGCTCTTACCCAAGCCGAAGCGATAGCGAAAGCTGAGGCATATATGCTTGCTGAGGCCTTAGCTGAAGCTAACGTGAAGTTTGAGACTGTAACTGAGGTAGAAGGCAATGAACTAGACGAACCTATCTCTATCACGGACGATTATTGCATCGAACATGCAGAACACGCACCTGAAGCAGATAATGTGGTGAAATCTAGAACTATGTTACCACCGGCCACGTTAGTAGAAAGCCCTACTATAGATACATCTACCCACACTAATGATTATCGAGAATTTATCCCTCCACAAGTTCCTACGCAAGCGGATTTTCTTGAACGAGTTCTATTCAGCATCTTTCCAAAAGGGACTATCTTTTGGAATAAGAAACTAATGGGGCAAACATTTCTGGCCCAAGTAGAAGATATCCTAATATACCTTGATGATTCCGAGCATCCCTGTAATCTGAGAAAGTTTAACAAGGATGGCTGGAAGGTTTTGGTATTCAATACTGAAGATCTAGCATTTCCTCGCAGATTAGAACGGAAAATTAGACTGATTCAACGTTCAGGAAAATTTCCTACTGACCATTAGCTTTAGAGCCTCTTCCAAAAATATTTTAAACTATGCACTAAAGAAATATTTATGCATAGTTTAAAATCGTCAAATATATTATGATGAGAGCTAAAGGATAATAAGTTTATAAGTTAAAAATATACATAAATAATATTGATTATGACGATAATTCCAAGCTATAGACTTACCGTGCACAAAATGATACCCTTTGTTTGCGATTATTGTCGCAAATAAATTTATATGTTCATAATTTGTCGAATAATAAGCATTTCGTGTCAGTTGGTGTGATGTTCATTTAAGGAGGGGTTTCTTAATGAAAATTATGTTCAGTAAGATTCACATCGTGTCGTTATCTGTATTAGTTGGTTTAGGAACTTGCTTTCTCGTCAATCCAGTTCCAGTTCAACATGCCACAACTGGCCGAATGAGGTCCGATTATCTGTTATCTAAGTATTTTTCACATCGGCATTTGCATGTTCCACAAAACCTACAACCACCGACAACTGCTACAAATACTAGCCTCCCTCCCGATACACGCGAATCTGAAAATTGGGCGGGATACATTGCTACCCCTACGTCTAATCTCTGCTATACAAGCGTTTCTGGCAGTTGGGTCGTCCCTAATATTTCTGCTGATCAACAAAATGCAGCCGCCGCACAGTGGATCGGTTTAGGCGGATCATCGTCACCTGACCTCTTGCAAATGGGAACCAGTGAAGAACTTGAAAATGGTCAATTAGTCACTGAGGTATTCTGGGAGCAGTTACCAACTCCCGCTCATACTGTGATGACGATTCCGATCGGTGCGACCATTTATGCAAGTATAGCTCCAGCCACGAACTCAAGTTTAACGTGGAACTTAACATTTACAGTGAACGGTCAGTCGCAAACTCAAAAGATTCCCCCTGTAAAACTTGATTCCTCTTACGCGCAGGAGATTGGGACATCGGCAGAATGGATTAGTGAAGAGCCTTTAAAACCTAATGGCCAGCGGTATCCTTTTGCAAATATGGGTACAGTGTCATACCGATCAGCTTTGGTAGATGGTCAGGCAATCAGTTCCGCAGGAAATGAGATAGAACCAATTGACTTGGTATCTCGCAATGGAAATGTTTTGATCACGCCTTCAGGATTAGGTCAGGATGGGGAATCATTCTCAACTAGCGTAAAAAGCTAGAAAACCAACTCAAACCCTTAAGGGGGGTTGTGTCACAATGGAACAAAAAAGTGCAATAACCAATCCATCATTTACCATGTTACATCGCAAAACCGTTTGATATAAACGAAATTATTGCATCCCTTCACATAATGATTCATGGCTCTTAAATTCATACTCAGAAAACTATAATCCTATAATCTTAGAAACATTCTGTAGGCTAAAGACGTTTCCATAAATATAAGACAAATTCCATATTATCCAATTTATGCATATTATGCATTATCTATAATAAAGGAGGAAATGAATATGGCATTTGGTAACGTTGATGGAGCAGCTTGCGGTTGTGGATGCGGAAAAGGCTTTGGCGCAGGAATCGCGGCAGTTGTTATAATTATTCTTCTTCTGATTGCAATGGGAATCGTATTTTAAATTAGAAAGGTGGAACTTCTTATGTATGGAATGGGTCATAGCGGAATGAGTCAAGGTGGGATGATGGTTCATGGTGGAATAATGGGTGGAGCATGCTGTCCACCTCCTGTTCCTCCAGTAGCGCCTTATGGCTTTCGAGGCGTCGGTGCAGGAGTTGGTGTAGGAATTATTGCTATTGCTGTTCTAATTCTTATCGCTCTAGGTATCATCTTTTAATAATTAGAATTGCAATAAGGCTATCACCTCGGAATAGGGTGGTAGCCTTAAAAAAGTTCGTTTGTATGGATTGTCGGTTTCCACCCCTTCAGCGATCAAATCTAAAATTATTCACAACGCATTAAGATACTTTCAACATCTTTCCTTAATTTCCTCCAACAAAAGCAAAATAAACTATAATATATAATAGATGAGAGATCCTCTCTATTTCTATTCGTAACGCGTCCCACTTAAACTTTAAGAAAAATTCCTGCCATAGGACGATAATGTGATTAGAGTTGAATTGATAACATAAGAACCTCTTGATGACCAATGAATATAATCATAAAGAGGTGAAAATAATGAGTGCTAATTCTCCAGTTACCTCAGTGTACATTTTTCAACGAGGTGATTCTCTTAAAAAAATTGCTACTAGATACGGCACCACTGTCGAAGCCATAAAGACAGTAAACAATTTAACAAGTGACATTCTCGATCTAGGTCAATCCTTACAAATTCCGCTCCTAACACTACCCGACGGAATTTATCGTAAAGGAAATACGGGTCTCCAGGTGAAGATACTGCAAAGTATTTTGGATTCTTTTGGATTCAGTTTACTAGTTGACGGATTTTACGGTCCCAAGACTGTTGGAGTAATTCTACAGCTACAGCAGAAGTTTCCCCCTTTCAAAGTAGATGGAATCTATGGACCGCAGACGAGAGCTTCTTTACAATCACTTATCGACACTCATTTTCACCTGGTCGCTAACCCAACTGATAAATTAGTATTAATTAATAGGGAAAACGGCTTGCCTGCAGAATACGTCCCGCCGGATCTTGTCGTTCCTGCTATTCCATTCACCTTTCAAGAATATGATCCAAAAAAGCAAATGCGAAAAGAAGCTAGCCAGGCTTTAGAGCAATTATTTACTAAGGCTAAACATGACAACATAACTTTAATGGGTGTGTCTGGCTATCGATCTTATGAACGCCAGGCACAAATTTATGCCAGAAATATTCAAGTATCTCCCATTAAAGCACAGTTCAGTGCTCCCCCAGGCTGCAGTGAACACCAGACGGGCTTGGCCATTGATGTTAGTTCAGCCTCCAATAACTATAACCTATCGCAGTCTTTCTCAGCTACTCCTGAAGGACAGTGGTTAGCACAAACTGCATCAGCATTCGGCTTTATTATTCGCTATCAACATGGAAAAGAAAATATTACCGGATATCAAGCCGAACCATGGCACATCCGTTATGTCGGCATTGATGTTGCTCAAATAATTACTCTGAATGAACTAACTCTTGAGGAATATCTTAGCAAATAATATTTTAAACAACATCTGATTTTTCAGTATTTAAACATGCTCCGAAAAAATTACTTTCGTCGGGGCTGTTTTTCTCTAATACTTTCTTTTCTTAACTTGGGGTCCTATTTCCCTGTCCACATATCGGTTACATAATTATTAAAGTAACTATATGGAAGATAGAAGTATCCTTTATCCCCCCAGTTTTCACCCCACGAATTTCGACAAATCACAACGCCTTGGCCTTGTATCTTCGCATCATCTTTGTAACCAACAGCTAAGACGGCGTGGCCCCCTAAGAATTGTTCTCCTTGCTTCGGAAGTGGCACAATTCCAGTCTGTGCTACTTGGTCGGACTCAAAACTCTCATATACCTTTATACCGATAACTAATGGATAACCTTCTGATAGAGCTATCTTTAACAAGGTTAAATTTGTTACCCTGTGGTATTCCGTAATTTTAAACTGTGGGGCATCCAAGTTAGCCTTTGAGGGTGGTGTTTGAGTAAACTTTGTAACATCGTAAGGCCAATCGGCTTCTGGAGCACAACCTATTTTTTGAAGGATTTTCATGCCATCCCTAATAGAAGCACCAGNGTCTTCATTTACAGTGCCTTCTGTATTACGTTCTTCCCAATACAGCCATAAACGACTAAGCATAGTAAGTTTTCCTGAAGAGTTTTCCCAATATTCACGTAATCCGCTAGCAATAGCATTCGCAGTGCAACTTCCCAACTCTCCTTGGTCAACTACTGGAGAACAGCCGAACCGGAGGTCTATATTTTTTGGTAAAACGGTTATCGTTTTAAATTGAGTAGACCTGAAAACTCTATCCCGTAGGTCTTTAGTGTCAGGCTTAAGTTTATAGGCTCTTTTGCCCATGTTCTCTACCTCATTTCATTTGTTCTGTGTGACATTGGACTTCTGATGGTAGTTCACTTGCTAATTTATTGTACTCAGGGTTGTCTGACTCCGTGCATAAACCTTGAGAAAACAAGATGAAATTAACGAAAAACAACAACGATCACACATAATAGTGATCGTTGTTGTTTTGTAACGTGAAAGTTTCTAACCCTTTACCCTTACCCATGAATCCAACACTATACCTCGTATTGTTTTACCCTAAGATGGGGAAAGTACTTCCACCTTGAGGCATCAAGTAGACAGTTTCCGGTGGTTGCTCGATAATATGACCGGCTATCTGCAAAGCCTCTGCGGGTGAGTGAGCAGGAATCATCTTAACGCTTCTAACTACATCATCTGGTAAAGCGCTGATCAAAATAACCGGTGATTTTCTACAGATGCTTGCCGTCCTCAAGCTAATAAACCCTGGCATCGTAAAATCAGTATGTAGCTTGGCATTCATGTCCTCAACCTCACCATGCTGAAAAAAGTCATAAAAAGGCTGAGACCCTATCCCTTCAGAGCATTCACTCACGAGGATAATAACTCCTCCTTCTCGTACTGCATAAGCAGAATTATCAAGAGCCTTAATCGATTGGTAAAGTTGTATATCTTTAGGGTACCCACCACTCGACACGATAACTAGGTCCGCTCTTTTTTCTATTTCTATCCCATAAATTTCTTCAGTAACTCGACAACCTGCTTTATGGGCCTGTTCTAATTCTCCCGCTGCAAGATAGACGAATTCTTTCTTTTCGTTGACCACTACGTTGAGTATGAAATCTACGCCTACTAATTGTGCGATTTCTAACATATCCTCAGCAACCGGATTACCCTCCATTTTTCCGGATTCTATGTTAGGATTGAGTCCTGAAGGCCCTCCACCATTAAGTGCTAAAGCATGATTTTTCTGAATCATTTCATAACCACAGACTCCAGGCGCAATCGACTTTCGTCCGCCACCAAATCCTGCAAGCAAATGATAGGCAATTCCTCCCGTCAGAATCACTTTGTCTGCTTCCCATACCCGACGATTTACAATTATGGGAGTACCCTGTGAAGAGACCCCTAAATCAACTAAATCTGGGTCATGGCACTCATGATCATAAATGGGAACCCTCGCCACGACTGCAGAGCCGCAAATTGCAGTGTGTTCTTCAAATGTCTGCAAGCGGTGATCCCCAGTTGCCGTGACAATAGAGATGTCGAGATCTGATACCCCTGCCTCATTTAAAACATCCAGTAAGACCGGCAAAAGAATATCTGTCCTTACCCAAAGACGTGTAATGTCACTCACCACAATAACTACTTTGTCTCTAGGTTTTACTATCTTTGTTAGTGGGGCTGTTCCGAGCGGATGAGTAACAGCTTGGCGAATCGCCTGTTCTATATTCAGAATCGGCTGGCTCGCTTTGGCTTTAATCTCCTGAACTTTGACAGAGGACGGAAGTTCAAAAGACAACATTTCTTTACCATAGGAAAGTTCAAATTTAGCCATGCTTACTCTCCCTTATTATCAGACTTTCTCAATCGGATGAACCTTTGCTCTATAGGCCATGTCCAACAATTGGGCTGTATGCATCACCTTCACTGCAAGGTTCTGACGATTTAGACCGTCTATGAGATGCATTCGACAAGCAGAACACCCGGTTACTAATACCTCAGCGCCAGTTTGGTCAATATCGTTGACTTTATTATCATTAATTTTGGTCGAAAGTTCATAATGATATAAGCTAAATGATCCGCCACTACCACAACAGGTGTCTGGTTTATTCATTTCCTGGAAAGCCACTCCTGGAATGCTTTTGATAATCTGTCTGGGTTGGTCCTTGACCTTTAAACCCCTCACGAGGTGACAAGGATCATGATAAGTAACTTTCAAAGGCAAACTACCCATTTTATCCTGAAATCCCTCCAAGTCAACGACTAATTCTGTGAAATCTTTGACCTTAGACCCAAGCTGCTTCGCCTTGTCGGCATAAGTTTGATCCTCAGCCAGTAACTCAGCATACTCTTCCTTCAACGTTAAGCCGCAAGTACCACAGGCAACAACGACCGCATTGACCTCTTCCTTTAAGAGTACGTCGATATTGGCTCTGGCCATCTCTTGAGCCGTTTTATAGTCCCCATTAATCCGGACGGGGGCCCCACAACAGTTTTGGAGAGCAGGAATTACGACCTCCACACCATTTTGTTTGAGTACGTTAATCACAGCCGTGCCTGTATCTGTATAAATGTAGTTGATCATACACCCTGTGAAAAAGGCTACTCTCATTTTAGCGTTGGGTACTTTAATGATTTCTGGATACAGCGACTTAAACGGTTTTGAGGCAAGTGGAGAAAGAAGTCTTCTCTTGTCAATTCCCAGTGTCATTCTGGGTAACATGCCTTGGCCACTAGGTCCTTTGCGGAAAAGTAGCCCTTGAAAAAGCCGTCCCGTCCGCATGCCAGTATTAAACACCCTCCGGTTTTTCAAAACGAACCGGAAGATCATTCCCTTTAGAGGAGATAGTCCTTTCTGCTCGACGATTTCTTTGCGGGCTGCTTCGACTAGTTTGTCGACTTGCACACCACTCGGACAGTTGGGAACACAGGCTTTGCACATCAAACACAAGGACATTTTATCGATGAAGCCTGAGGTTATATCTAAGTCTTGATTAATGATTCCGAGAATCAGCTTAACTCTTCCGCGCGCAACCGTAGATTCTGCCTGGAGTTCTTTAAATACGGGACAAACATTTTGACAGGCACCACACCGAATACAACGGATGACCTCTTTCTCCCAAGATGCAAATGAACGTTCCATCCCATCACACTCCAAACATTACGCCGGGGTTTAAAATGTTGTTAGGGTCAAGCGCTAGTTTAATTCGGTGCTGAACTTCCAGTCCAACCTCCCCGATCTGTAAAGTGATAAACTTGGATTTTGCCCGACCAATCCCATGTTCCCCACTTAAGGAACCACCCAGTTCCACTGTCGCTGCAAAGATCTCCTCGATCGCTTGTTCGACCCGTCTCATCTCCTCACGGTCCCTTTCATCGGTCAGGATCGTAGCATGTAAGTTCCCATCTCCGGCGTGTCCAAGTATGGCGATGATAATGTTATATTTAGCCGCAATTTCCTGAATTCGTCTCACAGCCGCAGGAATACTACTCCTCGGAACGGTCGCATCCTCTCCGATAATCGTTGGTCTTACCCTGGACACTGCAGCAAAGGCCGAGCGACGCGCACGCCATAATTCTTCTGCTTCTGCTTTCGTCTTGGCAATCCGAATCTGGACAGCCCCTTGGCGCTGGCAGATCTGTTCTATCTGCCCGATTTGCTTAGCTAGAACTTCCGAATCCCCATCAACTTCGATCAAGAGTACGGCGCCGGCTTCTGTGGGTAATCCGACTTTGGCGTATTCCTCAATGTTTCTAATATAAATATTATCTAATAGTTCGAGTGAACAAGGAACCAATCCCCCGGCAATGATCTCAGATACCGTTTCACAGGCTTGATCGATCTCAGGAAAAACCGCCATCATAGTGCTCTTCGCATCAGGTAAAGGAATAAGTTTAACAATGATCTTGGTAATAACCCCTAACGTACCCTCAGAACCAGTAAAGAGCTTGGTCATATCATAACCGGTTACATTTTTGATCGTTCTTCCGCCTGTATTAATGATTTCTCCGGTCGGAAGTACAACCTCCAGCCCGATAACATAGTCCCGGGTCACACCGTATTTAACACCGCGCGGTCCCCCAGCACATTCCGCCACATTTCCACCCATCGTTGAAAAAGCTAGGCTGGCAGGATCAGGAGGATAAAAGAGACCAACTCGCTCAACTTCGCTTTGCAATTGACCTGTAATTACCCCAGGTTCCACGATAGCAATCAGATTCTTTCTGTCAAGTTCTAGTATTCTGTTCATTCTCTTCAAAACTAGAACGATACAATCCCCTATTGAGATACTCCCTCCGCTCACATTGCTCCCAGCTCCCCGGGGAACGACTGGAATCTTCTCCATATTTGCCAGCTTAAGAATCTGCGCTACTTCTGCAGTACTTCCTGGATACACAGCAACTCCCGCTAGATCCTTCTTAATATCCGCCTTAACAAAGGAAGCATCGTAGGTATAACAATAAAGATCCTCAAGTGATGTATAGATGTTGTCTTTCCCGACTATTGCAGTAAGTAGTTTAAGGACCTCAGGTTTCAATTACTCGACCTCCTACGCCAACAGATATTTGGTACGTACTTCTTCGTTTTGTAGCAAATCCGCAACTGTCCCTTCGTAACAAACCTGGCCTTTTTCTAAAATGTAACAGCGATCCGCTATGCGCAGAGCGGATTTAAGATTTTGCTCCGCGAGTAAAATGGCAATGCCAGTTGCTTTAAGCTTTAATATCTGATCCTCTAACTCCCGGACGATCAGCGGCGCTAAACCTTCTGTGGGCTCGTCCAAAATGAGAAGTTCCGGGTCCCCTAACATAGCTCGGGCAATACTCAACATTTGCTGTTCGCCGCCACTAAGGTAACCACCACGCCTGTCCCCAAATTTTTCGAGTACCGGAAACAACTCATATACCCGCTCTAAGGTCCAAGTCCCTCGCTTGGGCACGCCAGCTTGGGCTACCTCCAAGTTTTCTCGTACCGTTAAGTCGGCGAAAATCCGCCGGTCGTCAGGCACAAAGCGAATACCTCTACTTACCATACGGCGTGTAGGTAACTTCGTGATATCCTGTCCTTGGTAAAGGATTTGTCCGTGCTTAGGCGGAGTAAGCCCCACAATACTCTTTAAAGTCGTGGTTTTTCCCACTCCATTACGTCCCAACAGGCAGACGGCCTCCCCTTTTTCGACTCGGATGGACACCCCAAACAAAACGTGGCTCAGGTTGTAATACGTATGAATATCCTTAACCTCCAGCATTAGCCTGTCTCCCCTAAATAAGCATTTTGCACTGCCTTATCCCGGCGCACCTCATTCGGTGATCCCTCGGCGATTGTCTGCCCTTGATGTAAGACCATCAGACGTTGAGCCACGTCAAATACCAGTTCCATATCGTGTTCAGTGAGCAAAATACTTAAGCCCTCATTTTGAGACAAATTCTTAATCAGCTTGACAATCGTGCGTGTTTCCTCAGGAGACATGCCCGCTGTTGGCTCATCTAACAGGAGGATTTCTGGCTGACTACCTAAAGCGATGGCTAACTCTAAGACTTTCTGATCTCCATAGGAAAGCGAACTGCATAACCGCTCACGGTAAGGTATAAGGCCCAATTTCTCCAAAACTGAATCTGTTTCTTCGATAAGCAGTTTACGAACTGGGGTGAACAATTTATTCGTTTTACGATTGCGGGCTAAGACGGCGACTTGGACATTTTCAAACGTAGTCAGGCGAGGAAATATATTAATTAGCTGGAAGGAACGGGCTATGCCTTTGAGGCAGATGTCGTGGGGGGAAAGTTCGCCAATTTCTTCTCCCTTAAACGTAATAAGACCTTTGTCGGGGTGCAAATGACCGGTAATCAAGTTGAAGAGAGTGCTCTTGCCCGCCCCGTTAGGACCGATCACTGCTACTACCTGCCCCTTGGGCACGGTTAAATTGGCATTAGTGATAGCCATGAAACCGGAAAAAGATTTGGCAACGTGTTCAATCTGTAACATTCTTTCTCAACCCCTCCTTGTCCGCCTGAGGTCTGATAAATTTTTCTTCCCAGAAGCCCAAGATCCCTTGGGGTAATACTAAGACTAAAACCAAGAGGATTATTCCCAGAACAAGCAGCCAATACTCCGTATATGCTCCAACTTTCATCGATAAAAACACAATAACCGCTGCTCCCAGGGTTGGGCCAAAAAAGGTATTCAATCCTCCAAGCAGGCACATGATCATAATCTCAGCCGATTTCCCCCAAGTAAGGATAGACGGGGAAACTGATTTTTCAACGAGCACAAAAAGTACCCCAGCGATTCCTGCAAAGAACCCCGCGATCATAAAAGCTGCCAAACGATGGCGACGAATATTGATCCCCACACTTTCGCAACGCTCAGGGTTATCCCGAGTGGCTAAAAGGATAAGTCCAAAGGGAGATTTCAGGATCAGGTAAAGGACCCCCAAACAAACCGTCAAAACGCCCAAGCTAATATAGTAAGTGCCCTGCAAGGAACTGAAAATTTCAGGGACAGGAATCCCGTGCAAACCATCGTCCCCGCCCGTAAGGGCCGACCAACGAAAGATTATGGCCCAAACCAGTTGACCGAGCGCCAAGGTAAGCATTCCGAAATAAAGACCGCGTAAGCGCACACAAAACCAACCAATGACGAAAGCAATGACGGTAGCGGTAACAGGGCCAGCTATCACTGCTAAACCAAACGGGAGTGACGTCTTTATCATAAGGATCGAAAAGGTGTAAGCTCCCACTCCGAAAAATACCGCGTGATGTAATTGTAAAAGTCCACCATAACCCAAAATAAAGTTCAGGCTCGTGGCGAGGAGTGCTGTCACAAAAATACTTGCCAATAGGTACAGGTAGTAGCGGGGCAACACAGGTGGTAGTGCTAGTAAAATTGCCAGTACGATTAATGGTATGATCATGCGGCGGAGCTGCATTGGCTCCCCTCCTCCCTCACCAGACGGATTTTAGTAGGCCTGACGGCCGAAGAATCAGTAGAATACCAATCACCACATAGGGAACAACAATGGCAAGATCAGGTACGAATAAGACACCGAGGGCTTCAGCTACGCCTAAAATCAGGGCGCTGATCAGGGTGCCCCAAATATTACCCAGCCCTCCAACAACTACTACCAAAAAGGCATAGACGATCATGCTCGTGTCCATACCCATACCGATATTCACCATGGGTGCCATTAAAGCTCCGCCCAAACCTGCCAGCCAACCCCCCAAGGCAAAAACAGTCCCAAATACCCGCGTGCTATTGATACCTAAGACATCCACCATTTGACGATCGGTAGCAGTAGCCCGGCAGATTTTACCCGTCACGGTATGATGCAGAAACATCCATAAACCCAAGGCCACCAGCGGCCCAACGATCAGCAAGAAGACATAATAGATAGGAATGATTATTCCGGCCAGGGACAAATTGCCAATGAAAATGCTGGGAACGGACACCGATTTAAATTCCGTACCCCAAATCATTTTCACTAAATCTCCAAAGATAAGCACCAGGGCATAGGTGAGTAACACTTGGATTAGATGCTCCTGACCGTATACAAAGCGCATCAACCCTCGCTCGATAACGATACTCAGGGCAGCCACGATCAGAGGGGCCACGAGCAAAGCTAACCAGAAACCTGCAGGATTCTGCTTACCCACCATTTCGGCGACCGAAAACGATAGGAACGCTCCTAACATGTAAAAAGAACCGTGCGCAAAATTAATGATTCTCAGTACTCCAAAAACTAAGGTCAAGCCGGCAGCCACAATAAAATATAGCATACCCCGGCTCAAGCCGAGCACCAGTTGACTGCTCAAGGCACCGGCATCCATTCTCATCCCTCCACTTCGGAAAATTCAAAGGGCGGTACCGCAAAGGGACCGCCCACGAGTCCGGTAGAATTTTGTTGTTACTAAATTAAGCGCTTCATTTCGTTCTGGTTTTTAATACATCTGCAACTGAAGGCATGATTTGATCCGCTGGGATAAGAACGTTGTCAGTTGTAATGAGATAAGGTTCGGTTGGGGATTTCACGGTTTTACCAAATACCATCGGCAACATCAGTTGATGGTCTTCCTTACGGATCGTACCTTTTCCTGCCGGAGTATCTAGCGACAGTCCTTCCAGAGCGTCAATAACTTTCTCATTGTCCGTGCTTTTGGATTTCTCAATCGCCGCAGCTAAAAATTTAATCGTTAAATAGCCGTTCAGGCCTGCAAAACCGGGATAATTACCGGTAGCCTTTTTATAGGTTTCGGCAAACGCTTTAGAAGTTGGGTTATCTGGGAAGTCGTAACGATAAAACGTCGTTCCGTAAATTCCTTCTGGAGCGTCTTGTCCCAACGGACGGAGGCTATCGAAGTCTGTAGAGTTGTGAATGAAGATCGGCAACTCGGTATTCAAGCCGGATTGTTTAATAGCTTTCAATAAGGCCACCGTATCCCCTCCGCCCGATCCGACATAAACAGCATCAGGTTTTGCAGCGCGGATCGCGTTGATATAAGAGGAGAAATCTGACTCGCCCACTTTCCACCAGGACTCGCCAATCTTTTGTACATCGGGTTTCAATTGTTGGAGGTTTGTCCAAACTGAATTGACGACAGAATGACCAAATTCATAATCGCTACCAGCCAGCCAATAACGTTTATAAGGCATCTTAGACATTTGATAGGCACCTGCCTTGCCAATCATTGCTGTATTGCCAACGATACTGAACACATAGCGATGCCCTTGTGCGCCTGTGATTTTTTCACTCATCGAGTCCGAATTAATAAAAAGTACTTTGTTATCCTTGGCGAACTTAGAGACTGCTAATGCTCCTGCACTGTTAACTGTACCAACAAGGATATTAATATTTTGATTCATGACTAGCTCTTTGGCCATAGCTTCCGCTACATCGGGTTTAAAATTGTCGTCCCGCTCGACGAGATCAATCGTAGGTCCCCCAGCCTTAGCCACTTCGTCAATGGCGATCTTTATGCCCGCTTCCGTACTTTTACCGTACGCTGCAGCTGGACCCGATAAACTATCGATATAGCCCACTTTGACACTAAGCTTGGAACCTCCGCTGGCAGTTCCAGAGTTCCCAGAAGGTGCTGGGGTAGCTTGTCCACAACCTGTCAGTAGAACGCCCAAGATCATGCTTGAAATTACTAGCCAAGCTTGATAACGAAGATGGAACCTTTTTTTCACTCTAACTCCTCCTTCTAAGTTCTATTAAATTTTTTTCCCTTTTGGGCACTTCTTTTTCAATCCGTTTTTTTGAATAAATAAGCTAGTCACCTCCTACGAACTTTTATAAATAGACTTTTAAAACGGATCTTATATTTCAATTTTCTAAATATAAGATCCGTTTTTCAACAATAGTCAAATGATTGTCCAATTTACATTAATAGCATGACATCCTGTTACTGTTATACATAAGTATAGGTTATCAAAATTTATTTTACAATAGTAATCGCAAGCAAAACATAACCCAACCCTTAAAACAAGCTCCTTACAAACTGTTCTCCTTATCTTCTTGCCAGTACCTCATAAGCGTCGTTAAAATCAAATGCTTCTTTCTGCATAGTTTTGTTATTATAGTAAACATTATAATATGACAAATACTATGAAGAGGTGATAGAATGTTATTAAAAACAATATTTCCTAAAATCATTTCATATTTAGCTAGTATTGATCCCTACTCAACTCCATATTCATACTATATCCCTTATCCTACAGAAGAAAGTGAAATCCAAACAAATGCGAATAATGATCCTAATCTTTGACTTGTTATTTTCTTTCATATGCCTTAAAAGGCTGCCGATACAATAGCGTATCAACAGCCTTTTGGCGCGGTATAATTCATCACTAAAACCTTTTTAGTTGGAAGCAGACAGGATTTACTCCATTAAGGGAGAAGTATATAGAGAAGTAATATAAATGCGGTTATTGATAAAGTTGTTGAATCTGGAAAAACGGGTCCCATTTATTAAGACATGAAAGTTTGAGGAAAGTATTCATGACTAAACTGCCCTACTCTTTATTGTCTCTGCTTGTTATTTTTTTAATTTGTACATACGTTAAGCCCGTGTATGCTGTCAATCTCCAAAACAATCTTCATGGTTATCAGAGTCAATTAAGCACTCTAAAACAGCAGGCAGTTTCACAAACTCAAAAGGAAAGCGCGTCGGTTCAACAAGCTCAATCCATCCAAACATCAATCAATCTTTTGCAAGCCACGGTAGAACAGGACAACGTATTAATCCGACAACACCAAACTGACATTCTGGATCTTAAAGGTCAAGAAGAAAAATTAATAGCTGTAAGACAACAAGAAATACAAACCTTGGGTGACTACTTAAGGACTGAATATGAACAAGGCGACTCGACTTATTTGAATCAATTAAGCTGGTTACTCAGTTCAAAAACCTTAGATGACCTATTAACCAGAATTACCTACTCTGGATCAATTGTTGATTCCTACAAAAATTTAGGAGATCAAATCAATATTCAAGCAAAGGAACTTCAAAAAACTTTGCAAGCGGATCAGACGGCTACTGCACTATTAGCCCAAACTGTTCAGTCTAAACAGCAAATGATGGACAACCTTAATTTAGCTCTGACAAAACAAAAAGACTTAATTACTACTTTGAGTACTGCAGAGCAACAAACTTTGATCGCCCAAAGACAAGTTCAGAAAAATATTGATGATACGCAGCATCTTATTGCTGCTCAAGAAAGGGAAGCAGCTTTAGCCGCCCAAGAAAAGTCGAAACAAGAACAAGCTGCATCAGAGAAAGCAGACCAAGTCATTGGAAAGCTTACAGCACCGGTTAAATCTAACGGAACCATCGGACAACTTCTAGCGTTCGCCGAAAGTTTTTTAGGATCGCCCTACGTTTGGGGAGGAACAACCCCGAACCCAGGATTTGATTGTTCCGGATTAGTACAGTATGTTTATTCTCACTTTGGGGTTAACCTTAACCGTGTTACCTGGGATCAATATCAAGAAGGTCAGAGCGTTGCGGAAGCTGATCTTAAACCTGGGGACTTAGTTTTTTTCTCTACCTATGCACCTGGTGCCTCTCACATTGGTATTTATGTCGGAAATCGTATGATGCTTGATGATTCAGATTATGGCGTAGCCTATGATAGTCTAGACCATCCTTATTGGGCTGCTCGCTATTTGGGAGCACGAAGGGTGATCGCTCAGTAGATCAAATATACTCTAGCAGATTATCCTTTTTCAACTTTTTCACTTTCTTTGTGCTAGATCACCGTACTCTTAATAACAACCAAGGGATTATTCAAGCTCCCTTTGAGAATATTTCCTGCATTTACTTTTACAAATTTATCAAGAATGGTTAATTCCGTTTGAGCATTCTCATAAATATGGCAATTAGGCAGGATAATGCTATTATTTATCTGGCATCCTCGTTCTACAATTACACCTCGAAAAACAATTGAGTTTAGCACTTCTCCATCTATAGTGCATCCACTAGCAATCAATGAATTACTGACTTTGGCCTGTGCAGTATAGCGAGTAGGGGGATTATCCACAATTTTTGTATGGATTTGATCTTTACCCAGCCATAATTTTTCTCGGACTGCCAAGTCTAATAGATCCATACTTCTATGGAAATAATCATTAACTGTGCTAATTAACCCAATCAACGAATCTGTTGGACTTCCATAGATATTAAGTACTTCCAGATTTGCAGCTAAAATGTCAATTAAGTCCATACACCCAGCTGAACCATATTTTTCGACAATATTCAACAATAGATCGCGACGTATTATGAACATATTCACAAAACGGGGGTAGCCGGACTCTATCGTTTCGAGACCCGTTTGTTCTTTAATACTATATACTTTTTGATTTTTATCCATCTCAAATAACCTCTCATAAATCGGCTCACCAGAGTTATCCCCTACTTTATAAATCAAAGTAACGTCTGCTTGATTATTGTTGTGAGACTCTAAAGCATTCTGAAAATTAACATTAAATATTTGATCACCTCTACTAATGACGACATTTTCTTCAAAATCCTTTTGTAAGTACTCAGTATTATAGTGTAAATCTTTAATACAGAACGTATGCTGATTTCCTGCCAAACCATGCATTACTCCTGGCAAAATAAATAGCCCTCCGGCCTTCCGGTCGAGAAACCAATCCTTTCCAGCCCCTAAGTGATCAAGAAGCGGTCTATTATAGCGCGGTGTAACTAATCCGATCGTCCTTAACCCAGAATTGACCATGCTCGATAATGCGAAATCTAGAATCCGATATCTTCCTCCAAAGGGAACAGCAGCTATCGGCCTTTCTTGTGCAAGCCCTTGAAGGCTATCATAGCCGCTATTAGCGAAAATAATCCCTGTAGCGTTCGACAACTTTTCTTCCTCCTATCAAATCATCTTTACCCACTATTAAACTCCATTCATGAATAATTCATATTCCAGTCAATAAAGCAGCTATACTAGCCAACTGTAGATATCTCTATTCACTAAGATCCATTTCATACGCTTTCAAATGAATCATAACTTTACTATTTTTTCTTACCTCTACGGTACCTACTCTACTAATCCAGTTGGCAATGATGGTTATAAACTTGTTGAAAGGTTTCAGAGTCTTAAAATTTACATTTTGAAAACATTCTACATTTAATTCACAATTACTTCCATACTTTAAATAATTTTCAATAAAAAAACCAGACCGTTCCAAACGATCTGGCAAGCAATAAAGTATTATACTAAAGGCTGAACTCTTTCACTTTAGTTATTAATAGTGTGGACATTCTAGCCAATGCTTCGCTGATATTCTCCATTTCTTGACTGGAGGCTGATTGCTGCTCCACAGCGGCCGAAATACTTTGAGATTCATCAGCTATTACCTCATTTTGATGGAGCATATCTTGTGTAGATTGAGCTAC
>JGI12269J14319_10002614_pt1 | contig 17237 bp, 16 predicted proteins | sample PeaSoiSIISIP2007_FD_14319 | JGI IMG/M metagenome (IMG submission 14319) | reverse complement strand
CCGAGCGTGTGCCGGCTCGGCGGCGTCAGGTGGAAGCCGAGGCGGCGATAGGCGTCCGCGGCCGCTTCGAGCCGCTCGCGCGCATTGACCACGACATGGTCGAGCGCCGGTGCAGGCTCCGGCTCAGCGGATATAGGCGTCGGTGTAAAGCCCGTCATAGGATTTGAGCTTCTCCTCGGGCTTCATCAGGCCGGACTCGACATTGTATTGCTCGGCGTTGTCGATGCCCTTGACGCTCACCACCGGCGGCACCGGGGTGATCTTGCGGATGATCGCGAACGACACGGCGACGAGCTTGTCGTCGAGCGTCGGAAACCGCTTCTTCACCAGCGCCAGCGCCTCGTCGGGATGGTCCTTCATGAAGCTCATCGCCTCGGCGCTGGCGTGGCCGACCGCGTCGCATACCTCCTTGCGCTTCTCGCAGGTGTCGGGCCGCACCAGGATCACGTTGTTGGCGAAGGGCACGAGATCGGCCGGGTCGCCGTCGGGCCCGCTCGCGATCATCACGGCGGTGCCCTCGAGCACCGGCTTCTCGGGCCAGGGCGGCGACATGGCGAAGCCGTCGACCTGCTTCGAGTCAAACGCCGCCTCCATGTTGGGCGGCTGCATCACCGCGATGTGGACGTCGTCCGGGCTGTAGCCCGCGCGCGTCGCCATGAGCCGTACATAGGCGTGGATGAGCGAGCCGGTCGAATCGACGGCGATGGTGCGGCCCTGGAGCATGAGGCCGCGCTTGGCGAACGGCCCGCCGGGATCGAAGCCGCGCGCGAGGTCCTTGCGCAGCACCACCTGGGCGATGATCCGGTCGGTAGTCATGGCGATGGCAAGGAGGCGCTGGCCGCGCGCCGCCGCGCGCGTCATCGAGGTGGCCGAGGAGACCGCGAACTCGGCGCTCCCCGAAATGACCGCGTTGATCGAGCCGACGCCGGGAAGGACGACCGCCTTCACGTGGACGCCGTGCTTGTCATAGAGCCCCATGTCCTCGGCGATATATTCGAAGCTCAGCGACAGGCTGAAGGTCGGCACCGCCATGACGATGTCGGCCGGCTGGGCCTGAAGCGGCCCGGCGCCGAGCAGCAGCAGAACGATGGCGAGCGCGATGCGGCGCATGGTCCCTGACCCTCTCTCGATGCCCTGGCAAGAGCGCAAGGGCGAGAGTAGCATTGCTGCCGTCACTTCGTGCAATGGGATCGCGAGCAATGGACAAGATCACCTTCGTTCTCGTTCATGGCGCCTGGCACGGCGGCTGGTGCTGGCGCCGCGTTGCGGACCGGCTCACGGCCAAGGGTCATCGCGTGTTCACGCCGACCTTGACCGGCCTCGCCGACCGCTCTCACCTCCTTTCGGAGTCGGTCAATCTCAGCACCCACGTCGCCGACGTGGTGAACCTCATCCGCTGGGAGGAGTTGAAGGACGTGGTGCTGTGCGGCCATTCCTATGGCGGCATGGTAGTGACCGGCGTCGCCGACAAGGTGTCCGAGCGCATCGCGTCGCTCGTCTATCTCGACGCGTTCGTGCCCGAGAGCGGGCAATCGCTGCAGGAGCTGACCAACCGGCAGATTCCAGCGACCGGGATGTCCATGCCGCCGGTTTCGGCCGAGACGTTCCGCGTCAACGAACGCGACCGCGCGTGGGTCGACCGGCAGTGCACGCCCCATCCCCTGGGAACGGTGCGCGAGAAGCTCGCGCTCACCGGCGCCTATCGCGCGGTGCAGCGGCGGCACTATATCCGCGCCACCGCCTATCCGTCGGCGCCGTTCGACGCCTTCTACGAGCGCTTCAAGGCCGATCCCGGCTGGATCGTGCACCAGGTCTCGTGCGGCCACGACGTCATGGTCGACATGCCCGACGCCCTCGCCGAGATGCTCGAGGCCGCGCTCTGAGCCTCACCAGGCAACCGGCTTGCCGACCTTTTGGGCCGCCTCGTTGGGATCGAGGCTCGGGTCCCAGTCCTTGCCGATGAAGCGCTTGCCGGTGACGCCGTCCGACTGGCGCGACATCAGCCATTGGATGGGCGCGCGCATCACCGCGGGTTGGACCAGCCTGTCGCGGTCCGGCTCGACCTCGGACGGGACCATGCGCGTGTTGGCGGCGCCGCCGGGGACCAGCACGTTGACGCTCACGCCGGTGGAGGCCAGATCCTTGGACCAGATCGCGCTGGCTGCCTCGAGCCCCGCCTTGGCCGGTCCATAAGGCGTCAGCGCCTCGCCGGTCATGGTGAAATAGCTGGTGGTGACGTTGACGATCTTGCCGCGCCCTTGCGCGACGAGACGCGGCGCCACGCTCCGCGCCACGACGAAGGCGCCGGTGAGATTGGTTTCGATCCGGCTGGTCCAGGCATCGACCTCGACCTCGTAGAAGCGCAGCTTGGCATGCGTCTTCGGGTGATAGACCGGGCCGAGGCCGGCATTGTTGATGAGCCCGTCGATGTGGCCGAACGCGGAAGCGGCCGCCGCGACCGCGCTCGCCGCCTGGGCCGGATTGCGCACGTCGCACCAGAACGGTTTCACGCGGTTGCCGGCCTGGCGGTCGCGCGCGGATGCCAGAAGCTCGTCCATGTAACGCCCGCTGCTCTCGAGATCGAAGGCGGCGACGCTGGCGCCGGCTTCGAGCAGAGCCAAGGACATGGTCCCGCCGAGGCCGCCGGCGGCGCCGGTGACGATGACGACGGTGCCGGTGAGATCGGGGATCGGCATGGAGAACTCCTTCTTCGCTTATTCGGCGGCTTGCGGCTGCAGGCCGGCATAGTCCTTGTCGGTGAGCGACTGTAGCGCCGGCATGACCTCGGCCGCGAACAGGCGGATGTTCCGCTCGGTCAGGTCGCGCGGCAAGGTTCCGAACTGCATCAGGCCGAGAAAGTTCTGGAACCCGAGCGTGCGATGGCTGTCGGCGAGCCGGCGCCGCACCGTGTCGGGGCTGCCGCACAGGATGATGCCGAGCTCGATGAGCTGGTCCACCGTGTAGTCGCCGGCGGTGACGCTGCGCTTGTGGGTGCGCATGGAGCGGCGGCTCTCGGCGGACAGGTATCCCGGCGGGAAGAGCTGCTCGAACGGCTGGCTCAGCAGCTTGTTGAACAGGAGCTCGATGTGGGGGCCGGCCTCTTCGCGCGCCTTATCGTCGCTGTCCGAGACATAGACCGGCGCGGCCCAGCCGATCTGCTCCGAGCGCGCGGTATAGCCGTGCACGCGCTCCGCCGTCTCGCGATAGAGGTTGAGATAGCGCACCACCGACGCGATCGGGCTGTAGTTCTGGACATAGACATAGCGGCGCGAAGGATGGCTCGCCCACTCGATCGTCTCGGTGCTGCCGGTCGAGGGGCACCAGATCGGCGGATGCGGATTCTGGTAGGGCCGCGGCCACACGTTGACGTATTCGAAGTTGAAGAAGCGGCCCTCGAACGCGAACGGGCCCGGCCGCGTCCAGGCCTGGACCACGAGATCATGCGCCTCCTGGAAGCGCGCCAGCGAGAAGGCGGGATTGACGCCCATCGAGAAATACTCGGCGCCCAGGCCCCGCACCATTCCGGTGATGAGCCGCCCGCCCGTCACCACGTCGAGCATCGCATGCTCCTCGGCGAGCGTGAGCGGATGCTCGCGCAGGCAGAAGGCGCTGCCGAGAATCGCGATCTTGGCGGTCCTGGTGCGCCGCGACAGGGCCGCCGCCATCACCACCGGCGAGGGCATCAGGCCATAGGCGTTCTGGTGATGCTCGTTGACCGCGACGCCGTCGAAGCCCAGCTCGGTGGCGAGCTCCAGCTCGTCGAGATAGCGGTTGTAGAGCTCGTGGCCCTTGACCGGATCGTATTCGCTGTTGGGCAGCACGATCCAGGCCGAGCGGGCGCGGGCGCGCGCCTCCATGTCGAGATAGGCGTAGGGCATGAGATGGAACATGAAGACCTTCATCGGACGGTCCTTTGCCCAGATGCCTCGCCGCCAACACATATCCCCGCGCCGCCCGTCCGTCCAGCGTGTGGGCCGACGCCAGCGCAAAACCGGCCCGACTTGACGGCAGCCGCCCTCCCCCGCACGCTTCGCCGCGCGATTGCGAGCGCAGATCGCGGCTCCGTCGCCTTGGGGAGAGATCATGGCCAGTCCGCAGATGCGCGCCGCCCGACTGCACAAGCCCGGCGAGAATTTCCTGATCGACCGCATCGAGCGGCCGCAGCCTCGGGCGCAGGACGTGCTGGTCGCGGTCAAGGCCTGCGCCATCATCCCCGCGATGAATGCGATCTTCAGCGGCCGGTTCTGGCCGCTGATGCCGCCGGCGCCGGCCTCGATGGGTCTCGATGCCGCCGGCATCGTGGTCGAGGCCCCGGACGGGCTCGCCGACATCGCGGTCGGCGACCGCGTCTATGTCGACCCGTTCCTCGCCTGCGGGAGCTGCGTCAATTGCCTCGACGGCAAGCGCCTGTTCTGCGTCAACGCCGCCTTGCGCGGTTATTTTGCCTTCTCGCCGAGCGGGGTGCGGCGGCTGGAGGAATATCCTTACGGCGGACTTTGCGAGTTCCTGACCGCGTCGCCGCAGAGCCTGGTCAAGCTGCCGCCCGAAATCAGCTTCGCGCAGGGCGCCCGCTTCGGCTATCTCGGGACCTCCTTCGCCGGCCTGCGCAAGGGCGGGGTCGGGGCGGGCAGCTGGGTCGCGATCAATGGCGCCACCGGCACGCTGGGTGTCGGCGCTGTGATCCTCGCCCTGGCGATGGGCGCGACGCGGATTTTCGGCTTCGGTCGCAATCGAGAGGTGCTGGACCAGGTCAAGGCGCTGGCGCCGCGCCGCATCGACACGCTGGTGCTCGGCGAGAGCGACCCGGCCGCGTGGGTGCGCGCCCGCACCGAGGGGCAGGGCGTCGACCTGATGCTCGATTGCACCGGTCGCGGCAGCCCGCCAACGCTGACGCGCGACGCAATGGCCTGCGTCAGGCGAGGTGGAACCACGATAAATATCGGCGGTCTCGCCGAGCCGGTGACGATCGAGCCCATGCGCTTCCTGGGCGAGGGGCTGGGCTATCGCGGCTCGAACTGGTTCACCGTCGCCGAAGGGCGGCTGATGGCCGAGATGGCGCGCGCCGGCGTGCTGGACCTCGGCGTCTGGACGCCGCGAATTTATCCGCTGACGGCGGTCAACGACGCGCTCGAGGACATCAAACAGCGGCCCGGCGGCTTCGTGAACATCGTGGTGGCGCCGGATCAATAACCGGCTCTGCACAAAGAGATGGCCGCAAGGGATCGCAGGCGGAAGCTCGAACCGAGACACTCCCTTCGCCGCCCTGATCGGATACCATCGCGCGCATGCCGCCCGAGCAAGGACCAGCGCCAGTCGCCTTCACCAAGACCGAGATCTCGTCGATCCTGTCCGGGCTGCTCTTGTCGATGTTTCTCTCCAGCATCGACCAGACCATCGTCGCCACCGCGCTCTCGACCATCGCGCGCGACTTGAACGGCTGGGAGTCGATGGCGTGGGTGGTCTCGGCCTACCTCGTCACCTCGACCGTGACGACGCCGATCCATGGCCGCCTCAGCGACCTTTACGGGCGGCGTCCCATTTTGCTGCTCAACATCGTGATCTTCGTCGGCTCGTCGGTCATCTGCGCGCTGGCGTGGTCGATGCCGGCGCTGATCGTCGGCCGCGCGCTCCAAGGCTTGGGCGGGGGCGGCTTGCGCTCGGTGGCGCAGGCGGCGCTTGCCGACATCATTCCACCGCGCGACCGCGGCCGCTACCAAGGCTATTTCGCGGCCGTGTTCATCACCTCGAACGCGCTGGGGCCGGTGCTGGGCGGATTCTTCGCCGAGGATCTGGGCTGGCAGTGGATCTTCTGGATCAACCTGCCCCTGGGCTGGGGCGCCTATGCGCTGTCGAGCCGGTTCCTGAAGCGCCTGCCGATGCCGCAACGCATGGGTGCGATCGACTGGGCCGGCGCGTTCCTGATCCTCGCCTCGACCACGCCGATCCTGCTCGGCGTCGGCAATGCCGAGCGCTCCGGCGGCTGGACCTCGCCGGAATCATGGGGGCCGATCGCCGTGGGGCTGGCGCTGACGCTCGCGCTCGTCCTGCGCGAGCGGGTGGCGGTCGAGCCGATGCTGCCGCTGCGGCTGTTCGCCAATCCGGTCTTCACCGTGTCGATGGCGATCACGCTCTTGGTGCAGGTGGTGATGATGGCGCTCGTCATCCTCGTGCCGCTCAACTATCAGCTCGCGGCGGGGCTTTCGCCGGACGAAATCGGCCTCCGGCTGGTGCCGCTCACGGTCGGGTCGGTGGTGGGCTCGGCCGGGGCCGGGTCGCTCATCTCGCGCACCGGGCGCTATCGGATGTTTCCGATCATCGGCAACATCGTCGCGGCGCTGACCTGCGCGCTCATCGGCTATGTCGGGCTCGGGCATTCGCTCGCATTCGACATCGCGGCGACCGGCATCTTGGGGATCGCATGGGGAGGACAGTTTTCGCCCCTCACCATCGCGGTCCAGAACGCGCTGCACTGGCAGGACACCGGCATCGGGCTATCGTGCCTGATGTTCTTTCGCCTCATCGGCGGCGCGTTCGGGGTGGCGCTGCTCAGCACCGTCCTGATCGGCTTTCTCTCGGCGGGCGCGCTCGCCGTTCCCGGGCACGAGGCACTGGGCGCCAATCCCGGGCTCGCGCTCTTCCATCTCGACGAGCCGGGGGTTCATCTGCCGCCCGAGCTGCTGGCGGCGCTCGCCGCGACGATCCGCCAGGCCTTCGCGCATCTCTATGCGATTTGCACCCTGATCCTGGCGCTGTCGATCGTTCCGGCGGTGGTGCTCAAGGAGCTGCCGCTGCGCGGGCGGTGATGGTTCCAGCGGAAGCGGCGAGCGCCGTCAGGACCGCGCCCCAGCCGATATCGAGCACCGTCACCAGCCCCGACCAACCGCGCACAGTGGCGAGATTGGTGAGATCGTAGGTCGCATAGGCGAAGACCCCGAACAGCGCTCCGGCCCACAGCGCCCGGGTCCAGGATTCCGAGCGCATCGCCGGCGCTACCGCGAAGACCACGACTCCCACCGCATAGACGAGATAGAACAGCGCCGCCGCCCACAGCACCGGCCGGTCGAGCAGCAGCGCGCCGAGCCGCGGCCGGTAGACGCTCGCGCCCACCGTGCTGAGCCACGCCATGTCGAAGACCAGAAGGACGACGAGGGTCGCGCCATAAGCGGCGAGGTATGCCCGCATGATGCAACGACCCTAGCAACTCGCGCGCACGAGCGCGACATCGAAGCGCGCGCCGCGAGGTGTTAGAGTGGCGCCATGCAAGCGCCCAGCCGCCAGACCATCGTTCCGCTGATCGTCGCCTGCTCGCTCTTCATGCAGAACCTGGACTCGACCGTCATCGCGACGGCGCTGCCGCCGATCGCCGCCTCGCTCCACGAGGACCCGCTGCGACTCAACCTCGCCATCACCTCGTATCTGCTGAGCCTTGCGATCTTCATTCCGCTGTCGGGCTGGACCGCCGACCGCTTCGGCACGCGCACCTTGTTCCGCGCCGCGATCTTGATGTTCACGCTGGGCTCGATTCTGTGCGGCCTGGCGCAGAACCTGCCCGAGCTGGTGGTGGCGCGGATCGCGCAGGGACTGGGCGGAGCGATGATGGTGCCGGTGGGGCGGCTGGTGCTGCTGCGCACGGTGCCCAAGTCGGACCTCATTCGCGCCATGTCGCGACTCGCGCTGCCGGCGCTGATCGGGCCGGTAATGGGGCCGCCTTTGGGCGGGCTCATCGTGACCTATGCGTCGTGGCGCTGGATCTTCTTCATCAACGTCCCGTTCGGACTTTTGGGCGTTGTGCTGGTCAGCCGCTTCATCGACGAGTTCCGCGAGCCGGCCGTCTCGCCGCTGGACTTGCGCGGGTTCGTGCTGCTGGGCGCGGGCCTCGCCGCCGTGATGTTCGGCCTCGAGACCGCCGGCCGCGGCATGCTGGCGCCGCAGACCGCCGCGATGCTGCTGGCGGGCGGCGCCGTGCTGGTGGCGCTTTACGCCTTCCACGCGCGCGCGGTCGCGTCGCCGATCATCGATCTCGCCCTGATGCGCATTCCGACCTTCTCGGCCGCGATCCTGGGCAGCGGCATCTACCGCGTCGGCATCGAGGGCCTGCCCTTCCTGATACCGCTGCTGCTGCAGCTGGGATTCGGCTTGTCGCCGCTCCAGTCCGGCATCCTCACCTTTGCGACCTATGCCGGCGCCATGACCATGAAGGCCTCGGCCACACCGATCATCCGCACCCTGGGATTCCGCCACGTGCTGGTCGGCAACGTCGTGATCAGCGCGCTCTTCATGGCCAGCTACAGCCTGTTCCGGCCGACCACGCCGCATCTCGCCATTTTCGCGGCGCTGCTCGCGGGCGGGTTCTTCCGCTCGCTTCAGGTGACCTCGACCAACAGCCTGGTTTTCGCCGACGTGCCGCCGGCGCTGATGAGCCGCGCCACCAGCTTCGCCAGCATGGCCCAGCAATTCTGGATGACGCTTGCCGTGGGGGTGAGCGCGCTGCTCTTGAACCTGGTGCACGTGATGAGGGGCGGCGGGGCGCTGGCGGCGGCGGACTTCGCGCCGGTCTTCCTTATCAACGCCGTGCTGTCGGTCATGGCCATCGCCGTGTTCGTGCGGCTGGCGCCCGAGGCTGGCGCGGAACTGAGCGGCCACCGCGCCGCGCGGCTCTCCAGCCCGGGCCGCCCGGCCGAGTGAAATTTTTTACGGCGATGTGAGCCCGTTCACAAAACCTTTAGCGATTCACGGTTAAGATCCCCCCGGCAACGAATTCAGCAGGGGATGTGACTTCCATGATCGATCCGGATGCCCGGCAAGGGTCGGGTGGGCAGGCAACCCGCGGGTTCCGCGGCTTCTGCCACCGCGTCGACCGGGCCTGCGCCACGTTGAACAGCGGCCTCGCCGCCGCCGCCATCGTGCTCGCCGTGGTGGTGTTCGTCACCGCCGCGGTCCGCCTGCCGGTCATGCTGACCGACGCGCTGCCCACCGACGTGCCGTTGGAGCAGGCGGACCAATAGGGACGGCGGCCCCGGCGCGCCGACAGCGGCGCGCCTTGACAAGCCTTCGGGGGTTCATGATGGTCTGACGCCAACCTGTGGAAGGCGTCATCATGATCGTCCGCAAGGAAGCGAACGGGTCGCAGCGTCTCGTCGGCCAGACCGACCATTCCCGCCTCGTCGGCCAGTTCGCCGCCCATTGGGGCAATGACCGGTTCGCCGCGCCCGATCCCTACGAGTCGGTGGTGCGGGCCGCGACCTATCACGATTACGGCTGGCTTAGCTACGAAACCAATCCGATCGTCACCGACGCCGGCGAGACCCCCGATTTCCGCCAGGTCGGCGGGCGCAACCTCGCGTCGTACCAGTGGTGCGTCGACTGGATGGCCGGCATCGACCGCTATTCCGGCCTCATCGTCAGCCTGCACCGCACCGGGCTGTGGCGCAACCGCTATGGCTCTATCACCCATCCCAACACGTTCAACCCGCGCGTGCTCAGCGCCGAGACCGAGCAGTTCATCGCCCGCCACGAGGCTTGGCAAGAAGAGCAGCAACGCACCCTCGACCCGGCGCAGGTGTGGACCAACTACCGCCTGCTCCAGGTGTGGGACCTGCTCGGCCTCTATTTCTGCTGCCAGGACCCGGCCGAGGATTCGGTCGAGCCGGTGCCGGTCTCCTATGGCGGCGGCCGCATGGAGGGCATCCGCCTCGCGCTTACGCCCCAGACGCCGCGCCGGGTGGCGCTCGATCCCTATCCCTTCGATGTGCGGCCGCTCACGGTTCAGCTCACCTCGAAACGTCTGGCGGCGACGCGCTTCCCCGATCTCGCGAGCTTCCGGCGGGCCTACTTCCAGGCCCCGACCGAGCTGATGGAATTCGAGCTGGTGTGAGGTGCGGCACTTGAGCACGGCGAGACAAGCCTATCCCGACCTCCACGAGCACATCGCCGAACTCGAGGCGAAGGGCCTGCTGATCCGCATCGACCGTCCGATCGACAAGGATTCGGAGCTCCATCCGCTGGTGCGGTGGCAATTCGTCGGCGGGCTCGACGAGCCGCAGCGCAAGGCGTTCCTGTTCACCAACGTCATCGACGGGCGCGGTCGCAAGTACGACATGCCGGTGGTGGTCGGCGCGATCGCGGCCAACCGCGCCATCTATGCCGTCGGCATGGGCGTGCCGGTGGACGAAATCCAGGCCAAGTGGGACCGCGCCATCGCCGCGCCGATCAAGCCGCGCCTCGTCAACCAGGCGGTCTGCCAAGAGGTAGTGATCGAGGGCGACGCGCTCCTGGGCGAGGGCAACGGGCTCGACATGCTGCCGATCCCGATCTCGACCCCGGGCTTCGACAGTGCGCCGACCTTGACCGCCACCAACGTCATCACCCGCGACCCCGACACCGGCGTGCAGAACATGGGCACATACCGCGCGGCGCTGAAGGCGCCCGACCGGCTGGTGGTGCGCATGGCGACGCGGGTCGGCGGCGCCGGGGGCTATCAGCACTATCTCAAGCACCAGAAGCGCGGCGACAAGACCATGCCGTGCGCCATTGTGCTGGGCTGTCCCCCGTGCGTCGCCTTCCTCGGGCCGCAGAAGCTGCCGCTCGATGTCGACGAATACACGGTCGCGGGCGGGCTTGCGGGCGCGCCCATCAACGTGGTGCGCGCGCGCACCGTCGATCTGCTGGTGCCGGCCGAGGCCGAGCTGGTGATCGAGGGTTTGATCGACACCGAATATGTCGAGCCCGAGGCGCCGTTCGGCGAATCGCACGGCCACGTCGCGCTCGAGGAATTCAACATGCCGATGCGGGTGACCGCGATCACCCATCGCAAGCAGCCGATCATCCCCTCCTATATCAGCCAGGTGGCGCCGTCGGAATCGAGCGTCATCAAGCGCGTCGCTTACGAGCCGTTGTTCCTCGCACACCTGAAGGACACCCTCGGCATCAAAGGAGTGAAGCGCGTGGCGCTGCACGAGCCGCTGACCGGGCTGCTGCGCGTCACCACCGTGATCGTCGAGCGCGACACGCCGTCGACCGAGGTATGGCGCGCGCTGCGCGGCGCCGCCTCGTTCAAGGGCGATTGCGGCAAGATCTGCATCGCCGTCAACGACGACATCGACCCCGACAATGCCGACGCGATCCTGTGGGCGATGGCATACCGCACCAACCCGGTCGAGGACGTCGAAACCCAGAAGCATCGCGGCCAGGGCCACGGACCCAAGCGCGAGCACGGCGGGGAGGAAGACTCGACCCTGCTGATCGACGCCACCATGAAGGGCGACATGCCGCCCTTGGCATTGCCGAAGCGCCAGTTCATGGAGCGGGCGAAGACGCTGTGGGACGAGCTGGGATTGCCGCCCTTGCGGCCGCAGCCGCCGTGGTTCGGCTATTCGCTGGGCGACTGGCTCCCCGAATGGGACGCGGCGGCCGAGCGCGCGGTCAAGGGACACTATCTCGAGAACGGCCGCATCAGCCACAAGCAGCGCCGCAAGGGCGTCAAGCCGGAGACCAAGTTCCGGCCCGATCACGCGCGCCGCAAACCGGGCGACGTGGCTTAGAGCGCGGATCGCCTCACCGGCCGAGCACTTCGAGCACCTCGGCAATGATCTTGGCGCGCTGGTTCAAGGCCCAGTCCTCGTTGTACTGGTCGAGATAATTGACGCCCGGCTTCGGCACCGTGAAATCGACGATCGACGGATCGTGGACGTCGATGCGACGGCTCGGCTGCTTCTCGACATGCGAATAGACTTCCTGGCCGGGCCGGCTCGCGATCCAGTTGAGGAACACGGTCGCGGCATTGGGATGCGGCGAACCGTTCGGCACGAGCGCGACACTGAAGCCGCCGGAGATCGAGCCGGGTCCGTCCTTCAGGCTCGAGACCCTTAGATTGGCGATGCCGGCGTCGTGGAGGCGCACATAATCGGGCGTCAAGACGCCCAGCGCGATCGCATAGGCGCCGCGCCCGAGCCACTCGGCCATCTGCCGGCTGTCCTGCGAATAGACGACCTTCTGCCCGATATAAAGCGACTTGAGGAAATCCATCCCGAACAGCGCGCCGATATAGCCCACCATCTGCTGGCCCGGCCCGCCGCTGCGCGGATCGTAGACCACGATCTTGTCCTTGTATTTCGGGTCCAACAGATCGCGCCAACTCGCAAGACCGCCGGGCCCCACCGCGTCGGCGTCATAGAACGGCGTCGAGGTCACCGATTCCTGCGTCTGAAGCATGTATTTCTGATCGTTGTCGACCCATTTCAGCTTGCCACCGGCCCAGTTCTTCGGGTCGGAAGCGCCGGGCAGGACGAGGCGCGATTTCTCGTCCGCGAAAAACCCCCGCTTCACCAGGGGAAGCATCGCCGTTCCGGTGAAGATGAAGTCGATGGTGACGTTCTTGGCCTGAACCTCGCGCGTGACGCGGCTTTCCGACATGCTGGCCACGGCCCCAGGAACTCGACCTTGATGCCGGTATCGCGCAGGAAGCCCGCGGCGATCGGATCGGCCAGCTCGGCCGGGCCGGTGACGACGACGCTGCCTTCTTTCTTCGCGTCGGCGAGGATGCGCTGCCAGTCCGGTCCCGCGCCTTCCTGCCAATCCTGGGCCGAAGCGGACCATCCGCCCATCGTCGCGGCGATCGCGGCCAGAAGCCCAAGGATGGGAAATCGCACGTGACGCCGGCTCATCGTGTCACGTTCTCGAGCCGGGGCAGCAGCCGCCAGGCGTTCTCATATTCGATGGCGCGCAGCTCGGCGTCGGTGAAGCCGCACTCCGTCAGGCCGCGCGCATCCGCTGCGGCATTGCCGAAAGGAAAATCGGTGCCGAACATCAGTTGCGACACCGACACGAGCTTGGTGAACGATGCCATCGCATGGACGTTGGCGCAGTTCGCCGTGTCGTAATGGAGCTTGTTCAGCGCCGGGACCAAGCCGTCCGGCATCCTCGCCTTGATCTCGTCGCGCGCGTTGCGGTATTGGCGCAGGAAGCGGAAGGCGAGGTAGGGCAAGGTCCCGCCCGCGTGGGAGAAGATGAACCGTATCCGCGGATAGCGGGCGGCCGAGCCGCCGAACAGCACCTTGCCGATCGCGCGCGTGGTGTCGGCGCCGTACTCGATCACCGAATCGTTGAACTCCTCGATCAGGTCGCGGCAGCAGTTGGGCGCGACCGGGTGCGTGTAGAGCACCGCGCCGCGCCGGTTCAGCTCGGCGAAGACCGGCGCATAGTGCGGATCGCCCAGCCACTTGTCGCCGATATTGGTCATCAGCGCGATGCCATCGGCCTTCAGCGTGTCGAGCGCATGCTCGATCTCGCGCAGGCTGCCATCGATGTCGAGGATGGGGAGCGCCGCGAAGACGCCGAAGCGGCCCGCATGGTCGGACGCCATCCGCGCCATGAACTCGTTCCAGTCGCGCGCCAGATGGCGCCCTTCCTCGACTTTCTCCGGCCAGATCTGTACCGCGTGCGGCAGCGACAGGATCGCCGTCGCCACGCCGCCGCGGTCCATGTCCTCCAAGGACCGCGCCACGCTCCAGTTCTTCTGTTGGCCGTATTGCTTGTCCCGCTCGAAGCGCGCGCTGAGATAGCTCGGCGGTGACGGGTGATGGTGAACGTCGATGCGGTGCGGTTTTGCCATGGCGGGAGAATGCGCGGATTCGGCGGAGGCCGCAACGGCATCCTGCGCCCATTCGACTACGCTTCGCTCCGCTCAGGGTGAGGTAGAATTTTCGCCTCATCCTGAGCGGAGCAAGCGAAGCTTGCGCAGTCGAAGGACGCACGGACCGCATTCCAGCCAAACGACATTGCCGCAAGCGACGCGCCCTTGTTGGCGCCCGCGAGCCGGCGCACAATGAAGCTTGGGAAGCCGCCAGGGAGCGACCGCCGTGCTGCTCTACTACTCGCCGACCTCGCCCTATGTCCGCAAAGTGAGCGTCACCGCCAGCGAACTCGGCATCGCGCTCGATCTCGAACGCGTCGCCGTTCATGCCTTCCCGTCCGACTACGGCAGAATCAATCCGGTCAACCGCATCCCGGCGCTCCGGCTCGACGACGGCTCGATGATGTTCGACAGCCGGGTGATCTGCGAATATCTCGATACGCTCAAAGGCAGCCGGCTGCTGCCGCCGACGGGGCCGGAGCGCTGGCAGGTGCTCAAGCGGCAGGTGCTCGGCGACGGCATCCCCGATGCGGCGGTGCCTCGCATCGGCGAAGTGATGCGGCCGCCGGCGCAACAATCGCCTGGGCGGCTCGCCGAGTACGAGCGCTCGATCCGCCAGACCTTGGACGCGCTCGAGATGAGCGCCGGCGATCTCGACCGGCTCGACCTCGGCACCATCGCCATCGGCTGCGGCTTGGGATATCTCGATTTCCGCTTCCCGAAAGACGAATGGCGGAGCGGCCGGCCGAGCCTCGCCGGTTGGTACGCGGAATTCGCCAAGCGGCCCTCTATGGCCGCGACAATCCCCAAGGCATGATTCGCGCGTCGCGGTGGAACCTTTCGCGTCCGGCCGCGTTAAGGGGCCGAATCCTATCCGGAGATCCCGCATGCGCGCCGCTGCAGTGATGTTTGCCGCCCTCCCGCTTTTCGTGCCTTGCGCCGTCCTCGCCCAAGGCGCAACGGCGCCGCTCCCGGCCGCGTCGTCCGCGGCTCCGGACACGGCTGCCCCGCCTGCGGGCGCGGCCGCCACCAAGCGCGGCGGGATAACATGCGCGCAGATTCCCGATGCGCAGCGCTTCGTCGATGGCCTGCGGCCGGGACCGAATACACGCGAGGCTCAGCGCCACCTCGATGCCGCCAAGAGCGCCACGTCCGACCGGCAATGCGTCGCGGAATTGCGCCAGGTGAACGTTTACGCCAGGCGGTCGAGCGCGGCTGACAAGCGCCTGGCTGCCGGCGAGCGTCACCCCCACCGCCGGATCCTCTGCGCCGACCCGCTCCATCAAAACCGGCCCGGCGGCACGGACTACAAGGGACCGCCCGTGACAGGCTGCCCCGCGCCCCGGGTGTGAACCGGGGGCGGCTTGCCCATATCCACTTTGCCGGGTCTTTTGTTGCAAAAGCCGGTCATCCTCGTCGCTTCGATGAGAGCGGGAGCTTGGCAGGGCCCGGCCCGGCCCGGCCACGCGTTGTCGCTCCCGGTCAGCGCGGCAGTTCGCGGGCGACGCGCTCGAGCACGCTTTCCCAATCGTCAATCGCCGATTGCCGGTACACGCGCGCCGTGGGATACCATGGGCTGTCGTCGCGGTCGGTAAGCCAGCGCCAGTCAGAGGCAATGAACGGCAGCAGAATGAAGATCCGCTTGCCCAGCGCGCCGGCAAGATGGGCCACGGCGGTGTCGACCGAAATCACGCTGTCTATCAGGCTCGTCAGCGCTGCCGTGTCGGCGAAATCGCGCAACTCGCTGCCGAAGTGATGGATCTTGTGTGAGTCAAATCCTTGCCGGTCCTCGTCGCGCAGGCTGTTTTGCAAGCTCACCAGCGTCGCGCCGTTGTCGAGGAACGGTGCGAGGCGGCTCAACGCGATCGACCGGTTGCGGTCGTTCTGGTGTCCGGAGCTGCCGAACCAGACCAGGCCGATGCGCGGTGCGCGATGCTCGCCCAATCTCTGCCGCCACTTCTCGACCAGATGAGGGGCGGGTTTCAGATAGGGCACCCGCGCCGGAACGGTGGTCAGCGTGGTCTTGAACGCCAGAGGCAAACTCATCAGCGGGCAATGAAGGTCGAACGGCGGCAGCGTCTCGCCCCTGGCGACAACCCGCTCGACGCCGTCCAGTCCCGACATCAGCGCCTTCAGCGCGCCCTGAACTTCGAGCACGACGCGCGCGCCGCGCTCGGCCGCAAGCGTCGCATAGCGGCAGAACTGGATGGTGTCGCCGAAGCCCTGCTCGGCATGCAGCAGCAGCGTCTTGCCCGCCAGGTCTTGGGCACCGAGCCACAGCTTTTGGGTGAAATCCCGCGGCGGAACCGGCAACGACTGCCGGCGCCACCGCCACTCGTATTTCTCCCACCCGCGCGAGAAGTCGCCGGCCAGCAGATGACACAGGCTTTCGTGCCAATGCGCATCGGCATCGTCGGGCTTGATCTCCAGCGCACGCGCATAACTCGCCAGCGCCTCGTCGACCCGCCTCCACTCCGCCAGCGCGTTGCCGCGATTGGTCAGGGCCTGAAAATAGTCGGGTCTCAGCGCCACCGCCCGATCCCAGCTCGCCACCGCGTCGTCCAGCCGCCTCAGCTCGAGCAGCGCATTGCCCCGATTGTTGAGCGCCGCGACATAATTGGGATCGTTCTCCAGCGCCCGGTCGAAGCTGGCCAGCGCATCGTCCGGCCGCTTCGCCTCCAACAGCGCATTGCCCCGTCCATTCAGCGCCTCGGCAAAGTCGGGCCGTATCGCCAGCGCCCGCTCGAAGCTCAGCAGCGCTGCGTCCAGCCGCTGCAGTGCCATCAACGCATGGCCGCGCTGGCACAGCGCTTCCGGAAAATCGGGCTTGAGCGCCAGCGCTTTGTCGAAGCTCGCCAGCGCTTCCTCCGGCCTTCTCAACGCCATCAGCGTGGTGCCGCGATGAAACAGCGCCTGGACAAAATCGGGCTTGAGCGCCAGCGCCCGGCCGATCAGCCGGGCGGCATCGTCGAACCGGCCCCGCTGATACGCGATGACGCCCAGAAGATGGAGCGCATCGACGTGGCCGGGTTCGCGGTCGATGACCTGGCGATAGAGCCATTCGGCCTGTGCCAGGTTGCCCTGCCGGTGCAAGGCCAGCGCGCGCTCGAACTTGGCGGCGATGGCGGACGCGGGCCGGGCCGGCATCGGGTTGGGAATCCGCGGCGGCGGCCGCTCATTTTTCGCCATCGGCGCTCACGTCACTGTTGCGGGTCGGTCTGGATCGTCGTGCCTGAATGCATGATAGATCGGAGGTAACGAAAATTCGTGGCGGACGGGGCGTTCGCGCCATATCAGAATTTCCCTTGTTGGGTCAAGGTGTTGAAGAAACGCGGGAGGCCCGCCCACAACGATCCCGCATTGATTTCGTGGATCAGGACGGACGAATACGAACGCGGCGGGCGAAGGCGAATTCGGCAAGGTGATCTTAATCCGTCCGGCCTGAGCCGGAGCACCAGTCCAGCGGTGTGTTCGCTACGTCCGATCATGCACCGAATGCCGCCGCAAATCGGAAATCGCAGCACTTCGCGTGCCATAAGGAGACTCGGACCGAGAGTTGGTCGCGGCGGTGGGGCGGATTTCCGCGAACGGGCACGCAGTGATATGA
>JGI12269J14319_10002609_pt1 | contig 17260 bp, 25 predicted proteins | sample PeaSoiSIISIP2007_FD_14319 | JGI IMG/M metagenome (IMG submission 14319) | reverse complement strand
GCGCCATTCATGGGGGCGGCCGCGGCTGGGCCCGCGGCGGCCGGTGAAAGCTCGGTGCTGGCGGCGGCTGGCGCGATCGGCGGCATGTATGATGTGGGCTCCTGGTCGGTGCCGAGCGACATGATCGCTCAGGTCCATCAGGGCGAGATGATCGTGCCCGCAGCACAAACGCCATGGGCGCAGAGCCTCATGGCGAATGGCGGCGGCGGCGGGGGCCAGCCGATCAATATCACCTTCGCAATCACGGCGATGGATTCGCAGAGCATCATGCAGAGCCTCGGGAGCGTCAAAACGCAGCTCGCGCGGACGCTCAGCGACACCATTTCGCGCAACCCGTCCTTGAGGCCCAGCTATTGAGGCTCGGCGATGGCCTTCAATGCCTTCCCGTCCTTATCGCCCGCGTTCCCGATCGCCCGCTCGCCGGCCGTCGATACGGTGCGGCAGGAATCAATTTCGGGCAAGCGGACACTTTTGCCGTTGCGCACTGTGCCCCGCTGGAAGTGGCAGATCACCTACCAAATCTTGCGGTCGGCCTATTTCACTTATGGTTCCTTTGACGAGCTCGAAACACTCACCGGGTTCTGGCTCGCTCAATCGATCTCCGGATTGCCATTTGCCTATACTGAGGCAGAAGACAGCACGGCCACAAACCAAGGCTTCGGTGAAGGTGACGGGGAGACGACTGCATTCCAACTTACTAGAGGACGCAGCGGCTTTGCGGAGCCTGTCTATGCCCCCACGATCATCACATCGGTCGAAATCGCCGGCACGCCGACGGCCGCCTATACGCTTGGCGCAACTGGCATCGTGACCTTCAATAGCGCGCCGGGGGCGGCGCAAGCGCTGACCTGGTCCGGCTCATACGCGTGGCTTTGCCGTTTTGACGAGGATACGCTTAATCTCTCGCGCTTCATGGCCGGGCTGAGCGAGGCAAAATCAGTGAAATTCTCTAGCGAGATCGCGCCGTGAAGGCGGTCTTCGATCCGACTGGGGAGTTCGTCCCCTACCTCAATTCTGCCGGCGGCCAGATCCCGCTAATTCAATACGATCTCTACACCTTCTCTCTGACCGGCGGTGGGATGCTCCTGTGGACGACGGCCGACTTTCCGATCACCGCGCCAACGGATGCGTACTGGAACGCGCCGAGCGTCTTTGCGCCGGGCACCCTTTGGTTCTCGGGCATGACCTGGTTGCCGAAGGTCCTGGACGCCGAGGACAATAAGGCGACAGCGCATTGGAAGATTGGTCTCGACAGCGATACGTGGCAGGTCAAGATCGCGCCACGGCCCTTCGATCTCGCGACCGGCAATCCTTTCCCGGATATGATCGGCGATGTTCCGATCTTGCAGGCTGCCGCTGCGGGCGCGCTCGATAGTGCCGACGTTATCGTATCGCGTGCATATTTCGCAGCAGTTCCAATCTGGCCGATCCCGGTCATAGGCCTCGCGCCGATCGGCGTCGTGCATATCTTCCGCGGACTCATGGGCGAGGCAGATGTCACAACATCATCGCTCTATCTGAACATCAACGACTATAAGTCCCTGCTCGGTCAGCAGATGCCACGCAACCTCTACCAGGGCTCGTGCCGGCATCTGCTCTATGATATCGGCTGCACACTCAACGCAGCCGACTTCACGGAAGCCGGCACCGCGGGCGTCGGCTCAACCCAGGCCGTGATTGTCTCATCGATCGGCGCGCCTCCCGGTTCCGGCACTTATCAGCTGGGCACAATGACCTTCACGTCAGGGGCGAATGAGGGCGTGTCGCGCTTGATCTCGCAATGGGCAGTCGGCCAGGGCTTTTTCGCGATGCTCAATCCTTTCCCTTATCCGGTCTCTATCGGTGATGCATTCAGTGTGACGGCGGGATGCGACAAGCAGCAGTCCACGTGCTCGGCGTTTAACAATCTCCTCAACTTTGGTGGCGATTCCTATATCCCGGCGCCGGAAGTGAGCCTCGGATGATGATCCTGCTGCAGCGTTACATCAAGAGACTTGCTGGCCGTTACATCAAGAGACTTGCTGGCCGCGATCCGGGAATTCTCGGGGTCGAGAATATCCTCGAAGACGAAAACGTGCTTGCCACCGAGCCCCGCCGGCAAAAGGCAAATAAACGTGAACGCAAGCGTGATCGTTAACGACGCGCCACGCGCCAAGATCATCGCCGTCGCGCGCAGTTGGATCGGCACGCCGTTCCACAATCTCGCATCGAAAAAAGGCGTCGGCGTCGATTGCGCGCATTTTCTTCGCGAGGTTTATGTCGAGGCTGGCGTTATTGAGCCGTTCGAGATCAAGCCATATACGCCGCAGTTCATGCTGCACAGCGACGATCCGAAATTCGAGTCCTATGTCGTCCGGTTCGGCGAGGAGATCGCAGAGACGGCGGTCAAGCCGGGCGATGTCGTGCTCTACAAAATTGGGCGCAGCTTTTGTCATGGTGCGATCATCGTCGAATGGCCGCGCGCGATCATCCATGCTTTCAAGAGCTACGGCCGCGTAGTGGAGAGCGGCGCGCGTGAGAGCGATCTTCTGCGACTGAAGGTGAAGTTCTTCTCCAAATGGCCATAGGCGCATGTCATCGATCTTTGGGGCTGGGCAGCGTGCCAATAGCGACAACACGCCGGCCACAAACATCCGCATCCAAAGCTCGATACAGGGGCGCCCGAAGGCGATAGGAGCAGGCCAAAATCGGGCGTCTGGAAATTGCATTTGGTACGGCGATTTCACGGTCACGCCCGCCAGCGCACCAGGGGGGAAAGGGGGCGGCGGTGTATCGGGTCTGTTTAAGGGGCAGCCAGGCCTATATAATTATTCGGCCTCGTTCATCATCTCGCTCGGTGAGGGGCCAATTTCCGGCATTCAGACGGTCTACAATGGGAACGCAATTGATTTTCTCGTGACGCCGCCGCAGTCCATTCTGAATGACCTCACCGCCCTCGGCATCACGCCGACCTACGGCAATACTTACGGCATGACGTTTCTGGACGGCGATTATGGGCAGGAGCCTTGGAGCTATCTGAGTTCAGCGCACCCCAGCCAAGCACTTGCCTACCGGGGCGAGGCGCTGGCCTGCTTCGCTAATCTGGGCCTCGGCGGATCGCCGGCGCTGCCGAATTTCACATTCGAGCTCCTGTGGGAGATCAATAGCGACATTCCCTCGGTTGGGCCGGATGCGAATCCGGCAGACTGGATCACAGCGTTCCTATCGAATCCATACTGGGGGATTGGGTTTCCAGCCGCGCTGATCGGCGATCTTACGGCCTATCAGACTTGGGCGCGCGCAAGCGGGATGCTGATTTCGCCGGTACTCACCGATCAGCAAGCGGCGAACTCGCATCTGAATGATCTGATGACGGCGACCGTCGCCGATTTTCGCTGGTCAGCTGGCTTGCTCACGGTCGTTCCCTATGCTGAACAGGCGATGTCGGGGAACGGGTACACGTTCACACCGGACACCACTCCAGTCTATGATCTGACGACGGACGATTTTCTGGCAAACCAGGGCACGATTGGCAATTCGTCGCCGGCCGAAAAAACCGCCATCGTGGTCGTCCGCAAAGATCCCGCGACGGTGTTGAATAAAGTTCAGGTCGAATATCTCGATCGCTCGAACATCTATAATCCGGTCACGATTTACGACACCAATGACGCCGCAATCATTGCCGCTAGGCGGCTGCGGGTCAGCGATCTCCGCCAACACCATTTTTTTTGCTTAGGCAGCGCGGCGTCAATCTCGGCATCGTTGCAGCTTCGTCGAGAACAAGTCGTCAATCAATACCAGGTCACGCTGCCGCCGCAGTTCATTCTTCTCGACGTGATGGACATCGTCACGCTTACCGAAGCAAATCTCGGCTTCAGCGACCTTCCGGTTCGGATCATTGAAATCCAGGAGAACGCTGATCGATCATTGACAATTACAGCGGAGGATTTCCTCGGCACCGTTACGGCGCCTCTCTATGGGCGCCAGCAACCCCTTGGCGCGGCGCGCAACATCAACGTCGATCCGGGCGTCATCAACCTACCGATCTTCTTCGAGCCGCCAGATTTACTCGGCAATGGCCTTTCTCTTTGGGGCGCAATTTCGGGGGCCAATCTGAGCCTGTGGGGCGGCTGTAACGTCTGGATTTCGTCGGAATCGGACGGCAGCTATACCAAGATCGGCTCAATCAACGGTCCGGCGCGCATGGGCGTTCTTGCCGCTGCGCTGCCTTCGGTCTCGGCCGCTTTCTCCGGGCCGACCATCGATAGCGCCGATACGCTGGCGGTCAATCTTTCGGAAAGCGGCGGCGAACTCGCGAGCGGTTCGGCGCTCGATATGACTAGCCTCAACACGCTCTGCTACTGCGACGGCGAACTCCTTGCCTATCAGAATGCGATGTTGGTCGGGGCGAACCAATATCAGCTCAACCCGATCCTCCGCGGCGCCTATGGATCGACGATCGGCGCGCACGCTGCAGGAGCAAACTTTGCCCGGCTCGACAATCTGATCTTCAAGTACCCGTTCACTGCCGACCGCATTGGCTCGACGATCTATCTCAAATTCCAGGGCTTCAATATCTTTGGCGGAGGGCTGCAGAGCCTCGATAATTGCGGCGCCTATCCGTACACCATCAAGGGCAGCGCTCTCTCATCGCCGCTGCCGACAGTGCAGAATCTTCTGATCGCCTATCCGGCTGGCATTGCGTCGCTTTCGTTCGATGAAGTGACGGATTTCAGGACTGGCATCCGCTATAGAATCTTCCAAGGGCCGAGCGCCGCAACCGCGCAGCAGGTCGGGGATATCGCGCATCCGCCGTTCGCACTCAACAACACCGGCACCTATTACGTCCAAGCTTATTGCCAGCCGGTGCCGGGACTCGTCGCTTCAAGCGCGTTGTCGGCGGGGCTCGAGATCAGCGGCACGCTGCTGATCGAAAATCCGCTTGCTGAATTCAATCAGCAGACCGCGAATTGGCCGGGCACGCTTATCAACTTCACGCGGAGCGGCGTCTCACCTGATGAGATCTTGCTGCTGAACAATGCTTCCGGCGTCGATCTCGGCCTGGCGAGCCAAGCGGTGACGGCAGCCGACGATTTCGGGCTCACCACCGACCATGAGATCATCGCCGTCATCGATCTCGGCAACGTGGGCTGATATGGAGCGATCATGCTGATTCTTCCAGCGCAGCGCGATTGGAAGATCCTGCCATCATACAAAAAGCACGAGTGGGCCGGATCATCGGCACGTCGCGGCGTCAAGACTTATGGGCGCCTTACCGCACGCTTGCACGACGGGCATATTGTCTGGCGCGGCTGGTTTGAAGATCAGGAGGACGCGGACGAATTTCTGCACGCGGTTGCGTCAGGTTCGATTCGCTATGAGCGCGAGCTGTGGCGGCTGCCGGCGCCGTGGTGGCATCCAGACATCGGTGAGGACGAAGGGCTCACTTACGAGTTTTCGACCCTAACATTTCTCAGCACCGGCACCGGCACGCAAAGTTGGACCGTCGAGAGCGGGTGGAACTCGGCCGACAACATGGTCGAGGCCATCGGCGCCGGGCTGAACGGGGTCACTGGCACCATATCAACCGGCGGCGCTGGCGGTGTAGCCGGTTGCTATGTCGAGACTTCGAATCTCGCTCTAACAGTTGGCAATGGCGTCAACTATCAGATCGGGGCGGCCAATGGCACGACGGGTTCCGGCACGTCGCCAACGGCGAATTCTTGGTTCGATAATTCAAGCACTCTCGTCGCGCCAGGTGGGGCAAGCGTCACGACGAACTGCGTTGGATCATCGCCAGCGGCCGGTGGTGCAGGCGGCGGTAATAACATAGGCAAGGCGGGCGGCGGCGGCGGCGCGGGCGGTCCTAACGGAGCGGGAGCAGTCGGTGGGACTGCTGGAGCCAATGGTGGGGTCGGCGGAACAGGTGATAACGGGGACGGGGGCGTCGGAGGCACGGCCGGGACCAGCACGGCAGCTGGGGGCCCAGGCGGAAACGGGACAGAATGGCAAGTTTCGCCTTCCTACGGTTCCGGTGGCGGTGGCGGTGGCGGCGATGGAATAAATATTGGGGGCAATGCGGGCAACTACGGAGCTGCGGGTGGCGGCGGTGGCGGCTCTTCTCCGCACACCCCCGGCGCGGGGTCTGGAGGTCTCATTGTCATAACCAATTATCCGGCAGCGGCATCGTTAGTTTTCGGAGTGCGCCGCATGTTTCTAAAGCGCTAGGTCATCAAAGAATTCTTCCGTTGGTTTCTGCCGCTATCGCGGGCTTGCGGCCACCGACGCGTCAAAGCATGCCCGTCATATCCTGAAAAAAGGAAACTGAGCCATGGGACGCCGCATCTATAAATCAGGCTTCGACACCGCGTCGATCGGCACGGCGGTGCAAGACATCTGGTCGCTGTTCGCCGGCGCGTCAAACGGTATTCAGATACATTGGTGCCAAATGACGGCGGCGAGCGTCACGACGGCGGCGCAAATCCGCCTCCGGTTCAAACGCGGCACGGCCACGGTTACGCAGGGTAGCGGTGGCACCGTGTCGGCTATGAACCTCGTGGACGACGGCGATACCAAGGCCGCAGGTTCGACCGTGCACAACAATGATACGACGCAGGCAACGACGACCGGAAATTTCACGGGCCTTCTGGAATATTTCCAATGGAACGTGCTGCTTCCGTTCGATTACATGCCGGGCCCCGAGGATGAGGATAGGCCGACATGCTTGGTCTCGCAGATCCTGATCTTCGACCTCCCGGCCGTGATCGTGGCGACCACGATTTCGAGCAACATCTCCTGGCGTGAATATCCGTAAGCTGAAAGCGGAGGAATCATGGTTCAAACAATGGTGCTCGCCCCATACGAAGTTGTCATTTGGGGCGAGCGGAAAGACAAGCCCCTTGATCGCATTTCGCTCATGGCTTTCTCGGCAGACGAGGCCAAGGCGGAAGCGCTCAAACGCTTCCGCGCCACCGTAGGTCTGCTGATGCCGATTTCGCGCATCGTCCGCATCGACGTCTGCGATGGCGTGCGAGTCACGCCGCAGCAAAAGCAACACAGGCTCTTCGAGGATCTGGCCGAAGTCTGCCTCGGCTCTTCGATGGACGATGTTCAAGGCGCCGCGGTGAATTTACTGCTCACCGCAGTTCAACGCCGCGCCGCGAATCTCGCCGATGCGGAGAGGCGCTGGGACGAACTCCTCGGGCGTGGCAAACAGGCGCTGCGGCGGCGCTATTCTGGCGAAACCGATGCCCGCGATGCGGCGGCGGAATCGGAAATAGGCAAGCGCTTACTCGCGTGAACCGTGCCGCATAGGGCGAGATCGCCGCTATGACCGTTCTCGCCTATGTTCTGCGGCATCGACAATTCGTGCGGATTAGAAAAGTTCTGGACGGCTCTCAGTCTATTGGGCCGTCTAATTTGAGCTGGAAGCTCCCGCTCATAAGAGTTCCGCCACGGCCGCATGCGCGGTTTGTGCGGGCGTTCCGGTTCTTTTGGCGGCAGAATCATCTCAAATATTATCAGCCGGTCCCGCCGCCGCCATCGAAGCTCGTCGTCCAAAAGTGGACGCTACGAAAGCGCTGGCTTCCGCGGCGCCCATTATGGCGTGGCTTGGTCGAATGGCGCGCGCGGACGCGCTCGATGCCGCCGCCGGCGCTGCCGCCTTCGCCTTCGTACCTCAACATCATCAAGCGATGGCCCAAGCGGTGGGAGCCTCGCCGCCCCTTGCAGCGGGGCTTGATAAGGCGCCCGTGGCGGCAAAGGATGCCCGCGCCAGCACTGCCGGCCGCCTTTGCCTACCGGCCGCCACCGCATCTGAAACGGCCGCGCCGCCTAATTGCGAGATTCTTTAGGCCGCTGCGCAAGGAGACTATTCTCGGTCACGTTCTGACGCTGTTTAAGCCGCTGCGGCGGCGCTGGCAGCCCCGGCGCCCGCTCTGGCGCGGGCTGATTCGCGGATTGCGGCGGACGCGTTCGGCCGCCCCGGTCAAGCCCGCGACCTTCGTCTATCGCGCGCCCAAGCACCTGCAGCGGCGCCGACGATTGATGCCGCGGGTTTTCCGGCCGCGCCATTTTATCATTCTCCGCAAAATTGTGACGCTGTTCAGGCCGTTGCGGCGGCTGCGCATCAAGCGGCGCCGCATGATCCTGCCGGCGCATCGGTATGCTTTCATCGCGCAGCCGATCCCGTCGCTCGGGCCGGTCGCCTTGATGCTCATCGCGGCAGAGGCGGGCAATCTGCCGATTCTCGGCTGCTACACGGTTCCCGAGAGCGACATCTACGATCTCGGCTATGAAGGCACGCTGAACCTGAGCGAGACATGGGCGGCGTCCGGCGCGCTCGCCAGTTCGAACATCCTGGCCCTCGCCAGCTTTCTCGCGCAGACGGATGTGCTCGATCAGGCCGCGTCGGCGAGCATCATCTCTTGGGTTGAAATCAACATAGGCGTGCCAAGCGCGAACGGCATCGCTTGGGGCGGCTGGCAGAAGTTCGTGCCGGGCAGCTATCCCGGACAATACGCATGGCGCCGCGCATGGGTGCAGGCGCCGAGCGCGCAAATCCAAGGCAGCCTTATCGCGTTCAACGATACATGTTCCGTCCCGGCGCGGATCGACCATTATCAAAATCTGAGCGTCCCGAGCGGCGGCCTTAAGATCACCTTCGAACCTGACGGTGCCTCTGGCACGGCGCCGTTCAACTATGGGCCCGACGGTGCGGCGTTGCCCTTCGTCATGGTCACGTTCAGCGCGCAATCCGGCGACGTTCTGTCGATCACGTCGCTCAGCTTAGCGAGCGTCACGATCCAAATTCTGAACGGCGGAAGCGGCGTCGCTCGCAGCGGCGTCAACGTCAGCGTCGAAGGTTACTGAGGAAATCCGATGCGAGGATTGATGAGAGCAGCCCGAATATTTTTCGGGGCGCTGGCGCTCGCCCTCATTTCCTTGCCCGCACTCGCGGCGCAGGGCACGGGCTGCATGCCAGTGACGGGTGTCGTCTCGGGCGTGCAATTCTCCGAGGACATTAACGCTGGCCTTGCGGCGCTGATCTCGGGCAATAGCGGCGCCGCCGCGCCGCATACCGATTGCAGCGGCGTTGCGGTCCTCGGCCAAGTTTGGTTCAACACGGCCGGCACATATCCCTCATGGGAGATTTACGACGGGGCCGATTGGCTGAGCCTCGGGTTCATCGACAAGACCAATCACATTTGGATGCCGCAGGTAGCAGGCGGCATCGCAACGCTCGCGGCGGCCTCAACGACGGATCTCTGCGCGACCACGCCGCAAGATTACATCACAATTTCAGGCACGACACAGATCAATTCGTTTGGATCGAGCTGTCAGCTTGGACAGGTCAAGTTTCTTAATTTCACTGGCGGCACGCTGATCAACTATAATGTCTCCGACATTCTCACGCAGAATAGTCAGAGCATCACGACCGTGGCCGGCGATCAGGCGACTGCCTTCTATCTCGGCGGCGGCGTGTGGCGGCTTCGCGATTATCAGACGCGCGGCGAATTGCCTGGCGGCTCGACTGGTGCGGTCCAGTGGAATAATGGCGGAGCATTTGCCGGAGCCTCCGTAGCGGCGGGCAACGTTGTAATTGGTGGTGGATCGAGCGGCCCGCTAGATAGTGGGACGCTTCTTGCGTCCCTCGCACCGCTCAACTCACCGAACCTCATCTCGCCGATACTCACAACTCCATCATACGCCGTTCCAAACGCATCTGGCTCGACCCAAACGACGACGGCGGCGTGCACATCTGGCTCACCAAATGTGACTCTCGCGGCGGCCATAGATTTCAAAAACGGAGAAGGGATCAATCTCCTTGGATGCGGCGGCGCTTTTGCTGGTGCGAACCCAACATCGCTCAATATTTCGCACGCGGGAACTGCCGGCTCGACCTCTCACACCTATAAAATAGCTTGCATCGATCCGGGCGCCGCGACGGGCGTAGCCTCGCTATCTGGCACGACGACGACAAGCAACGGGTCGCTGAACGGTACGAACTATAACGTTCTGTCATGGACTGCCGGGGCGGGCTGCGCGGGCTATGCCATCTATCGTGATGGCACATTGGTCGGCGTCACCAACTCCACGGGGTTCAACGAGACTGGGGGTTCCGCCCCGCTGGCGGCCAATATTCCGCAGTCGGCGCCTGCAGCGGCGGCTAAGGAAAACTTAGTCACCACGGTCATTGCGGGCGCTGGTACGCAGAATATTACTTTGGCGGCAAACGCGGGCGCCACGGCATCGTCGGCACCCGTTCTTCATGACGACACGATAGCCCTTCAAACGGCCATCAACGCACTCCCGCCTAGCGGCGGAGAGATTAAGTGGCCGCCCGTAATCTACAACATCTCGTCATCAGTCTCTTTAGGAAACGGCACCGGCGCCACGGGCAGCTCGACTTCAACTGCGAACGGGATGGTCATCAAAGGTTCGTCGTTGCCGGGCGGCTGGGGCAATCCTTCTCCAACGGGAACGATCTTAAATTGGGTTGGCCCTCCTGAAGCGATGGTTGTCGTAAAAGGCTTCGTTGTCGGCTGGGGATTTAACAACATCGCCATGCAGTGCAATGATATTGCCTCCGCCGGCTTGTATGTTTTGGATGGCGAGTACGGCAAGGGAGACTATGATTCTGCCTGGCAATGCCAAAGAGGATTCTGGACAGACACTTATAATAGTTCGACGGGAGGCTCGGCGTTCAACGAGTTTCATTCGCCATTTGTGCAAGGCCCCGACAACGGGTTTTGGCAGGCTTATACGGTTAGCGGAAACGCCAGCGGTGACTCCTACGACAACAACTTCTATCTCTGCATGTCGCAGGGTTCCGTAAATTCGCAGGGGTACGGCGTCTATCTCGGCGCATCTGATGACAATGGGTTCTACAATTGCCGCGCCGGCACCAACGTCGCCTATGCGATCGACTTTGACTTTTCGATCAACACGTATTGGCCAGCCAACAATGACTTCTTTGGGTTCGACGGACAAGGTCAGACGATCAACCAGAACGGTTCGCCGGGAACAAGCAATATCAATATCATCTACGGCCTGCAGACGAACAACGGCTCGACTTGCCCGAGCCTTTCTGGCCTTTCCTGTCACAGCAACTAGGTGGATCATCTAAGGGCCATGGACGCCAATGCGGAAATGCTCAACCCGCCCGATAATCCGCGCTTCCGCGACAACGTCGGTTTTTCGATCACCTGTGACCGATGCGGGCGATGGCAGCGGCTAGGCGCCCCGCCTATTGTCGCGGCCATGCAGAGAGCTGCCGCTTCCGGCTGGATCAAATCCGCAGGCAAGGATCTTTGCCCGCTCTGCGCCTTGTCGGAGGTGAACTATGTCCGTCCAGTTTCAGCTCCGACGTGACGTCCCGGCCAATCTCGCGGCGTTCGTGGGCGCTGTTGGCGAGCCGATCTATGACACGACAAATAGGCGCTTGCTTCTCAACGACGGGCTGACACCGAACGGCATTCCAGTCAACGCCGCTTATGGGCCGCTCGGATCATTTCTGCAGCCCAATACGCTCGAAGGTTTGATCGAGACGATCACGACCGGCGGCACGACGTACAGCTCGACGCTCCAAATTCCCGCAGGCTGCTTACTCATCGGCGTGTGCTCGCTCGTCGAGGCGGCCATCATCGGCTGCACCGCATTCGAGTTGGGGATCTCCGGCACGGCGGCCAAATTCGCAACCGGACTCGCCGTTGCGGCGGCCTCGAGCAATGCGGCTCTGGTTGGGCCTTTCATTTTCACTTCTGCAACATCAATCCTCGTGACGTCGACGGCTGGCGGCAATTTCACCGGCGGCTCGATTCGCTTCGCGATCCAATATCTCACGATCGGCGCGCCACTGTCTTAATTGGCGGCCTCCTGCTCGCTTACGCGGGCCTCTAACCCAAAGGTGATTGATGTTTTTTCCACAACGCCTTTACGGCGCGCTTGCGCTTCTTCTCGTGATTTTCGTCCTCTGCTTCGCATCTCATGCCAATGCGGCGGGGCGAACCCACCATCGCCACCACCATCGTGCGTGCGTAGTGTTCTGCCGCACCACACAGGCGCACCATCACCATGCGACCTTTGAAGGCTTTCTGCGTGGCGTGGCCGCAGCTAAGCCGATCATCCACATGCAATCCGAATCAAACACAATCACCGTCTTCGGCAACCGCGAAGTCGAGACCGGCGGCATCTTCAGCGGCTTCTTTCAGGACATGAGCTACCGCCCGAATGCGGCCGGCGCCTTGATCGGTGCGGCGCGCGGCCAAGTCGCGGCGATGGTTAGGGCTGATGCCGAACGGCTTGGCGTGCCCGCTTCTCTTGCCCTAGCTGTGGCACACTTCGAATCCGGCTTCCGCATGTCGCTCCGCGGCGCGGCGGGCGAGCGCGGCGCGATGCAAGTCCTGCCGCAGACGGCTTGGCATGTCGGCGTCGGCGGCAGCCTTTATGGACCGGCCGGCGTCGAAGCCGGGGTCCGGTATCTCAAGGAAGCGCTCGATGCGCAAGGCCGCTACGGGCTCTGCGCGGCGCTCTCAGCCTATAATCACGGGCTCGGCTATGTCAGGTGCACCGGCTATGGCCGCACGGTCCTAGCGATCGCCAATGGGGCCCCGACGCTCGGGGCTGCGCTGATCGAGGCGCGCTGGTCGCCGGGCGCGGGGCATCGTCACCATCACTGGCGTCGTCGATACGCTTGAGGCCACACACCAATGGATCCGCTTTCACTCTGGCTGGGGGCCATCGAGTTCTGGTGGAATTTCTGGGCCAGAGCGTGGGCGATAATGCCGCCGGCCCGGCGGAAATTCAGGGTCATCAAGGGAGATCGGGAATGATCCTCTCCCATCATGCCGCGACCGTTATCGTTCTGCCGTCGCCGGATTTTTCTGGGCTGTGGTGGGGCATCGCTGCCGCGATGCTCGTGATCCTCGTCGTGCTTTATGTCGAGATGAGCTGACGCTGGCCGTTGAGCCGCGTGCGAGAATAGGAGGCGAGTTTATGATTCATTGGCTTCTCGTACACTGGTACGTCTGGTGGTCGGTCGGCAGCGTGGCCACGTTCTTCATCGCTCTTTCTTTGATGAGTGTAGTTACGAATATATTCGTCGTCGCGGCCTGGAGCATCTTCGCATGGCCGCTCTACCTGGTGATCTGCGTCGTCTCCGCGCTGGACAACCCGTGAAGCCGAATTCAGGTGACACAATGGACGTTGACAAATTCTTCGACGCAATCCGCCAGAGACCATTTGGTGGATCGCTTACTCAATCGCAGGTCGAGGGCATCGATGCGATCTTGGCGGCATTCGACAAGTTTCAATCCATCGTCCCGGATCGTCGCTTCAAGGCCTACATGTTCGCGACTGCGTTTTGGGAAACCGCTAGGACGATGCAGCCTATTTCAGAAATAGGCCACGGCATCGGGCACGAATATGGGGAGCCGGTTGGACCCTACGACCAATGCTACTACGGTCGCGGCCTAATCCAACTTACTTGGCTCGCCAATTATCAGAAGGCGCAAGAAAAACTTTCTGCTGTTGGGGTTATCTGCGATCTCGTCAAAGAACCGAACGCCGCTCTTGGGCTAGATATCGCCGCCCCGATCATGATCCTCGGCATGACGCAAGGATGGTTCACCGGGAAGAGGCTGTCTGATTATTTCGATGATGCCTTCACTGACTGGACGGGCGCACGGCGCATCATCAATGCTCAAGACCACGCGCAAGAGATCGCGGCGATCGCCGTTGAATTTAGCAATGCGCTTGCCCTGTCGGCGTGAGGCGATGGTCCGCGCCGCCGACGTCGCCTTCATCGTGTTGCTCGTTGCCGGGATGATCGGGATCGGGATCGTAATGCTGCTGGTGTGGCTTGCCTGCCGGCCATTCGTGTTTGTGTCGAAGCAGATCGAAAAGCTCGTGTGATTGAGGGGAACTGAAATGCGCAAGCTCTTGCTCGCCGCTGTCGCGAGCGCATGTCTCTGCTCGCCCGCTTATGCGAAAGATCCCGGCTGTCAGCCCAATGCAAAAAACTGCGTCTGCACGCAGACGACCGATCCTCGAACGGCCCTCGGCTACAATCCTCTTTCACAATTAGATGGTGGCCGTCAGACGATATCTGCCCCATGGGTCTGCATTGATCGCGATGCGCTCGACGATTCTAAAGAAGGTAGGGAAGCCGTCACCTACCATATCGGCGGCGCGAACATCGCTTCTGATCCGGCGATCACTGTGAAGATGGTATCGCCCGGCGGCCTGACTTACTCCGCCGATTTCACGCCTCCGCAGTAACCGCGCCGCGCGGTTCGCGGCAACATGAAGAGGAAAACTTATGGCACTCTCACTCACTCTACCCCCTGGACTTGTTTCGACCGTGATTTCAGGCACGGCCGAGGCCGGCGCCAGCCTTGCCTTGCCGACAATCCTTGGCCAAATTACCAGCCTTTTTGCGCCACATGTGGCAGCGGCAGCGACCCCAGCAGCTCCGGCCCCAGACGTGACAAAGAAGACCATGACCGTCGCCTGGGCTACAGCCAATCCATCGCTCGTGCCGCTTTACATGGCGACGGGATACACAATCGTTCCCTGAGTGATCGCACAATAGCCGGCGCGTTGCATGTTCAGCGCGCCGGCCTCTTTTTCAGACCCCGTGCCACGCGGTTCGCGGCAATCCAAAAGGACAATCCTATGCGCGCGCGCATCCTTCTCGCGGCGGCGATGATGCTCGTCGCCATTCCCGCCTTCGCGGCGGACAGCACAACCATTTCGGTCTCGCCGCTTATGGCCTATGTCGGCCAATTACTTCTGGCGGTCTTCGGATCGACGGTGACGTTTGCTACGCCTTTCGTAGCGGCGCGGCTCTATAAACTGCTCGGGATCAAATTCACTGATGCTCAGTGGGCAGTCGTCGATCGCACGGCCGAGCATTGGGCGGCGCAGCTTTGGGCGGCGGCCGACACATCGATCGCGACGAAGAAGTTCGATGTTGGCGATACGACCGTCGCTGAATATGCGCAATATGCGATCAAAGACATCCCCGAGATTTCGGAGAAGTTCGGCCTCACGCCTAAGACGATGGCGCAATTCGTCACGGCGCATCTCGGCAGAATGCAAGCCACGTCTGGTGCGGTGCCTCAAGCCTCGGCTGCCGCCAAGGGGGCATCATGAGCTTTTGGCATAATCTCGATGACGGCGCGAAGAGCTTGTTCGCCTTACTGACCAAATCGTCGGCCGTCTCGTCAAGGATGGACCCGACGTCGACCGTCACCGCCATCATGGATGCGACGAAGAATCCGAAGGCGGCGCTCACGGACGGGAGCGCCCAAACCATCCTTTACACGGTGGATGACCTGCTGGCGATGGGGGCGATAATCCCGTCGCCGGCCACGCCAGCCCTCGCAGTCGCCGCGACGGCGCTGGGGGCGATTGCCGAAGAGGAGCCCGTGATCGCGCTAGGGGCGGAGTTTTTGCTGGCAACGCAGGTAATGAAGATCCCGGCCGTAACGGAGGCGACCGAGGAGCACATCGAAGATCAGCTAGGTACGACACACGGCCGCGACGATAAGGACTGAATCCATGTTGATCGTCCCGAAGCCCGCGCTTTCCACTGCCCGCCTGCGGTTCACCACGAGCTCCGGCAATCTCGTCGCCGAAGCAATCCGCTTCGATACCGAGGGCGCAGTGAGCCACGTCGAGGCCGTGCTTCATGATGGCTGGATCATAGGCGCCTACCTCGATGGCGGCGTTGTGCGGCGAGCTGGCGACTATGACAAGAAGGCGACCACGCAGATTTTCGCTGATCTCCCCATGGGCCCCGGAATGTATGCGGCGTGGGTACTATTCCTAACCTCGCGCCTCGGCTGGTCCTATGACTTGCCGGCGATCGCCGGGCTGGCCTTGCACGACGTAAGCCTTCACGAAGAGCACGCGCTGATCTGCTCGGCCCTTCAGATCGATGCGCTCAGACATTGCGGCTGGTGGCCGAATCCTCTTGCCGTCCGCTACCATTGCATAACGCCCGTGGTCGCGCTGCTCATGCTGCAGGCCGATCAGCGCGCGATTGTGCATTCGCCCGAAACGGCCGCTCCGTGATCTCCGGCGTCTGGATCGCCACAGGATTTCGGCTTTGGCTTGCTGCCACCGCTGTCGGCCTTGTCGTGATCGCGCTCGCGGCAAATATTTGGTGGGTCACGGTCGAGGGCCAAATGAAGATCATGCGCGCCGAAACCCACATGCGGACCGCCGCTCTCAAGGCGAAAGAGCACGAATCTGTCGCCGCTTGCCTTATCCTCGTTGTGGCGGCGTCGGGATTTCTGGCGGTCGAGCTGCTGCTCGTCATTCTGAATTGAGCCGCACCGGGCTCGACGGCGATCCTGGTCACCAGGATTTTGGAAAGGTTGTGAGCGAGATGGCTGATAATGATGAGATGGAATGTAGCCCGGAGCATCCGAAGATGGAATGTCCCGTTGCCCCTGAGCTTGTGCATGTCGCCGAGCTTGCAGCAAGAATAGCCGCTCGTGACGCCGTACGCGATTGGGTGGCCCACTCGGCTAATATGCCAGCGATGTCGCGGGCAGAGCTCAGTGACATCATTCGCTCGACCTGCAACGACCTGATCGATGAACGGCTCCATGCGATCGGCCTCGACATGAAAGATCCCGCCGAGACCGCGACGAAGCTGAAACTTTTGTTTCGAACGCAGCATGCCGCCGGCATGGTTGTCGTCTGGACAACGGTGGGCATAATCGGTGCCGCCGTGGGCGGGATGTTGTGGCTGCTCGCCGCGCCATGGCGGATAATGCATGGCGGGAACGGCGGCAGCCCATAATTAGGCGGAATGAGTAGATAGGGGCTTATCTGGTATCTGTCAAGGGCAAACTCCCTTGTCCGGTTCCGCGCCCGGCGACCGATGGCGTCAGGAATGTTCTCTTATCGAGTATTTCGACGATGCGACCTTTGGAATTTTGCAGATATTTCTTGTATTGAGGAACTGCACCCGGCTTGAGTTGTACAACTAAGCCATCTTCATATGCCTTTTGCATCCGCTCTCTTGTCCACCGCCAAACCCGTTTGACGCCCAAAAATTCATACGTGCGGTATGTTGGCGCAAACGCCGGAAGCTTTTAAGTCCCCCTGCACCTAAATCAGGTGCATGAACGACATCTCAAACAAGTATGCGCTTGCCGCTCTTAAGAAGCGGCGGGCCGAGATCGCTGGCGAAATGACAGCGCTCCGATCTCGCCTTCGCTATCTTCGGGGCATGATCGAACACGTTGACAACGCGATCCGACTC
>JGI12269J14319_10002600_pt1 | contig 17287 bp, 11 predicted proteins | sample PeaSoiSIISIP2007_FD_14319 | JGI IMG/M metagenome (IMG submission 14319) | reverse complement strand
GATGAAGTTCTCCTGCACCCGCTGCCATATCCAGATTCAGGCCGGATCGTTTATGTCTCGCAAAAGCTTCGAAGCAATGGCGCTGACGCGAGCGTCTCTCCCGCGAACTACCTGGATTGGGCAACGCAGAACCACGTCTTTTCCTACATGGCGGCTTCGCGGGGATTTCAAGGCAGCCTGACCGGCGGCGAACGTCCAGAACGCGTTCAGTTCACCGTGGTTTCGGCGAATTTCTTTTCTCTGTTTGGTGTCAACCCTCTGCTCGGGCGCGGCTTACTTGCTGACGATGAAAAGGCTGGCAACGACCACGTGGTGGTGCTTAGCTACGGTCTTTGGAAGAGTCGCTTTGGTTCAGACCGCGGTCTGGTAGGACGCAACATCACGCTGAATGGCGAGACCTACGCAGTGGTTGGAGTGATGCCTGCCAATTTCGCTCCGGACGATTACGGCGAGCTCTGGATGCCGTCACGGTGGGACGTGCCACCATACCCGTTCACGCCGGACAAGGATCCGCGACCTCTAAGAGACAGCAATTATTTTGACGCTTGGGCGCGGCTCAAGCCGGGAGTCACGCTGGCGCAGGCGAGCGCGGAGATGGATGGTATTGCACGCCAGTTGGAAAAACACTATCCCGAAGCCAACACTGATATCGGAATCAGTGTCGTCGGTATGCAGGATAATTTCGTGAGCGATATTCGGCCGACGTTGCTCCTGCTGCTTGCAGCTGTGGTCCTGGTTCTGCTGATAGGCTGCGCCAATGTGGCGAATCTTCTGCTGGCGCGCGCGACGGACAGAGCGAAGGAAGTCTCGATTCGCAGCGCGTTAGGTGCGAGCCGCCTGCGGCTGGTTCGGCAGTTGTTGACGGAGAGCATTTTACTGGCGTTGGTGGGCGGGGCGTTAGGGGTTCTGCTGGCGGCGTGGGCGGTTCCGGCGCTGTTGGCGTTGAGTCCGCCCGACATCAGCGATTTCAGGCACATTGGATTGAATCCGGAAGTGCTCGGCTTCAGCATCGCCGTTTCCGTGCTCAGCGGAATCCTGTTCGGCCTTGCGCCTGCTTTTCATGCCTCGCGCGAAAGTCTCAGTGAGTCGTTGAAAGAAGGCGAGCGTGGCAGTACAAGTAGCCGCGGCAAAACCCGTTCCTCTCTGGTCGTGGCGGAAGTCGGGCTCTCGTTGGTTCTTCTGATCAGCGCCGGGCTGATTGTCAAGAGCTTCGTGCGCCTGATGAATGTCGATCCCGGATTCGATCCCGATCATCTTTTGGTGTTCAGCGTGGGATTACCTCCCTCGGCATCGCCGGCCCAACAGGATGCCTTCTATCGACAGGTGCAAGATCGCGTCGAGGCTGTGCCTGGCGTGCAGTCTGTGGGCGCAGTCAGCCGATTGCCGTTGAGCGGCGGGAACAGCGGTCGGAGCTTCAAGATTCCGGGCAGCGACCAGAGCTACGACGCCGATATCCGCGTCAGCACGCCGAGTTACTTCCGCGCGATGGCGATTCCTCTGTTGAAGGGCCGCAACTTCACAGACCAGGACGCGCAGGGTTCCGTAGAAGTGGCGGTGGTGAACGAGACTCTCGCGAGAACAGTATTCCCGGGACAGGATCCGATAGGGAAATACATTCTCGACTTCGGCCTGGCAATGGACAAGCTGCAGATCGTCGGCGTCATTGGAAACGTAAGGCACGAGGCTCTCGAGACAGATCCGAGGCCCGAGGTTTATCTCCCGTTTGGACAGGGTCATTGGCCGTCGGTCTTCATGGTCGTGCGCAGTAAGACGTCGGATGCGCTTGCCCTTACTTCAGGCGTGCAAAACGCGGTTTGGAGTGTGAATAAGGATGTTCCGTTGTCCAACCTTCGCACTATGCAACGTGTGATCGCCGGCTCGGTTGTGCGACGAAGATTCACTACGCTGCTCCTGGCTATTTTTGCCGGACTGGCGATGTTGCTGGCGGCGGTCGGGCTTTATGGAGTTATGTCTTACACGGTTTCGCAGCGCACCCGTGAAATCGGCATTCGCATGGCGTTGGGCGCGCAGAAGGCCGATGTAGTGAAACTGGTGGTAAGGCAGGGAATGTCACTGGTGGCGTTGGGCGTGGTGCTGGGTATTGTGGCTGCCGCAGCTGCGACCAGACTGATGTCGGGTTTGCTGTTTGGTGTGAGCGCGACTGATCCCGCTGTGTTTGTCGGAATCGCGGCCTTGCTGGCAAGCGTGGCCCTGGCCGCGAACTATGTGCCCGCGCGAAGAGCGGCCAAAGTCGATCCCATGGTGGCGCTGCGGTACGAGTGAGGTGAAACGTGGAAACTTTGCTGCAAGACATCCGATATGGCTGGCGCATGCTGGCCAGGAATCCAGGGTTCACTGCGATTGCGGTGCTGACTTTGGCAATCGGCATTGGGGCGAGCACCGCGATCTTCAGCGTGGTCAATACCGTGCTTCTGCGGCCTCTGCCGTATCGGCAACCGGACGAACTGGTTGTCGTCTCAGAAACTTTGCCGGGAATGTCGGCGGACGAAATCGGTGTCGCGGCGGGGGAATATCAAGACTATCGAGACCGCAATCGTTCGTTCTCGCAGGTTGCCGCTTATGAAAGCAACGGCTTCAATCTTACGGGGGTGGGCCAGCCTTTGAGGGTGAATGCAGCGGCGCTGTCGGCATCGGCATTTCCATTGCTTGGAGTCTCGCCGGAGTTGGGACGCGGCTTCGCCCAGGAAGAGGACAGGTACGGTTCGAGCGACGTCGTCGTTCTTTCACATGCGCTTTGGGAGCATCAGTACAGCGGCGATGCGCACATTCTCGGCAAGACGGTCAAGCTCGACGAGAAGCCGTTTACGGTGATCGGCGTGATGCCGGCGTCATTCCATTTTCCTTTCGATGGAGCACCGCTTTCCGAGATGGCCGATTTGTGGGTGCCCATCGCGTTCGCTCCAGACCGCCTCAGCCCGGGAAACCGCACCCGAGAATTCGGCGTGGGTCTTATCGGGCGACTGAAGCCGGGAGTCAGCAGGGAACAGGCGCAGAACGATATGGAGCGCATTGCGACGGAATTCATGCAGCAGGATGGTTATTCCGGGACGGGCCGAGTCGTGCCCAGGGCGTATGCCTTCGCAGCGCGGACAGTCGAAAAGGCAAGGCCGCTGGTCGTTCTTCTGATATTAGCGGTGGCTTGTGTTCTGGTGATTGCGTGCGCGAATGTCGCCAACCTGCTGCTGGCTCGCGCCAGCCACCGCAGCCGCGAAATGGCACTGCGGAGTGCTCTGGGCGCGAACCCGGCACGCATCGTGCGGCAATGTTTGGTGGAGAGCGTATTGCTTTCGGTGTGCGGGGCGGGTGCTGGAATCGTTGTGGCGCTCGCGTCTGCAGCGGGGCTCAGGCAGTTCGGACCGGCGGACGTTCCTCGTTTGCATGATGTCACGCTGCATCCTGTCGTCTTGCTGTTCACGCTCGCCCTTTCGGTTGTGACGGCTATTCTGTTCGGTTTCGTGCCGGCTTGGCGGCTGGCGCACGTTACGCCGCAAACATGCTTGAAGGAGGCGGCGCAGGCTGGTCCGGCGCGCGGCACCCAGAAGCTACAGAATTCCGTGGCCACGATTGAGATCGCGGCGGCTCTGGTGTTGCTCATCTCCGGAGGATTGCTGCTAAGGAGCTTTGTGCGCCTGCTGGAATCGCCGTTTGGATTCGATCCGGATGGAGTATTTGTAATGCGCACTCTGTTCGACGATGCCCGCTATCCCGATCCAGCCAAGCGGCAGGCTGTACAGAAGGAATTGCTTGATCGTCTTTCGCACTTGCCGGGTGTGACCTCGGTAGCAGCGGCAAGTCATCTGCCGTTGAGTGATACGCGGCAGATCGGTTTTCGGCTGGAACATGCCGCTGCCGACGACTACCACTGGGCTGAGAATTCGCTGGTCAGCCCAGGCTATTTCCATTCCATGGGAATCTCATTGCTCGAAGGCAGAGATTTCACCGAGCAAGACCGTCCTGACACGCCCAACCTCGCCGTCATCAGCGAGAAGATGGCAAAACAGTTCTTCCGTGGCAGAAGTCCGGTTGGCGAGCGATTCCAGTGGGGCGATCGGAACTTCTTCACGATTGCTGGCGTAGCGGCGGATGTTCATATTTCGGCGCTGGATGCCGATCCACCCCTAATGATCTATACATCCATGTTTCAAGTCGAAAGCGGGGCCAGCGGTCGCAACGCATTTGTGCTGCGAAGCAGAGGCGAGGCTGAGGGACTATTCCAGGCGGTACAACAACAAATCTGGTCGGTCGATAAAGACCTGCCGCTTTATAACACGACCACCTTGGCAAAGTTGGTTTCGGAATCGCTGGCGCAGCGGCGCTTTACCGTATTGCTGCTGGGCAGCTTTGCGATCATTGCGGTCATACTCGCGGCCACTGGCCTGTTCGGAGTGATTTCGTATCTGGTCGCAGAGCGGACGCGGGAATTCGGGGTGCGCATGGCGCTGGGCGCAGAGCGGAGCAGTATTTATTGGCAAGTGCTCAAACGTGCGGGCGCGCTCGCGATTGGCGGCTGCGGATTTGGCCTGGTGTTGTCCTTGTTTGCCTCGCGACTGCTGCAGACCAGCCTTTACCAGGTTAGCCGGTTCGATTGGCCGACGATCGTTGTTGTTCCGTCATTGCTACTCGGAGTCGCGCTGTTTGCAGCTTATTGGCCGGCGCGGCGGGCGACCAAGGTTGATCCGATGGTGGCGCTGCGATACGAGTGAAAGCTTGAACTCAAGATAGGAGAGCAGAGATGAGCCGGTATTTATGCAGTGCGATAGGGGTGAATGTTAAAGTAATTGTTTCATTGTCGTTTTTTCTGGTTTCGCTTGGGATCGCTGCCCAGAATCTGGTGGATTATTCAAAGCCGGCGTCGCATTTTCCCTACCTGGTGAGTCCGTATGTCGCGCATGACGTGCCGCAACCCAGCTTCGGAAACACGCCGCGGGTTGAATCTCTGCTGAAGGATGGCAAGTTGAGGCTGTCGTTGGCCGACGCGGTTACGCTGGCGCTCGAGAACAATCTCGATTTAGCAATTGCCCGCTTCAATCTTTCTATTGCTGACACCGATATCATGCGGGCGAAATCTGGCGAGAGCGTTCGCGGCGTCGCCACTGGGCTGGTCCAGGGAACACCCGGCGGCGGCGTCGGAGGATTTGGCAGCGGCGCTCCTGGAGCAGGGGCCGGCGGAACATCGGGCGGCGCGGGTGGCGCAGGTACGGGCGCTTCGGGATTGGTGCAGTCTACCTTGGGTACCGGCACGAACATCGATTCGTTCGATCCCATCATTACGGCGAGCGTGACCGGTGACAGTGCAACTTACCCGGAATCCAGCCAAGTCCTTTATGGGGTACGGTCTCTGCAGCAGACCACAGGGATTGCCAACTTCACCTACACGCAAGGTTTTGGTTCTGGCACGCTTATGACGCTCGGGTTCAACAACGACCGCATAACCAGCAACAGTTTATTCGGGGTCCTTTCTCCGGAATTGGACAGTGGTTTTCGGCTAACCTTGCGTCAGCATTTGTTAGCTGGTTTTGGATTTGGTCCGAACTTGCGGTTTATCCACATCGCCCGCAACAACCGCGAGATTTCTGACGTCGCATTTCGCGGGCAGGTGATCGCCACCGTCTCTCAAATTCAAAACATTTATTGGGATCTGGTGAACGCGTACGAAGACGTCAAGGTTAAGGAACGCTCGCTGGAAGTAGCGGAAAAAACTCTTTCGGATGATCGCGAGCAGGTGAAGATCGGAGCCATCGCTCCCATGGAAGTGATGAAGGCGGAGAGTGAAGAATCATCCCGTAGTCAGGATCTGCTGCTCTCGCAAAATGGTTTACAGCTGCAGGAGCTTCTGGTCAAGAACGCAATCACGCGGGATTTGAGCGATCCGGTTTTGGCTTCGGCTTCGGTGGTTCCAACCGATACCATGAGCATTCCGGAAATCGAGCCGGTGACGCCCATTCAGGATTTGATTTCCGACGCGCAGCAGCATCGTCCGGAGTTAGCGGAAGCGCGCATGGATCTAACCAACCGAGAAATCACCCGCAAGGGCGCCGCCAACGCACTAAAGCCAGCTTTGGACCTGGTCGCCTGGTACGGAGCCTACGGCCTTGCTGGGGTACAAAATGCAGCTTATGCGGGCCCTCCGCTTTGCAACAATCCCACCTGCCCGCCGCTGGCTACGTCCGGCTACTCCAACGCCTTTACCGACCTGTTCAAGAACAATTCACCCGACTATGCGGTGGGGCTGAATCTCACCATCCCGCTGCGCAACCGCGGAGCCCAGGCCGACCAGATTCGCTCCCAGTTGGAGTATCGGCAGGCGCAATTGCATTTGCAGCAACTACAGAATCAGATTGGGATCGAAGTGCGTAACGCCCAGTTTGCCCTGATACAGAATCGGTCTCGCGTGGATGCGGCCCGCAAAGCGCGTGATCTGGCACAGCAGACTTTCGACGTTGAGCAGAAGAAGAAAGCCCTTGGCGCTTCCACCAGCAATCTTGTGCTGCAAGCGGATCGCGATCTGGCGCAGGAGGAATCGAATTTCGTCGCGGCCATGTCCACCTACGAAAAGTCGCGGGTGGAACTGGACCGCGCAACCGGGCTTACGCTTGCCCACGTCGGCATCGAAATAGAAGATGCAGTGCAGGGCCAAGTGCGGCAGTTGCCCCATTTTGCAGGAGTTGCTCCCAGCAAGGATGCGGCAGCCGAAGGCTCGCGGCCGGAGAACAACTGATGATTTGGCGGGTGCCAGCGCTCAGAATTGAGACGACATGACCACGACCACGTTATCCTCTATGACTATGGCTGCCAGTTCTAGTTCGGGCGCACGGCTGTTGATTGCCGACGATCAGCGAGATGTGCTCGAGGCCTTGCGTCTGCTGTTGAAGCCGGAAGGTTTCGTCATCGAAGCAGTGACCTCGCCGTCTGGTGTGCTTGACGCACTTGAATCGCGGGAGTTCGACGCGGTGCTGATCGATCTGAATTACACCCGCGATACCACCTCAGGCCAGGAAGGCCTTGACCTGCTTTCGCGAATCCAGGCCAATGACAGCACCCTGCCCGTGATTGTGATGACGGCATGGGGAAGTGTAGATGTGGCGGTCGAAGCCATGCGGCGTGGCGCGCGCGACTTCATCCAGAAACCATGGGAGAACGCGCGTTTGCTCGCGGTGTTGCGTACTCAAGTTGAATTGAGCGGCGCACTACGGCGCGGCCAACGGCTGGAAGCAGAGAACCGCTTGCTGCGAGCGGAAGGTCTTCCCAAGTTCATTGCGAACTCGGAAGCGATGCAACCGGTGCTGCGCCTGATCAGCAGCGTGGGTCCATCCGACGCCAACATTCTGATCACCGGAGAGCACGGCAGCGGAAAAGAAGTTGTGGCTCGCACTCTGCATGCGCTTTCCAATCGGGCCTCTCGGCCGCTGGTTGCAGTGAATACTGGCGGCTTGCCGGAGGGAATCTTTGAGAGTGAACTTTTCGGCCACGTCAAGGGAGCTTTCACGGACGCCAGGACGGACCGGATCGGCCGCTTCGAATTAGCGCATGGCGGCACGCTCTTTCTGGATGAGATCGCGAATATTCCCCTCTCTCAGCAGGCCAAGCTGCTGCGGGTCCTCGAAAGCGGCGAGATGGAAAGAGTGGGTTCTTCGCAAACCCGCCGCGTGGATGTGCGAATTATTTCGGCGACGAATGCCAATCTCAATCAGGATGTTGACGCGGGGCATTTTCGGCAGGACCTTCTTTTCCGCCTGAACACGGTGGAAGTTCATGTGCCTCCACTGCGCGAGCGCCGGCAAGACATTTCACAGCTTGCCATGTATTTCCTGAGCCGCTACGCTGAACGCTATCGCAAGCCGGCGAAGACGCTGGATCCCTCTGCCATGCAGGCGATGTTGGAGTATTCTTGGCCAGGGAACGTGCGCGAGCTGGACCACGCCGTGGAACGTGCAGTACTTTTGTCCAGCGGAGATCTGGTACGAGTCAGCGATTTGAGCCTGCGGAATGCGCGCGAAAGCACGCAGCGGATGGAGGATCTCAGCCTGGAAGAAGTCGAGTCCCTGCTGATCCGCAAAGCCATCGACCGCTACGGTGGCAATATCAGCCAGGCAGCGGACGCGCTGGGTCTCAGCCGTAGCGCGCTCTACAGACGGCTGCAGAAATATGGAATCGGAAGCAGCTAGCCACGCCCGCGGCCCGACGACGGCCACAACCACTCGGCCACAGCCTCGGGCGCATCCTCCGCGAAAATCCAAGCGTGGATTGAGCCACGAAAACCGGATTCTGCTGTTGACCTTGGCGTCCGGCGCGGTTGGAGTTGTGCTCGCGCTGGTCCTGCTATGGACTGGCGATCACGACTTCAGCACGCGCTGGACTCTTACCTTTCTCGTTGTCACTATCTGGCTGGGCTTCGCCTTCGCCCTGCGTTCAGCAGTGATCCGCCCGTTGCAGACCTTATCCAATATGCAGTCGGCGCTGCGGGAGGGCGATTTTTCGTTTCGAGTGCGCGGGGCAAAAATGGGAGACGCGCTGGGCGAGTTGATGATCGAGGTCAATACGCTTTCAGAAATGCTGCGCGAGCAACGCCTCGGCGCCATGGAAGCCAGCGCGTTGCTCACAACGGTGATGACCGAAATCGACGTTGCCGTATTTGCATTTGATGGCGATCGCAAGCTGCGTCTGGTCAACCGCGCCGGCGAACGCGTGATGGCCCAGAATGCCGAACGTCTGCTGGGAAAGAGTGCTGAAGAACTCGGTCTGTCAGACTGTCTGGACGGAGAATCGGCGCGCACGCTCGAAAAGAACTTTCCGGGTCAAACGGGCCGCTGGGGCGTTCGCCGTTCCGTATTTCGGCAGGGTGGCAAACCCCACTACTTGGTCGTGATCGCTGACCTCAGCCGCGCTTTGCGTGAGGAAGAGCGACAGGCGTGGCAACGCCTGGTGCGGGTGCTCGGTCACGAGCTGAACAATTCGTTGGCTCCAATTTGTTCGATTGCCGGAAGTCTGGAAGACATTATGAAGCGCGAAGTTCGCGCCTCGGATTGGGAAGATGATTTGCGCCGGGGGCTGCGTGTAATTGTCGATCGCTCGGATGCTCTCAGCCGTTTCATGCGCGACTATTCGCGCCTGACGCGATTGCCAAAACCTGAGCTTCGCCACACGGAAGTTTCCATGCTCGTCCGAGTTGCCGCTGGATTAGAAAGGCGCATTGCCGTGGAGATCGAACCGGGCGCGGAAGTTACCTTGAACGCTGATCCCGACCAACTGCAGCAGTTGCTGATCAACCTGATCCGCAATGCAGTCGACGCATCGCTTGAGAATGGCGGGAAGGTCCGGGTAGGCTGGTCTCGCAACGGAAGCTGGCTCCATTTGTTTGTGCAGGACGAGGGGCCGGGAATCGCCAACCCATCAAATTTGTTCGTACCTTTTTTTACTACCAAGCCCGGCGGCTCCGGCATCGGCTTAGCTCTGAGCCGGCAAATCGCAGAGGCTCATGGCGGCAGCGTTTCTCTACACAATCGAGCTGACGGAAAAGGCTGTGAAGCGGTTGTCCAATTGCCTCTGGAGGGCTGACCACCCGGCCACCGATGCCGATCCCAAAAGTCGTACGGTACAATGTGTCTCTTCCAAAAGTGAGTTCATAAACAAGCTGGGCGGGAGGCTCCGAGAAACGATCTGCGATAGGTCGGAGGTCCAGCAAGTAGTAGATTGCGACTTTCCCCAAACTACAAGGAAACTCTTTCTGGAGGTTTCATGAAACGGCTGCTGCTGTGGACAGTCATTTGTCTAATTTTGCCCGGAGTGGTACAGGCACAGAATGAATCGGTCACCGACACATCGGATCGCATGTTTTTTCCTCACGACGCGCTGTGGGGATATGCGCAGTTCGACTTGGCGCCTCCGCACAACGAGATCGATCCAAACCTGTGCGCCGGAAACGCTGGAAGCTCCGGGGGCGTGAACGCTCCGTGCAGCATGTTTGCGCGGTACATGCTCTCCGGACTGCTGGAAGTTCGCCCTTTTGGCAAAGGCCAGTTTCGCAGGTTCATGCTATTCGGGGAGCCTTCGTTTCTGTTTGGCAGGAACATTCCGCAGACGCTCTACACTTGGTCGTTTGATGCGATCGGCATCGAGCATTCCTGGGGACTGGGTGTTTACATGGGGAAGGGATTCGAATTCCGCGTGACCCAGCATTTCCTGTTCGACCGGTTGGGCGCGCGCGACCGCAATCTCGGGCCAGCGGACTTGGGTAACAATGGCCCATGGGGGAGATATAACGCGATCGGAGTCAGGAAGTATTTCGGCACTCGACGATGGTAGATGGGGTCATTGCTCCGTCGAAACCTTTATAATGATTGGTTTCGACAATGTTCTCGGAGGATCTGTGATGGCGGTCTCATACAACGGCCTTCCGGTGCCCACGAATGGCGCCCGGATCACCTACAGCAACGGGCGCTACCTTGTGCCGGACAATCCCATCATTCCTTTCATNGAAGGCGACGGCACNGGACGGGACATCTGGAAAGCGTCGGTGCGCGTGTTNGANGCNGCCGTGCAGAAGGCNTATCAGAGTANGCGCCGCGTAGCCTGGTACGAAGTGTTCGCCGGTGAAAAAGCGAAAGCCGAGTTCAACAACTGGCTGCCGGATGATACTGTGGCNGCGGTCCGTGAGTTTCGCATTGCCATCAAAGGTCCNTTGACAACGCCTGTGGGCGGCGGCATGCGCTCGCTCAATGTAGCTCTGCGGCAGATTCTCGATCTCTACGCCTGCGTGCGTCCAGTGAAGTATTACAAGGGCACGCCCTCGCCCGTGAAGCATCCTGAACGAATGGATCTCGTGATTTATCGCGAGAACACGGAAGACGTTTACGCCGGAATCGAATGGGAGGAAGGTACGCCGGACGCTGTGCGGCTGATTGAGTTTTTGAATAAGGACATGCTGAAGGGAAGCAAGAAACAGGTCCGGCTGGACTCAGGCGTCGGAATCAAACCCATATCGGTGACCGGCAGCAAGCGCCTGGTGCGCATGGCAATCCAGTTCGCGTTGGAGAGTGGACGAAAAACTGTCACTTTGATGCATAAAGGCAACATTCAGAAATTCACCGAAGGCGCCTTTCGCAAGTGGGGATATGAGTTGGCCACGCAAGAGTTCCGCGACAAGGTTGTGACTGAGCGTGAAAGCTGGATCCTCGACAATAAAGATAAGAATCCGAATCTGACGATTGAGGAAAATGCCAACCTGACAGAACCTGGATTGGAATTTGCGCCGGAAGAGTTCCGGCAAACGATTTATCAGGAAGTGCGAGACGTGCTGAGCGCGATCTACGCCACCCATGGCAAGGGCGTGTGGAAAAAGAAGTTGATGATCAATGACCGCATCGCGGATTCGATTTTCCAACAGGTAGTGACGCGAGCGGACGAATACTCAGTGCTCGCGACGTCGAACTTGAACGGTGACTATATTTCTGACGCGTGCGCCGCGCAGGTCGGGGGGCTCGGAATTGCGCCGGGCGCCAACATCGGCGACGGCTACGCGATCTTCGAAGCCACGCACGGCACTGCACCCAAGTACGCCGACAAGGACGTCATCAATCCGGGTTCGGTGATTCTCTCGGGAGTAATGATGTTCCGGCTCATGGGATGGAACGAAGCTGCCGATCTGATCGAGCATGGCATGGAGCGCACCATCGAGCAAAAGCAGGTCACCTATGACTTTGAGCGGCTGATGGAAGGCGCGACCAAGGTGACGACCAGCGGGTTTGCGGACCACATCATCGAAAACATGGATGCGGCGGTGCTGAGTGCGTCGCGTTAGGGGCGTCTAATGCATCCGGGTCTGCGTGTATCAATTTCATCTTGGAAAGGGAACTTATGCGTAAGAAAGTTACGGTCGTAGGCTCTGGAAACGTGGGCGCGACGGCTGCCCACTGGATTGCCGCCAAAGAATTGGCAAATGTGGTTTTGATCGACATCGTCGAAGGGGTTCCGCAGGGTAAAGGCCTGGACCTGCTGGAAGCCATGCCTATTGAAAAGCGCGACTCCCATATCGTAGGCACACAAGATTATGCGGACACGGCCAATTCCGACATCGTCGTTATCACCGCTGGCATCCCGCGCAAGCCGGGCATGAGCCGCGATGATCTGCTTAACACTAACCACAAAATCATGAAAGACGTAGTGGGCAAAGCGGTGCAGTACTCGCCGAATTGCATTCTGATTATCGTGTCGAACCCGCTTGACGCGATGGCGCAGGCTGCCTACAAGATGAGCGGGTTTCCCCGTGAGCGCGTAATCGGCATGGCCGGCGTTCTCGACTCTGCCCGCTTTCGGGCATTTATTTCCGAGGAATTGAAAGTTAGCGTGGAGAATGTGACCGCGTTCGTCCTCGGCGGCCACGGCGATACCATGGTTCCGTTGCCTCGGTATTCCACGGTGGCTGGAATCCCGATCACTGAGCTGATGGATGCGGCGACCGTGGCTCGCCTGGTGCAGCGCACGCGCGATGGCGGCGCCGAGATCGTGAAGTATCTGAAGACTGGCAGTGCTTATTACGCCCCGTCAGCGGCGGTTGCGGAGATGGTCGAGGCGATCTTGAAAGATAAGAAGAAGATCCTTCCCTGCGCCGCGTATTTGGAAGGCGAGTACGGGATCAAGGGGCTCTATGTGGGCGTGCCGGTGAAACTCGGATCGAAGGGGATCGAGCAGATCATTCAAATCAAACTCACGCCGGAAGAAAAAGCGGCGCTGGACAAGAGCGCGGAAGCGGTGAAGGAATTGGTGGCTGTGATCGGGGTGTAGGCTCCGGATCTGGAAGGACTCGAAAAGGGGCACGACTGAAGTCGTGCCCTTCCCAAACCCTCGTGGCCAGAAGGCGCTGCAGTCTACACCCTCTCGATCACCACCGACTTCACGACCACATCTTTATTCGGCTTGTCCTGACGATTGCGCGGGACGCCTACAATTTTCTCAGCCACGTTTTGGCCCTCCACTACTTCGCCGAAGATTGTGTGTTTGCCGGTCAGCCATGTCGTCGGCGCCAGCGTGATAAAGAACTGGGAACCGTTTGTGTTGGGGCCGGCGTTCGCCATGGCCAGTTTTCCTGGCTTGTCGAATTTATGCGACGAGCCTTTAGTTTCGTCCTCGAACTGATAGCCTGGGCCACCCATACCGGTGCCCGCCGGATCTCCGCCCTGAATCATGAACTCGGGAATCACACGATGGAAAATCGTTCCGTCGTAAAGACGGTCCTTGCTTTTCTTGTGGCTGACGGGATGCGTCCACTCACGTTTGCCCTCGGCCAGTTCCACAAAATTTGCAACGGTCTTGGGTGCATCTTTTTCAAACAAGCGGCAGACGATGCTGCCTTCCGAAGTATCGAAAATTGCATAGGTGCCGGGTTGGCGGGTCAATGGTGATTCCTTTCTTTACTCGTTTATTGCCAGAGGCGAGGGCACGATGCCCTCGAGACAGCCGGTGGGGGCGCCGGCGGTACCAATTAGCGAACTAATTCGCGCCGCTGATGGTGATGTGATTAATCTTTACCGGCTTGTTGGGACGGTCGTTTGAATCGCGGCCCATGCGCGCGATCTGCTTCACCAAGGTCACGCTGGCGTCATCGCATTGACCAAAGATGGTGTAGCCGCCGTTCAAGCTCGCATAGGCAATTTCGGTGATGAAAAACTGCGAGCCGTTAGTGCCCGGGCCGGCGTTCGCATAAGCCAGGCGGCCGGGACGATCGAACTTCAGGTCCGGAGAAGTCTCGTTCTTAAATTGATAACCCGGATCGCCGGTTCCCGTGCCCATCGGGTCGCCACCCTGAATCATGAAGTTGGGGATCACGCGGTGAAAGATGGTGCCGTCGTAAAGCGGAACGCCGTGCTTTTTCTGGTGAGTGATGGGACTGGTCCAGTCCTTGGTTCCATTGGACAGGCCAATGAAATTGGCCACGCCGATCGGAGCCTTATCGGGAAAGAGCGTGCAGGTTAGCTTGCCAGCGGTGGTGTCAATGACGGCCGTGGGTTTTGCTTGTGACCACAACGTGATCGAGGACAGAAGGATGACTGAAACGAGAATCCAGCATTTGCGCATGGGTGGCTCCTTGAGTATGTAAATCGAGTATCTAAATCCGAATCTTGAATTGTACGACAGCAGCGCCAGTATTTACTTGTGAGATTGAGCTTTTTGAGACTGCATTTCACGGCTGACCTTTTCCACTTCTTTAAATACCCGCAGTGTATTGCCGCCGAGAATCTTACGAATGTCGTCGGCGCTGTAGCCGCGATCGACCAACGCTTGTGTGATCTTGGGCAAGTCGGCTGCGGAATCCATCCCTACAGGCATTGCGCCGCTGACGCCATCAAAATCGGAGCCAAGCCCCACGTGATCCACGCCAGCGACCTTCGCGATGTGATCAATGTGGTCGATCAGCGCCGTGAACGGCGGGCGGGGTATTTTTGCCATCCATTCTCGCGTAATCCGGTCCTCATCCGCGAACGTGACCTGCTTACCCTCAGCTCGAAGTTTTTCCAGGTAGTCATGGATCCCAGCGGCTTGCGATTTGGCCTGCGCCCGATCTGCATTCCAATAGTTCTGATCCAAGAAGCCGGAAAAGAAATTCACATTCACGACGCCACCGTTTTTCGCCACCGCGCGAAGCATGTCATCCGTCATATTTCTCGGTGCGTTGGTCAAAGCGCGAGCTGAGGAGTGCGAAGCGATCAATGGAGCCTTGCTGGTCGCAATAGCGTCCCAAAAAGTTTTGTCGGCAACGTGCGAGATGTCGACCATCATGCCGAGCCGGTTCATTTCGAGCACGACTTGCTTGCCAAAATCGGTGAGTCCGTTGTGGTGCGGAATCTTGGGATCGTCGATATCCCCGGAGGAATCGGCCCACTCGTTGGTGTTCGACCACGACAGAGTCATGTAGCGCACGCCCAGGCGATAGAAATCGCGCAGCAGGTGAATATCGTTCTCGATGGAATGGCCGCCCTCGATTCCCATCAAGGCGGCAAGTTTCTTCTGCTTGTGCACGCGTTCGATGTCGTCGACGGAGAACGCCATCATCATCCGGTCGGGATGGCGCGCGGCCTGTTCGTACACGGAATCGATCAAATCCAGAGTGTGCTGGGCGAAGTGGCCTTTATTGATTTCAGGGTCGACCCAGATGGAAAAGAACTCTGCGCCCAGATTGCCGGCCCGGGCCCTGTCGAGGCTGATGTGGCCGATGTCCTTGGGGTCGGTCGAGCCGATGTCGAAATTCTCATCGAGGAATCGCTGCGGCGTGTCAGCGTGGGTGTCAACAACGATGGCCGAGTCTTGGATGGCGCGGGCCCGAGCGCTGACGCCTGACGCGTCGTTGCTCTGAGCAATGGTCTGGGCTGAGATCAGAATTGACAGCGCACAGAAAAGCAGGGGCTGCGTTGAAAGAAAGCATCTTCGTGTTTCCATGGAGTGAGGAAACGATTGTATACGGTTCAACCGCGAAGAAGAAGTTTCGTACGCGAGACATACGGCGTTCCGGGAGACGCTTTGAAAAGGCGTGATCGCGGACTACGGTTGCAGTTCGCTGTTAGCGGAGATGCTGGGGATCAGCTCGATTTCATTGTCCTGTACTTTATCCTGATCCTGCTGCGCGCCAAACGACGTCGCCGGTTCGCGTAACTCCGCGTAGCGCCCGGAGACGGCTACGTGAAATACCCATTGATGACGCTCTTCTTCTGGCTCTACCAAGCCCTGATCCTTGAGCGGCATCATGTACTGCTCTACCCATGCTACCTGCTGCTTGGTCATACCGCGGCGTTGGATGTCGACAGTAATCCCGGCAAGATGCGAGGAAGCGGTCTCGCCCTTTTCGGGGGCAGCGTTGCGATTGTGCCGACGAAGTTTTTTCTGTACCTGCACCGTCCGCACCGCCGAGTTCACCTGAATCGGACTGTGGAACTGTTTGTAATAAGCCTCGCTCAGATCGTCAAGAAAGTCGCGGGTCCAGGGACGGCAATAACGGCGATCCGGATCGAGCCGCGGATCGAAGCGCAAAGTCTGGCCAGCAATAATCGGAACCAGTTCCTGGCTGGCAATCAGTTGATCGAGCTCAGCCTGGTTCTGGATACGTGGCAATTCGAGGCGGTCGATTTCTTCATTCTGCCGAAGCAAGGAGTCACGGGAGGGGCGAAATACAGGATTCCAAAGCACACGGCGGAAATGACTGCGGTGTTTGCTGACACGACGTGCGTGTTGGCTGGGCACGACTTGATGCAGCCCAAAAGCCTGTCCGCACACGGCCGCGGCCAGAAATATCAGCAAACAAACTCGCTCTGTTTTACCCTTCACGAAGTGGCCTCAAATCTTTGCCGCCGACGCAGGCGGCCATTCTAAATCACAAACCTTTTATGCCAAACCGGCTTTGGGCTGCGAGGTTACCAAAGAGTATTCCGGCCAGATTACCGCTCATTACCCTCGCTCGCACGTACGCCCGGCTGACTATTCACCCTGCAGATAAGATGCCGTTTTCGGGCCTCGTACTGCCTCCGTCTATGTGCCCGAGAAAACGGCGTTTATCACCGCATGGCTCAGGAGCGAAGGGCGCACTGTATCACGTTTTGGCAGTGGCAGGGACAGAAAACGTCACCGATGGGCCAAAATGGCCCATTTCCACTATTTGCAGAACCAGTTACTTGTTGAACAGGTCGCCAATGGCCTGTTTCATGACATCGCCGCTGACTTCGGAAATTGATCGCGTCAGCGGAATGTCTTTGGGGCAAACTTCGACGCAGTTCTGCGCGTAGCCGCATTCCTGAATGCCGCCGTCGCCCATGAGCGCCGCCAGCCGCTCACGCTTCAGCACACCGCCGGTCGGGTGCGCGTTGAACAGGCGCACCTGGGAAATCGTCGCCGCTCCCACAAAGTGCGTGTCTTCGTTGAACTGCGGGCAGGCTTCCATACAACAACAGCAGGAGATGCAACGCGACAGCGGGTAAGCCGCCTCCTGCGCTTCGGGACTCACTCGCGGACCAGATCCAAGGTCGTAGGTCCCATCCACGGGAACCCAGGCTTTCACCGCTTTCAGATTTTCAAACAGAACGCTGCGATCGACCGCCAGATCGCGTACCACCGGGAACTTGGTAAACGGCTCCAGCCGGATGGGTTGCTCGAGGTTGTCGACCAAGGCGGAGCAGGCCATGCGAGCGCGTCCGTTGATGAGCATTGCGCAAGAGCCGCAGACTTCTTCGAGACAATTGGAGTCATAGGTGATCGGCGTGGTCGGCTTGCCATCTCGAGTGACAGG
>JGI12269J14319_10002597_pt1 | contig 17292 bp, 20 predicted proteins | sample PeaSoiSIISIP2007_FD_14319 | JGI IMG/M metagenome (IMG submission 14319) | reverse complement strand
TATCTTTATCTGGCTTGCCGCTGGCGGGGGCATCCACATCTGAGCATTCCTCTTAATGTCTTTCCGCGCCAAATTATAGTGGCCTCTCCGTATTTGTGGATTAGTACCGTTATCGCAGTTTTCCGGGCCCTCCCTGCGCTGTCACTGATGCAAACGTGGCCGATAGACCAGCCCCGGTATCGTTCTTTTCTTCCAAGCCACGGTGCCCACGACCTTCATGCCGTGGCGTTTGTAGAATCGGCACGCGACCGTGTTCCCGCTGCGCACGCTGAGATAGAGATCGTCGCCAGAAGGCTTCGCCACCTGCGCATCGCCCAACCGATTGGACTGAATCATACCCCTTTTGTCGGATGGATTCAGGCCAGAGGGCGGTAACGGTCGAAACCAGGCGATAGCGCTCATTGACCCTTTGACCGGGGTTATAAGTGTAATCGCGATCTCACCAACAACCCGGATGTGATTCTCAGTGGGTGTGGGGATGAGCGTGCGTCTTTAGCTTATGCTGTAGGTCACGCACCGCCTTCTCCAGCTTTTTGGTCTTGGCTTCGAGTGCTTTCACGCGGTGATCGACTTCGGGATGTTTGTGACTGTGTGGTTTGACGGGCATCGAAATCCCCCTCCCAAGGGTTGAAGGAAATACTAGCGTTCAGAAGACCAGATTTCAAATCCTCGGATCGGTGCTAATCTGAGCTTGGCAGTCGGACCCACTGTCACCGCTGGACACGGTGCGGCTACGGCACGCGAAGAGCCGTATTCATATCGTCATCGTCGGGCCCCGGCGACAGAAGAGGTTGAGTCATCTTGGCCATGCGCAGCGACTGGACGATCTACTTTCGCGCCGCCCTTCGCGAGCAAGATCCTGCGAAGCTACCCCGGCTGGTCGAGCGCGCCCGCAGCGCCATCAATGATCGATTGCAAGAACGAGGAACAAAAGGCCCCGATACAGGCGAGAGAGAAGAACTGGAAGACGGACTTCGCCAACTCAATCTCCACGAGTTGAGCCGAAAATCCGCTCCCCACTGACCGGCGTCCCATCGACAGAGCGGCAGAAAGGGCACTTTACGGACAGTGGGATGCCGAAGGGGCGGGAGCGATTTGTTACAATGACAAAACCGCAGAAAAGTGGGCGCATAACTCAGCGGTAGAGTGCCATCCTCACACGGTGGAAGTCGTAGGTTCGAATCCTACTGCGCCCACCAATCAAGACTCGTGATTTCTCGCCTTTCCGCCCGCCCTGGCCGGTGGGGAAATCCATCGGAGCGGGTTCGTGGACCGATTCCCGAAAGTAATCTGGTATTTCTTGCACGAACGGGCAAGAATCTTCCTGATCCGAGAAATCGACACGGGTCACGAAACCTCCTCCTGGCAAGGACTTAGGAACTTTGGTAAGCGCGCTGCTCTACTCCCTCACTTAGCGCCCAGGCAGCCCTGCGGGGCTCCTGATCATCAAATTAGAATGGGCACTTTCGCAAAAACAGTTGCTGCGCGGAGCAAAGTCTGGTGGAGACTTGGGAGGCTGTGCGCGCTTCTGCTGTTTTGCCTCGGCAGCATTCCGCACGCGCATGCTGGAGCGACCCTGCTTCTGGAAGAGCCCTATAGTTACGATGGCGCGCTTGCCGGAACGGGCCACGCGGCCGTGTATCTGAGCAACGTTTGCGCCGAGTCCCCGGTTGCTCTGCGCCGGTGTGGCGTGGGCGAATCGGGAGTCGTCCTTAGCCGGTATGACGGGATCGCGGGATACGATTGGATTGCGATTCCTCTTATTCCCTACCTGTACGCGGTTGACCGGCCGGAATCCATTCCGCTGTTTGCCGATGCGAAACTGGTCGCTTTCCTCAGAGATCAGTACCGTCGCGAGTACCTGGAGGCGCTTGCCCCGGATCGCCCCGATGGCGGAATGCCGGAGGGAAACTGGTATGAAATGGTCGGATCGTCTTATGACCGGACAATTTATGGATTCGAGATTGAGACCAGTCCGGAGCAGGATGCGCTGCTGATCAACCAGTTCAACAGCCGGCCCAATCGCGAGCGCTACAACTTTGTGAAGAGGAACTGTGCCGATTTTGTGCGCGACGTGATCGATTTTTATTATCCGCACGCACTGCATCGCAGTCTGGTTGGCGATCTTGGGGTCACGACCCCGAAGCAGATCGCGAAAATGATGGTGAAATACAGCCGGCACCATCCTGACTTAGAGAGTTCGGATTTTCTGGTGCCGCAGGTTCCGGGAGCGGTCCGGCGCAGCCGGCCCGTCCACGGAGTATTGGAATCGGTGATGGCAGCGAAGAAATATATGCTGCCCGTGGTGGCACTGCATCCTTACATCGGTGGCGGTTTGCTGATCGAGTATTTTGGCCATCGACGTTTCGATCCGGGGCGAAACGCCCTGATCTGTGTTCTTGATCCGCGCCGCCAGTTGGATGCTCCGATGACCCGCGGTGAGCGTGTTCGCTACCAGAGCCGGCTGGACGAACTGAGCCTATCCCGTGCGGTGCTTGACCCCTTCGACGAAGGCTTAAACCCAGGAAAGCCCGAAGGAAAAACCAAGGAAGTTGGAACCAGGGAAGTAAAAACCTGGGAGCGGTTGCAAGCTGGCGCCCAGCCTGGGCTCGATGCTTCCGGGCAGCCCGTTCTGCAGATGCGGGTAGGCGACGATTTGGCACTGGTGGGCGTTTCGCGCGCCAACATCTTGAGCGTTTCTGAGTCGCCGGAACTGGCGGCGAAACTTTTAGAGGCACGGCTCCGCCAGGAGTTGCGGCCTGCCACGGCTCCCAAGACGTCGCCGAGCGACGTAGAGAGAGATCTGGCGCTGTTCCAGCACTTGCTCCGGCTTCAGCCGAGAGAAGTTGCCGTTACACCGGCCTCTGCGAATGGCAAGCGGGCTCTAGCTGTGGCCAGCCTGCAGTAGGCTTTCCTCGTCTCCCGGCAAACAATAACCACCAGACAATTGGTTACGGATTCATGGTTAGTGCTGCGGGGGTAGGTGCGAACGGATCAGGGATTCCACTTGGGTCCAAACCTTGGGATCACACTCAATTTCAGTGTGCGGCTTCATGAAGGCGCGGTCGTACCAGGGATACTGCTGGCAGTCGATGGGTTGCGTTTTGTAGGTGAAGCGGAAATTTCCGATGATGTGGGTGCGTGCGGGATCGGCGGCGCGGATCTGGGGCTCGCCGTGCAGCAAGCCGTCCAGCTGATAGAAATTTGCCGCTTCGGATACGTTGGCCGGAATGACCTTATCGTTCTGGCCGGGCTTGGAAATGCTATCCACCTGAACGGTGAGCAAGACGGGAATGCCTTCCTGTTCGAGTTCGCGCGCCACCGTAATGGCCTCGGAAGCGCCCCAACTGTGTCCGTAGAGGATTACGCGGGCATTGTGTTTCTCTTCCGGCGACGGTGTGCCGTTGCGACCGGCGTGCACAAATCGAACGATGTCGGCGAGGGCTTGTTGCCCGCGATGATTTTCGAGGACCTCGACATACACGCCGGATGGGTAGCTCTGGTTCAGACGGGCAGCGAGTTGGACCGGGCCGTGAACCATGTCATCGTGCTTGACGAATCCGCCTACAAAGCCGACGACGATAACTGGGGCCGTTGTAACCGTGTCGGATGCACCAACCGGGAGGGCCGAACTGGCGTGAGTAGCAGCGGGGATGAGGCAAAGAATAAACGAAACAATAATCAACGAAACAAGGCGGATTGAAGTGCGGATAAGGTAACTCACAACCTCGTTAATCATAACAACAAAGGGTGGATGGATTCGACAGTATCCGTCCCGTCTTGTGCATACGACCGTGGCGAATCTGGCGGGCTTCACTCGCTCTGAAATGCTAAGATTTCGGACATGCCACTGCGCAACAAACTCAGGAAGGTCACCCACGCGACGGGGAAACTGGTTCGCGGGCGCAAGGGCGAACCGCGCGCCGCGGCGGAACTGGTCATCATTACCGGCATGAGCGGATCGGGGAAGGCTTCCGCACTAAAGGCCTTCGAAGATCTTGGCTACTACTGCGTGGATAACCTGCCGGTAGAGTTGATACCGCGCTTTGCGGAACTGGCGGTGCAGTCGGGAGAGATTCCACGCACGGCCCTGGTGGTGGATGTGCGCGAGGGATCACAACTGGAAAAGCTGCCGGCGATTCTGAAGTCGGTGAAGCGGACGATTGCGACCAAGGTGATTTATCTGGAAGCGAGCGATGCCGCGCTGTTGCGGCGCTACAGCGAGACGCGGCGGCCCCATCCTTTGGGAACGGGCACCACGGTGCGGGCATCGCTTGGAGCGGAACGGCGGCATCTGCGGGCGATTCGCAAGATTGCCGATTTGGTCATTGATACCTCCAAGTTTAATGTTCATGAACTGCGGGCGCATTTGACCGACCGGTTCAAGCAGCAGTCGGGGAGCCAGCAGACGATTCTGGTCTCATGCGTGAGTTTTGGATACAAGCATGGAGTGCCGGACGATGCCGACCTGGTGTTTGATGTGCGCTTCCTGCCCAATCCTCATTTCGTGCCGGAGTTTCGAGCGCTGACGGGACGCGATCCGCGAGTAGCGAAATACATCCGGTCATTTCCGCAGACGCAGGAGTTCATCAACCGCATCTCGGAATTACTGGTCTACCTGCTGCCGCACTACATTCGCGAGGGCAAGAGCTACCTGACCATCAGCTTCGGATGCACGGGCGGGCAGCATCGCTCGGTGATGATTGCCGAAGATGTCAGCAAGCGGCTGCGGAAGGCGGGATACAAGGTGAAGGTTGTGCATCGGGATAGTCCGAAGTAGGCGCGCCTGCGGCAAATCGCATGTAGAATTGAGCCTTACGCGCATGGCAACTTCCACAGTGGCGGACCCGAAGAATGCAGTAACACCGGCTACGCCGCATCCACTGGTCCGCCTGTTGCGTTACGTTTTGCCTTACTGGGGGCCATTTCTCGCTTCGGTAGTGCTGATGGCGATGGTGGGGTTGTTGGATGCGGGCCGGTTGCTGCTGATCCGTCCGATTTTCGATCGCGTATTGAATCCTGGATCCCAGGACAAAACCATTCCGTTGTTCAAACTCCCGGGCAGCGAACGCTTTCTTGATCTGCAATGGCTGGTTCCGTCGCACTTTCACAATCCATGGACGGTGGTGGCTTTTGCGCTGGTGGCGGCCACGGTCTTGAAGGGAATCTTCGACTACGCCGGAACCTACCTGGTGAACTACGCGGGTTTTGGGATGATCACCGACCTGCGGGACGATTTGTATAACGCCATTCTACGGAGTTCGGCGGCTTTCTTCACGAAACACACCACGGGCACGCTGCTCTCGACCATGGTCAACGACATCGAGAAGGTGCAATACGCGATGTCGAGCGTGCTGGCGGAATTTCTGCAGCAGTTTTTCACTTTGATCTTCGTCGCGGTCGTGGTGGTTTCGCAGGGGGGGAAACTGGCGTGGGTGTTGCTGTTCTTCATCCCGGCTATCTTGTATTCGTCGAGAAAGATCGGCCGGCAAGTGCGCAGCAAGACGCGGGGCGGGCAGGATAAGCTGGCCGAAATCCAGAACATTCTGCACGAAACGATTACCGGCAACCGCATCGTCAAAGCGTTTGGCATGGAGAACTGGGAAGTGGAGCGCTTCCGGGTTGCGGCGCGACGGCTGTTCCGCGCGAATCTTCGGGTGGTGGCGGCGTTTGCCATCAGCTCTCCGCTGATGGACATTCTGGGCTCGATTGCCGTAGCGCTGTTGCTCCTGCTGGGGCGCGATCAGATCAACCGGCACGGATTCACGGAAGGAGCCTTCTGCACCTTCATTTTCGCGGTGTTCAAGCTGTATGACCCGGTACGCAAGTTCGCGCAGTTCAATAACAATTTCCAACAAGCGGTGGGAGCGTCGTCGGAGATTTTCCATTTCATGGATATTGAAGACGAAGTGCGGGAGAGGCCGGGAGCGAAGCGGATGGGGAAATTTGCGCGCTCGATCCGGTTTGCGGACGTGTCGTTCTCCTATGAGAACATGCAAGATTCGCCGGTCGTGTTGCATGGCATCAATCTGGAAGTGAAGGCGGGAGAAGTGCTGGCGGTGGTGGGATCGAGCGGCGCGGGCAAGAGCACGCTGGTGCATCTGATTCCGCGCTTCTTTGACGTCAGCAGCGGGCGCATTTTGATTGACGACTGCGATGTGCGGGACGTGACGCTGGATTCTCTGCGCTCGCAGATCGGCATTGTCACGCAGGAGACGGTGTTGTTCAACGACACGGTGAGGAACAATATCGCCTACGGCCAGCCGCATGTGCCCCAGAAGAAGGTGGAAGAAGCGGCACGGGCGGCGCGAGCGTACGAATTCATTCGCGGGCTTCCGGAAGGGTACAACACCATGATCGGGGAGCGCGGGGTGCGGCTTTCGGGCGGGGAGCGGCAGCGGATCGCAATTGCCCGGGCCATCCTGAAAAATGCGCCGATTCTGATTCTGGATGAGGCGACCTCGGCGCTGGACAGCGAGTCCGAGGCGCTGGTGCAGGCGGCACTGCAAAATCTGATGACTGGGCGTACCGTGTTTGTAATTGCGCACCGGCTTTCGACGGTGCGCCGAGCGGATCGCATCGTGGTGCTCGAAAACGGCACCATCAGCGACATTGGCGCGCATGAAGAGCTGATGCAAAAATTGGGCACGTACCGCCGGCTCTACGAATTGCAGTTTGCGGAGGCGGATGCGCCGAGGGCCGTGCCCACGTAAGAAGGATTCTTCACCTTGAAACCTTGAAGCTCTGAAACCTGGAACTTTTATGCCACTTCGCTCCATGACGGGATTCGCGCAGGTCCGAGCGCAGGTCAACACGCAGCTCGCGTTTTCGCTGTCGCTCAAGTCGGTGAATCATCGTTTTCTCGATCTTCACTTCCGCCTGCCATCCGACACCGACGCGCTGGAAATGAAGCTGCGCCGGTTATTAAAAGATAAAATGGCGCGCGGCCATGTGGAAGTGATCCTGAACCTGGATCGTTCGGCCACGAACGGAGTTGCGCTCAACCGGCAACTGATTGCCGGCTATGTGGAGGCTTTCCGCGCGGCTGCCGGTGAATTTGGCATAGAGGGCGAGCCCGATCTGAACGTGGTATTGAGGATGCCGGGTGCCATGGACTCCGGGGCCGAGAAATCGGGAGAGGAACTGGAGACCGCGGTGATGGCGTGCGTGGAAGAAGCGCTTTCCCGGCTGAACGAGATGCGCGAAGAAGAAGGCCGTAGCATCAGCACGGAATTGCGCGCTCGCATGGCCAATCTGGAAAAAGCGGCGGCGGGAGTGGAAGCTCATCGCAGTACCATACTGCGCAGCTACTCGGAGCGCTTGCAGTCGCGCATGCTGGAGGTGCTGGGCGCACAGGTGGACAAAGAACGGATTCTGCAGGAAGTGGCTGTGCTGGTGGATCGCAGCGACATCCAGGAAGAACTGGTGCGGCTGAATGCGCACGTGAAACATTTCCTTGGCTTGCTTAACCAGGGCGGCGAGGTAGGCAAGAAGATGGACTTCCTGCTGCAGGAAATGAATCGCGAGGCAAACACGCTGCTTTCCAAAACCTCGGGCTTGGCGGGCGAAGCATTGAAAATTACCGAGATGGGTCTGCTGATGAAGTCGGAGATCGAAAAATCGCGGGAACAGGTACAAAATCTGGAATGAGCATCGTTTACATTGTTTCCGCTCCCTCGGGTTCGGGTAAATCCACGCTGGTGAACGAACTATTCAAAATGGTTCGCCACCTGGACTTCTCAATTTCTTATACTACGCGGCCGCCGCGCGGCAGCGAACAGAATGGCAAGGAATATTTCTTCGTTTCGCGGGAAGAATTTGAAGCCATGATTGCGGCGGATGAGTTTCTGGAGCACGCGGATGTCTTCGGAAACTATTACGGCACGGCGCGGCGGTTTCTGCGCGAGGCGGAGACGCGCGGGAACGATCTGCTGCTGGATATCGATGTGCAGGGGGCGAGACAGATCAAAAAGAAGATTCCTGACGCGGTGAGCATATTTATTCTTCCACCGGATCGGGAGAAGCTGGAATGGCGGTTGCGGAACCGGGGACTGGATTCAGAAGCGGTCATCCGTCGCCGGTTGGACACGGCCCGGCGAGAGATTGAGAATTACTCAAAATACGACTACATTTTAGTTAACAACCTGCTGGAGCAATCGGCGGACCAACTGAAGGACATCGTACTGGCGGAGCGGTTGCAGCGAAGCGGGGCGGAAGTTTCCGACGAGGAAAAGCGGCGAGTAGAGACCGCGCAGGCTTGCCGGTTGGAGCAGGCGCGGGAGCGGGTGCAACCGATTCTGGCTTCGTTTGACCCGCAAGCGGCAAAGAGCACGTGAAGTTTTGGGGGAGAATGCATCATGAAGCTGATTGAAGGATTCGACAGCAACTACCGCTACATTCTGGTAGCGGCGCGACGGGCGCGGCAACTGCAAGGCGGCGCGCCTCCGGTGATCGATACCGGATCGCGCAAACCGTGCCGCATCGCGCAAGATGAAATCAAGGCCGGCAAAGTGAAATGGCTGATACCGGAGGCTCCGAAATTGCCAGTCGTGGCCGCAACCGAAACTCTGAACAAAGTGTTTGCGGAAGACGCGTAAACATCTTGCGCCGCTCGCTGGGACGCGAATCTTGTGCCGGGCGGCAGCATCAATTCTGCAGGCGGGGCTGGAGTTTGAATCCGCGGCCGCCATCTTCCTGCTATGAAAATTGTGCTGGGCGTGTCGGGTGGGATTGCAGCTTATAAGGCGGCGGAAATCGTGCGCCTGCTGCAAGACCGCGGCATTCATGTGCAAGTCGTAATGACGCGCGCGGCGCAGGAGTTCGTCCGTCCGCTGACGTTTGCGGCCCTCTCCGGTGAAAAAGTTATTACCGACATGTTCGGCTCCGCGAGAGACGAACAGGCGAATGTGGAGTCGGCGATTGAGCACATCGCCATTGCCCAGTCGATGGATGCGCTGCTGGTGGCTCCGGCCACGGCCGATGTGCTGGCGCGCTTCGCGCAGGGAATTGCCAACGACTTTCTGAGCACTCTTTATCTTGCGACCACCGCTCCGGTGGTAGTGGCTCCGGCGATGAATGTGAACATGTGGAATCACGTGGCCACACAGGCGAATCTGGAAATCCTGCGGAAGCGCGGGGTTCGCATTGTTGAGCCAGACAGCGGGTATCTGGCCTGCGGAATGACCGGCGCGGGGCGACTCGCCGAGAACGAAACGATCGTGGCGGCGGCGATGGAAGCGCTGGGAGCAGTGCAGGATCTGGCGGGTGAAACGGTGCTGGTGACGGCGGGACCGACGCGGGAGAAGATCGATCCGGTGCGGTATTTGACGAACCGGTCAAGCGGGCGCATGGGATATGCCATTGCCGAAGCAGCGCTGCGGCGCGGGGCGCGTGTGCTGCTGGTAAGCGGGCCGACCGCAATTGCTGCTCCAGGCGCGGCGGAACTGACGCCGGTGGAGACTGCGGACGAGATGCTGGCGGCGGTTTTGAAATTCCTGCCCGAAGCCACGGTGGTGATCAAGACAGCAGCGGTGGCCGATTTCCGGCCGAAGACGGCGGCGGGGCAGAAGATCAAGCGCAAGGGCGAGATGACGCTGGAACTGGAGCCGACCGCCGACATTCTGGCGGAGGTGGCGCGGCGGAAGACCGCTCAGACTGTCGTGGGATTTGCGGCCGAGACCGAGAACGTGCTGGAAAACGCGCGCAAGAAACTGGCGTCGAAGTCGCTTGATGCAATCGTCGTGAACGACGTGTCGCGCGAAGGCGTCGGATTTGATTCCGACCGCAACGCGGTCACGATCATCTCGCAGACTGAAGTGATCGAGGTTCCCGAAACCTCGAAATGGGAAGTTGCGCACCGCGTGCTGGACCAGATCGTGAAGCTGCGGAAGCATCGTGGAGCGGTTGTCCGTTAGGAGAATCCGTGAACATCTATTTGTGCGGAACCTTGGCTCTCGTGTTGTCGACTCTTGTTGCAGCGCAGCAATCGCCGGTTCCCCTGGAAGAGGAGCCGCACCATCATCTTGTCCTCAAGAACGAATCCGTGATGGTCGTGCGCGTAAAGCTTCTGCCGGGTGAAAGCACGCTGTTCCACACGCACTTGTATGATCGCGTAACGATTGATTTGACGGACACCACAATCACCCGGCAGAAGCTTGGTGACTCGAAAAGCGTCACCGAGGCGACGAAACCTGGAGACGTTGCGGCGTTGGAGTCGAATGGGCCGTTCACCCACCTCGTGCATAACGCCGGGAACGCCTCCTTTGAGGCGCTGGATGTGGAAGTGCTTCATCGTCCAGCGAAGGCTGCGGGGCCAGCCGCGGCGAAGGTGGAAGCGGAGAATCCAAGCGCACGGGTTTACAAATGGACGCTGGCACCGGGAGCTACGTCGGCGATGCATACGCACGAGCGCCCCTACCTGATTATTTCTGCTACTCCGCTGATGCTGAAGATGACCGATCCCGAGGGCAAATCGTTCACTCACGAAGTGCAGGCTGGTGACCTTCACTGGGTCGACGCCAAGGTCACGCACTCGCTGGCCAACGAGGGGGTGGTTGCGGGAACCATTGTGGAGATTGAGCTGAAGTAGTCGACCGGGAGGGTTAGCGGGTTTGGAGTTTCGCGGACAAGAATGTCCGCGCCACACCGTTTGTTATCCTTATCTGCAATGCCCCGCACTCTTGATCCTGAACTTCGCCGCGCGCTTGCGGCGCGCATCCGTTACTACAACGAGATGGGGATTTACGACTTCTACCGGCGGCCTCTCTCGGTTCGTGCAAATATCCCCGAATCAATTTCAGCAGACCAACCGGAAATCGCTATTTCGACAAGTCAGCCAGAATTGGGAGACGAGATGAGTCCACGAAAGGCCACAGCGGCGGCGGTTCCAGTGGAAGAGAACATTTTTGAAGCGAGCGCGCTGAAGCCCGAGCAGAGTGTGAGCGATCCGGTGAAGGCGCTGAAGATTATCCGCGAAGACCTGGGCGACTGCACACGCTGCGTGCTTCACAAGCAGGGACGGAAACAGATCGTGTTTGGCGTGGGGAATCCGAGGGCCGAGTTGATGTTCGTCGGCGAGGGGCCGGGCGCTGACGAAGACGCTCAGGGTGAGCCGTTCGTGGGGCGCGCCGGGCAACTGCTCAACAACATGATCAAAGCGATGGGGATTTCGCGCGAGCAGGTGTATATCGCAAACATCGTGAAATGCCGTCCGCCGGGTAATCGGACGCCGGAGCGCGAGGAGTGCGAGACCTGTTCTCCGTTTCTGATGCGGCAGATCGCGGTGGTGAAGCCGAAGGTAGTGGTCGCGCTCGGTGCGGTGGCGGCGAAGACGCTGCTGGCGATGAGTGCTTCGATGATGCAACTGCGCGGGCGTTTTTATGAGTTCAGACCAACGGGCGTGCGTGGCAACGATCCTAATTGGGATGGATGCAAGCTGGCGGTGACTTACCATCCGGCGTTTCTGCTGCGCGATCCGCGGCAGAAAGGCGAGGCTTGGAAGGATCTGCAGATGGTGATGAAGGAGTTGGGGATGAGAGCGCCGAAAGCAAACACATAGGGACGGCCGCTTCAGCGAGTGTCGGCGAGTTCGGCTTCATGAACAACCTTGCGGGGCTGAATTCCTTTGCCGCTTCCGCTTCCCGCTGCGATTCTCAGATCGTAATCGTTTTGCAGATTGAGCCAGAACTGCGCGGGCAGACCGAAGTACTTTCCCAGGCGAATGGCGGTGTCGGCGCTGATGGCCCGATCTCCCCGGACAACTTCATAGATGCCGGGGAAATTGAGGGCCTTCGCCAGGGCATACGCACTCACGCTCATTGGTTCCATGAATTCGGTCTTGAGAATTTCTCCCGGGTGAACCGCAAATACCTTCCTGGATTTGGCCATGTGCTACCCCCCTCCTAGTGGTAGTCGACGATCTCTACCTCAAAAGCATTACCGTCACGCCACACGAAACACACGCGATATTGATCGTTGATTCGAATGCTGTGTTGCCCAGCGCGGTCGCCGCGAAGCCCTTCCAGTCGATTCCCCGGCGGCACGCTTAAATTGTCAAGCGTGATTGCAGCGTTCAAAATAGCGAGTTTCTTGAAGGCTCGTAGCTGCAGATCCGATGGGAACCGGCGGCTTCTGCCCGACTGCCACAGCCTCTCGGTTTCCTTGTCCCGGAAACTCACGATCATTCCGTACAATACTAACGTACCGCGATACTACTGTCAAGCGGTAGTATTCAGAAGTACGGTAGGATCTCATTGGCCCGACAAGACCATTTTGCGACGTTGTCCTTGCCGTGCCGCTGGATATGGTGTTTACCTACGCCATTCCTACGGGCATGGAGCCTGCCGCCTCGCTGGCACTAGCTACTTAGCAGCCGCTTATGCAGCCAGCGATCGATGAGCCAGCCGATGGTGTAGTACCACGCGGCGACAAACAAGGGCATCATTGACATGAAGCTTGAAATTTCACTTATGCCCTGGCTGCCAAGAAGGCGAACCCACGTCATTCCTGCCGCCAACGCAGGGAACGCGGAGAGTATTAGCAGCTCCGACGCCAACTCTGGCGAAACCCAAAGGGAGGCCGGGTTCCAGCTGGTGTAGTTGCTTCTGGCGATCGTACCGGGCGTTTTGGCTCCGCGGGTGAAGCTCCGCGGCCTGCAGTTGCCTTTTGCGCGGATACAAGGCGTTCCGACCGGATGCTGAGCGTTCAGCGGGTCCGAATCCAGCCGCAGAATCGACCACCAGAGATACTGACTTGGAATTTTCGGGCGGCCTTGCAAGGAGTCGTAGGTTACCCCGGCAAAGAGCAGCAGCCCGGCGATTGGCAGGATCAGTCTCCAGTGGTTCCGCATATCGTTGCTCCGCTCCTAAGTGCTATCGGAAATGCGATAGGATTTGATTAGTCCTCTAAATGCCCCTCTTCTGCGACGTCGCGCTTGCCGTGCCGCTTGACATTCTGTTTACCTACGCCATTCCTCCGGGCATGGAGCCGGTGGTGGGCGGGCGGGTGCTGGTGCCGTTCCGGCAGCAGCGGTTGTCGGGGATTGTGGTTGAGCTGCATGACCGCCCGCCACAGGTCGTTACTTCTCAAATCGCGGCTTCTCAGATAAAGATCAAGAAGGTCATCGAAGCGCTCGACCTCTCGCCAGTTCTCGATGAACATCTGCTGAAACTGGGGAAATGGATTGCCGGCTACTACCTTGCGCCGATGGGCGAAGTGTTTCGCACCATGCTGCCACTGGCGGCAGAGTTTAAACGCTCGGTCGCGTATCGCATCACCGATGAGGGGCGGATGGCGCTGCATCTGGCGGGGATGTCGGGGTCTCCGGCGCGATCGAAGCGGACCCCGGAACAACAGCTGGTTGAATTCCGCGTGCTGGATTATCTGGCAGAGCGGGATGGCGTGCGCGAGGAACGCCTGTGCGGAGCCACGCGCGTGGCAAGGGCGCTGCTTGCGGGGATGGTGCGGAAGCGATGGATTGCACGGGAGGATGTGTCGGCGGCTCGGGATGCGGCGCGGGTGGTGAAGGTGGCGGTGCTGCTGGGGGCTGAGGAGGCTTCGCCTCCGGAGACGGGGCAAGCCTCGTCTCTAGGGACAGAGGCTTCGTCTCCGCTGGACGGGCGAGACGCCCGTCCCCACACGAGCAAAACTCGAAAGCTTAATGCAAACCAGCGGACTTTGATTGAGACGCTGGCTGCTTCGGGCGGACGGCTACCGGTCAAGGCTTTACGCGGAGTGGATGTGCCTCGCACTACTTTGGGCACTCTGGTGCGGCGCGGGTTGATTGAGCTTGTCGACGAGGCGCAGGAATTCACGGCTTCAAAGCTTAAGCCGCGGCAGTCTCCGTTTGAGTTCGAGTTCAGCTTGGCGCAGAAGGAAGCACTCGCGAAGATTGGTGCGGCGGTGGCCTCGCGCAAATTCGGAGGGCTGCTGCTGCATGGCATTACGGGATCGGGCAAGACGGCGGTGTATCTGGCTTGTATGCGGCAGGTGCTGGATGCGGGACGGTCGTCGATCTTGCTGGTTCCTGAAATTGGGCTGACTCCGGCGGTGGCGGCCGATTTGCATCAGGTGTTCGGCGATGAAGTTGCCATCCTGCATTCGGGGCTGTCGGATGCGGAGCGAGCGGAGCAGTGGCATCGCATACGGCGCGGCGAGGCGCGAGTGGTGGCGGGGACGCGGTCGGCGGTGTTCGCGCCGGTGAGCGATCTGGCGCTCATCATTGTCGACGAGGAGCAGGATTCTTCTTACAAGCAGGAAGAGACGCCGCGCTATCACGCTCGCGACGTGGCCGTGATGCGGGCAAAAATGGCGGGGGCGGGCGCCGTTGTCGTGCTGGGCTCGGCTACGCCTTCGCTCGAGTCTTACTACAACGCTAAGAAGAACAAGTACGCGCTGGTCGAGTTGCCCGATCGCGTGGAAATGCGTCCGCTGCCGGAGGTCGAAATTGTCGACATGCGGCAGGAGTTTCAGGAGACGGGGCAGGAACAGGTCATCTCGCGCAAGCTGGGGGAGGAAATCCGCGAGCGGCTGGAGAAGAAAGAGCAGGTCATGGTGCTGCTGAACCGGCGTGGATATTCTCCGGTGGTGCTGTGCCGTGCTTGCGGTAAGACTTTGCAGTGCAAGAACTGCGCCGTCTCGATGACGCACCACAAACGCGAGCGCAAGATGGAATGCCATTATTGCGGGCATGTTGAGCGCATCCCCGACAAGTGCGTGCATTGCGGCAGCGAGTACGTTTATTTTGTCGGGACGGGATCGGAGAAGCTGGAAGAAATGCTGCACGGCATGTTTCCGCAGGCGCGGATCGGGCGGCTGGATCGCGATACGGTGCGGGGGCGGGAAGATTTCGAGCACGCGCTGAACGCGCTGAATGAAGGCGCGCTCGACATGCTGGTGGGCACGCAGATGATTGCGAAAGGCCATGACATCCACGGCGTGACATTGGTCGGCGTAGTCGGGGCGGATATGGCGCTGGGATTGCCGGATTTCCGGGCGGCGGAAAGAACTTTTCAACTGCTGACGCAAGTTGCGGGTCGCGCCGGGCGCGGGCAGTCTCCGGGAAAGGTTGTGCTGCAGACTTATTTTCAGGATCACTATGCGGTGCAGTTTGCGGCGCGGCATGATTTTGCCGGGTTCTACGAAAAAGAGCTGCAATTTCGCGCCTGGATGCACTATCCGCCGTACAGCGCAATTGCGAATGTGCTGATCCGCTCCGAGAGGTTGGATGAGGCGCTGACCTGGTCGGGCGAACTTGGGCGCTGGTTTGAGAAGACTCGGCATGAAGGCATTCGGGTGCTTGGCCCGGCGGCGGCGCCGATTACGCGGTTGAAGCGCGATTATCGCTATCACTTCATTTTGAAGTCTCCCAGCCGCGAGAAGATGAATGCGCTTTTGCGGGCGATGCTGGCGGAAGCTACGGCGCGGAAGATTCCGCGGACGCAGGTGATTGTGGATGTGGATGCGGTGTGGATGATGTAGGAGCGTCGTTGGTCGCTAGTCGTTGGTCGTTGGCAAGACCTTTTTCTCCGCGAACCGATTATCTGCGGTGCAGCAGGTGGCGCACGCCGTCGCGGAGATCGTGCAGCGTGTCTCGGCCCTGATCTCGGATTTCTGGCCAGACTTCTCTTCCGGAACTGTGGGTGAAAGGAGCGGGCGTGAAGCTTAGCGCCAGCATCAGCGCGGCGCAGAGTGCCAGGACGCGCCTGCGGCCATAGACTTCGGGATAGCGCGGAACTCGCGGATGCCTACCCGTTATCGCGAGCAGCACGGCCCACAGGAACCATCCCGTCCAAAGGTATTTTCCAAACGGTACGAGCGCGACTACGGTGAACAGCGAGATCCAGCGATGCAGGCTGGGCGAGATGGAGAAGACGATGTGGCCGCCGTCGAGTTGGCCGCCGGGCAGCAGGTTGAGCGCGGTGGCGAACAATCCGACCCAGGCGGCCGCCGCAATCGGATGGAGCGAGAGCGCGGAGAGCGGCGTGACGATGTGCAGCAGGCGCGCAGCCAGATAGAAGGCCAGCGGAAATCCCAAGTGAATTTCTGACGGTGCGGAACCGGCGATGGGATGCGAAAGCGCAAGCCCGTACAGCAACGCTACACAGGCTGGAATGAATCCGGCGATCGGTCCGGCGATCCCGATGTCAAAGAGGGCGGCGCGTGAGGGGATCGGGCTCTTGATGCGAATGAATGCGCCGAGCGTTCCGATCAAGCTGGGGAAGGGCACAAAGAACGGCGGCGTCGCGTATACGCGGTAATGGCGGGCGTAGAGGTAGTGTCCCATTTCGTGCGCAAAGAGAATAAACATCAACGTGAACGAGAAGGGAAGGCCCAGCAGCAGGTTGGCGGGATGTTGCGCGATCCAGTCGATGGGGAACAGTGAGAGCGAGTCGTCATTCAGCGAAAATACCGGCTGGCGGTGCAGGAAGTAGAACTGCATGCGCGCGCCTACAACCATGGTGCTGAACAGGGTCAAGAGCAGGAACAATCCATAAAGCCACCAGCGCTGGCGCTGCCGCGGGATGACCCAGACACCGGGCTGGGGGTGCTGCTGCCAGTCAAGGGCGGCCGGAAAAGGGGATGTGGGTTCGGACATAAAGAGAGGTCAGAGGTTCGAGGTTAGATTTTAGAGGTACTTCTGCAGAAGCGGGTTCACTTCTGCAATCTGACCTCTAACTTCTGCAATCGGCCTAGTCGATCGATTGCAGTTCCTTGCCGGGTTTGAAGCGGACGGCTTTGCCGGGCGGAATGGAAACTTCGGCGCCGGTGCGCGGATTGCGTCCGATGCCGGTTTTGCGCGGACGCACGTTGAACACTCCGAAACCGCGCAGTTCAATGCGGTCGCCGGTGGAGAGCGCCTTCTTCATGCTCTCGAAGACGGTTTCGACGGCGAGCTCCGCCTTGGTCTTGGTGATCCCGGTGCGGTTGACCACTTCGTTGATGATGTCGAGCTTAATCACGGGTTGCCCCCGTTTCCCGAGGATTGGTATGTCTCAAGTTATTGATGCTAAGGGGGATAAGCGAGATTGTCAACGGGGGGACCAATCTCGTAATATGACAGGCACCAGCCGAGTGAAATTTGTAATTGGTGATTTGTAATTTGTGATTGAAAACCCTGCCCATCCGGGTCTCGATCGCACCGTAAAATTACCTATTACAAATTACCAATCACAACTTCAAAAGGGGTTTCATGATCAAGAGTGACCGCTGGATCCGGCGCATGGCGCAGGAGCACGACATGATTAATCCGTACTCGGAAAAGCAGGTGAGCGCGGGAGTGATTTCCTACGGCGT